>Ga0099828_10002963_pt1 | contig 11823 bp, 7 predicted proteins | sample CZO8metaG_2_FD_79338 | JGI IMG/M metagenome (GOLD analysis project Ga0099828, IMG submission 79338) | Vadose zone soil microbial communities from the Eel River Critical Zone Observatory, Northern California, USA - CZOApr15con2H1.8 metaG | ecosystem: Environmental > Terrestrial > Soil > Vadose...
AGCAAATGATCCCAATGTGGGACTATACTATATGCTCCCCACATGGGAACATTATATTGTTCCAGCCCGAAATGTCAAGGGAAATTCGAGGCGCGCGTAGATCGCGAAGGCAGGATAAAATAGGCAGATGCAGCGCAAGATCTTCTGGACCCTGTTCACTATCCTGGGAATTGTGGCGGATTTGGCTTTGCCTTTGTGGTGGGCCATTGCGGCAACCATTCCCATTGGTGTGTTGAGTTGGTGGGTGGCCTATCGGAGCGATTGGGTCTAGGGGCGCCCACAGTCGCGAGGGGCAACCTCCCTCAGTTGGATCATCGGGGTCATCTCTCCAGGCGGTCGGCGGATCTAATCCCCATTTCTCACATTTCTGCTCAGAAAATGGCATTGATGCACCGAGAATGATGCACCGCCGTCCCGGAAGATATTGTAGAGGCCGGTCCCGCTTGGTGGGACCGGGCACGTCCGGTCAAGCTGCCCGTCTCCGGCAAAATTCGCCGAACGGCCGCTACACGAGCCGTGGCAAGAGTTATTCAGCGAATTAGCAACTCGTGACACTAGATTGCCCGAGAAGATATATACTGGGTCAAGCGAGCAAATAAAACCAATTCAACCCGACAGCCTCTGAAGAGCTGGGTGAAATATGATCAAGCGGACAGTACGATATCTGTTTCCTGTGATCACCACTTTGTTTTTGGTTTCAAACCCGCTGTCGGCGCACCATGGTGTGGCGCACTATGACATGCAGAAGACGATTGTTCTCACCGGATCTATGACGGCGTTCAACTGGGGCAATCCCCACTGCCTGGTTCATATGGATGTTCGGGATGATGACGGCCGGGTGCAACACTGGACACTCGAAATGGCTTCGACGTCTGCCATGTCCCGAAAGGGCTGGACCAAATCTACGCTCAAGCAAGGAGATCAGCTCATCGCCGAAACTCATCCTGCTCGAAATGCCATTCCGCTTGGGATCAGCGCCAGTCCCGAGTTCATTTTGAAGATCGTGGTCAACGGCAGAAATCTCTCTCCCCGCTAAAAGAAAGCGACGGAAATCGAGGCTGTTGAGGAGCAACTTAAGTGAATCTTGTGTGGTTCAGTTTCAAGACAAGACCCGTGCTCTTAATGCTTTTATTAGGGTTGACCCCAGGCCTTGCGATTGTCGTGTGGAGTGCCACCGGGGGAAGTATCTCGGGCACAGTTACGGATCAAACTGGAGCGGTCATTCCCGACACGACGGTGACTGTCGTCAATCTTGACACCACCGTTCAGCAGACGACAAAGACGAACGCCATTGGCTTTTACGCTTTTACGAATCTCCCCGTAGGGCGCTATGAAATCGAGATTCTCCGCGAAGGTTTCAGGCCATATAAACGCACGGGTTTGGGAATCGACCTAAACGCTGAGGTACGGGCCGACGTCACACTGACGATGGGCGAACAATCGGAGGAAGTCGTTGTTTCCGATACTGCGGTCCAAGTGGAGACTGAGAGCTCACAGATGGGCGAGGTGGTGACGGGCGCCGAAATTACCGCAGTCGCCCTGAATGGCCGCAGCTTCACTGATCTTTTGGCACTGCAACCTGGGATCGTGCCCATGACCACGCAACAGCCTGACTCCATTGTCATGGCCGGAGTCACAGTCGCCATTGCTCCTTCTGGCGTTCTGAACGCCGGCAACCAATCGATCAGCGGCCAGCGAGAAGACGCCAACGGTTTCATGATTAACGGGGGCGACGTCAAGGAACTGATGAACGGCGGCACGTCTATTGTGCCGAATCTCGATTCGATTGCCGAGTTCCGGGTCTTGACCAACAACTTCGACGCGCAATATGGAAATTACAGCGGCGGCGTAGTCAACGTAGTAACAAAATCAGGAACCAATCAGTGGCACGGCAGCGGATTCGAATTCCTGCGCAATACGACTCTCGATGCGCGCAGCTTCTTTTCTCCGGAGCGCGGCGTGTACCGGCAAAATCAGTTCGGCGGGACAGTAGGCGGGCCGATTTCAAAGAACAAATTGTTCTTTTTTGCCGATGATCAAGGAACCCGAACGACCCAGGGAATCGATACGGGGAACATCGCTGTCCCATCGCTCGCCGACCGGACAGGAAATCTCAGCGACCAAGCTCTCACGGGCACGGTAAGTGGTCCTTACATCGCCAATCTTCTTTCGCAGAAACTTGGCTACAGCGTTAGCCCCGGCGATCCCTACGCCAGCGTTTTTCCGGGCAACATCATTCCAAAGAATGCCTGGTCGGAGCCGGCCAAACACCTGTTGCAGTACATCCCCAATCCCAATGCCGGGGACTCTGCTTTTTCTACCGCCTCGGAAGGAAAGATCGTACGAGACGACAAGACGAGTTTCCGTGTAGACGCCAACAGTCAACATTGGGGGCAGTTGTCCGCGTACTACTATTTCGATGACTACAGGTTGAACAATCCTTATCCCACGGGGCAGGGAGGGGCGAGCGTCCCCGGATTCAACGCCCTGACCTTTGGACGCGCACAACTGATCAGTCTCGGGGATACCAAGACTTTTGGCACTTCAACCGTGAATGAGCTTCGCTTGAGTTTCATGCGCAACGCCAACAATGTGGGCCAGCCCGTCGGCGGCGTGGGTCCGACGCTCGCCTCGCATGGCTTTGTCACAGGTCCAGGATCGACGGGCATTAATCCGCTGGCGCCTCAGATCGAGGGGATTGAGAACGTGCGCTTCAATTCCTTCGTCATCGGTGCGCCGATCACCAATTTGACGCAGGCGAACAATACCTATTCGGCGTTTGATACCATCTCCAAGGCCGTGAGGGACCACACACTCATGGCAGGTTTTCAGTTCAGCCTGGAACAGGTCAATGTCCATCCGGACGCCACTTTCAATGGGTCATTCCTTTTCACCGGATCGGAAACCGGCTCAGACTTCGCGGATTTTCTGCTCGGAACCGCAACGAACTACAATCAGGCCGATTCCCAGAGCTTCTATGGACGCCACAAGTATGTGGCAGGTTTTGCGCAAGATAGCTGGCGGATCAAGCCTAGTCTCACGCTGAACTACGGGCTCCGTTGGGAATTGATGCAGTATTGGTCCGAGAAATACAACCAAGTTCCGACGTTTATTTTAGGAGAGCAGTCCGAAGTCTTCACGACCGCTCCGGCCAGCCTGGTGTATCCGACTGACGCGGGAGTTCCGAATACCTTGGTGCCCCAGCGCAACCGGTTTTCGCCGCGGGTGGGCCTGGCCTACTCGCCCGGCACGGCCAAGGGAATCCTGGGCAAGTTGCTGGGTGGACCAGGGAAAACGAGCATCCGTGCCGGTTACGGAATCTACAGTTCGGTGATCGAAGGGAACACCCTTGCCATCGATGAGCCGCAACCCCCTTATGGTTTAAGTTACACCAGCCCGGCCCCGCCGCTTTTTGCCACGCCTTTCATCTCTGCGGCGGATGGCGCGGTACATGTCAATCCGTTCCCGCTTACAGTTCCCCCCTATGGCACTACCACGAAGAATCCCATCACCAATATCGATTTTCCCCCATTTCTTCCCCAGGCCGGAATGACCGCGCCGCCGCCGAGCAACACCTATCCCTACAGTGAGAATTACTTCTTCTCCCTTGAGCGACAACTGGGCGCAAACACGCTTTTGAACTTCAGCTATGTCGGTTCGCAGGCCCATCACCTGCTGGTGGTGTATTCGGCCAACCCTGGCAATCCTGCTCTTTGCCTGGCGTTGAGTCAGCGCAGCGCGGTGGCGGCGGGATCGCCCACTTGCGGGCCGTTCGGAGAAGATAAGACGTATATTACCGCCGGCGGCATGACGATCAAGGGCACTCGCGGACCCTTGGGGCCAAATTTCGCCAATGACGATTACGATGCGAGCATCGGCAATTCCAACTACAATTCGTTTCAAACGACTCTTCGGCATTCTGGAAAGGGGCTCAGCGTCCTAATTGGATATACCTACAGCCAGTCCATCGACCAGGCCTCAAGCATTTCTGATCCCGTGAATCCGTTCAACTTTGCAGCGACGCGTGCGCTATCGGCCTGGGATTTGACGCACAACCTGGTCGCCAGCTATCAGTACAACCTCCCGCTGGAACGCCTCACACGCCAGTGGAAGTTCCTGACGCAAGGTTGGGCGATTTCAGGGATCACCCGCATCAGCAGCGGCTTCCCAGTGACCCTCTCCGCCGATGGCGACAATTCACTTCAGGGGAGCATCCCCAATGGGGTGAACAACAAGAGCCTCGATTTGCCGGATTATTCTCCGGGCCCGCTAAACCTGAACCCGAATCCGGGGAATGGCCAGCCGTATTTCAACACTTCGTTGTTTACCCCCAACGCCCTGGGTACGTCAGGCAGCGCTTCCCGCCGGTCGTTCCACGGGCCGGGGATGCTTAACACCGATCTCGCGCTGGTGAGAGATGTCCACTTGTCGGAAGCAAAAGCGCTGCAGTTTCGGCTGGAAACTTTCAACATCTTCAATCAGACGCAGTTCTTCGGGCCCGTGGCCATCAACGGCGACGTTAACAGTCATCTCTTCGGTCGAATAGTGAACGCTGCCCCGCATCGACTCCTGCAATTGGCGGTCAAGTTCACTTTCTGAACTTCGATGCGCCGCAACGTGTGGGCTGCATGGCGATCAAGGTTTATAAATGATTGTGGCCGCGAAGCCGCCCGCCAGGACTAGGGCGGAGAGAATCAACCAGTTGTAGCTTTGGCCGTAGGTGGCGGCTGGAAAGTGGTTGCTGATCATCAGAAAAATTATGGGCACTGTCATGAAGGTGTTGTGCCGCGTGCGGGCTTTTGCTCTCTCACCCAATTGCATGTCCGGCGGCTGCCCTTGTCGGACCGCATTCAGCATCTTGCGCTGCGCCGGCAGGATGCGCATCCAAACGTTTGCCGTCATGATTGTGCCAAAGAGCGCGCCCACGTGGATATAAGCGGCGCGGCCGCTCATGACGTGTGTCAGCCCATAGGAGAGCGCGACGACGAGGAAGTAGCAGATCGTTCCGGCGAGCACCGGCCTGCGGCCCAGAGGCGAGATCCACAATAAGTCGTACATGGTAAATCCAACGAGAAGGACGCCAATGCCGATAGCGACGGCGGTCCCCATGCTGATCTTGGCGACGCTCTCATCCACCAGCAGGCCATCCGAATAATACAGCAGGCCGAGCAACAGGAATCCTGAAATCCACGTAATCGCCGCCTCCCAGCGGAACCAGTAGAGTTTTGTCGGCAGTAGCTTCGGCGTCTTCTGCCGCTCGATAACGGAGAAGCTTCCGCTGTGCACCATCCAGACCTGCGCGGGCCGCGCGGAGGAACCGACATCTAGTTCGTCCAAGGCCAGTCGTCCTTCCAGCTTAGTGAAGTAGTACGTCTGTCCGATCCAAAAGATGCCGGCGAGGACGTGAATCCAGCGGAGAACTAGATTTGACCATTCGCTGACTGCAGGCGGCATTCTTGTTTGCTCCCGAGAAGTGGTATGGCCCCCGAGGCCTTCAACTACAGAGCACCCGATGGTACTGGGCGAGACCGCGCACCTCAAGAGTGAAAACTTTCACTCCGTACAATGGACGTTCAAATTCGTCACGTCGTGCGCGAGATCTCAGCTGCCCTCGGGGGGCCGGGTTTCAACCCGGCCGAAAAGTAAGCTAAAAAAAACGAATGGGCTTTCAGCCCCTGAAGTCGCTTGGGTTGCTGCTCCGCCGCGCTGTTTTTTGCTTCGAGGTCCTGGGCGCGGGATTAAGCGGCGCCATTAAATGCAAGCACCCGACGCAAGGCCGCAGCTTCGCGACGCGCGCGCGTGGTGATATCCTACAGGCGAGGCGGCGAGCATGCTCGTGAAGAAAATTTTGGGGGGTGCCTGTTGCGCGCTATTTCTTGCAGGAGCCTTATTGGCCGCGCAAAAAGCGTTCAAGCAATATCCCTCCGTGGAGCACGGCTACCCTCCGCTGCCGCCCGATTGGCAAGAGAAAACCGAGTGGGCCTTCGCCCGGTTAATGTTTCCGCCAGGATGGAATGACGGATACCGCGGCCGGTTCGATGGAGACTGGAGGCTGGGACTCTCCCTTTGGACTCAGGATTATCCCGACGCCGACCGGCAATTTGCTCTGTCTGTCCGGCGTTTGACGCGGCTTCACGTGCGCTCCGTCGAACAACCGGTCAGCCTCGATGACGGAGACGAGGTCTTCAACTGGCCGTGGCTTTATGCGGTGCAAGTGGGTGAATGGGGCTTGACGCAAGCCGAAGCCAATGTGCTTCGCGAGTACCTTCTGCGAGGCGGCTTCTTCATGGCCGATGATTTCCACGGCACGGTGGAGTGGTCGGTCTTCGAAAAAAGCATGAAGATGGTTTTTCCGGACCGGCCCATTGTTGAAATTCCGAACAACGACCCCATTTTCCACACGGTCTTCGATCTGGATAACCGTTATCAGATCACGGGCGCCGAGCACTTGGGAGTGGGCTACAAACTCGACGGCCGCGTGCCGCATTGGATGGGCATCTATGACGACAAAGGCCGCGTCATGATCGCGATCTCCTTCAATTCGGATATCGGCGATTCTTGGGAATGGCAAAATGAACCGCGGTATCCGGAGAAATTCTCCGACCTAGGCATCCGCCTAGGCGTGAACTACGTCGTTTACGCCATGACGCACTAAACCGCAGGCCAACTGGATAGCCCGCTCCCTGGCATTTCTTAGCGCGGCATCCGCCGTGAATGTGCCGCTCCAGCAGAACTCCGTCCGGTAATTCGAGCAATACTTTCTGCACCCACGTTCAAAATCGTCGCCCCGTGCGCAAAATTCCGGCTCCTCTCGGAGGGCCGGGCTTCAGCCCGGCCGCAACGTGGGCTAGAGAAAAAGGCGCTTCAGCCCCTGAAATCATTTTCGTTGCGGCTTCGCCGCCCTGTCCGCAAACTCAAAAAGAAGGATTCCTTATCGCGGAGTTTACCCGCGCCACTGCCCGGGCCCCTCGGAATTACGGACGCAAACAGTTTATCCCGCACCCGCTAAAAAACAGGGTTTTGCGCATTCCTGAAGGGTTATACTGTGCCGATTTGAGGCCTTTTGGCGGCGTCTGAGCCGCCATCCGAAATCCTGCTTTCCCTGAGCGGAGTCGAAGGGAGCCCCTCCGCTTCGGTCGGGATAAACCCATCGAGGGATCTCTTGCTGACCGCCGGAACGAAGCTCGGCGTTTACCAGGTGGTCGCGCAGATTGGCGCGGGCGGAATGGGAGAGGTGTATCGCGCCCGCGACACGCGTCTTCAGCGCGACGTGGCGCTGAAGGTCCTTCCCGAAATCTTCGCGGCGGATGCCAGCCGCATGGCGCGCTTTGAACGCGAGGCGCGCCTGCTCGCTTCGCTCAACCATCCCCACATCGCCGCAGTCTACGGCGTGGAAGAATCAGACTCCTGCCGCGCGCTAGTGATGGAACTGGTGGAGGGTCCCACCCTCGCCGATCGAATCGCCGCAGGGCCAATTCCCCTGGAAGAAGCTCTGCCCATTGCGGAGCAGGTGGCTGAGGCCGTGGAATACGCGCACGACCACGGCGTGATTCACCGCGACCTGAAGCCCTCAAATATCAAGGTGACGGCCGACGGCACCGTGAAGGTGCTGGACTTCGGCTTGGCGAAAGCCCTGACGGACGAGTCGACAGAAACAGACCTGCGCAATTCGCCAACGCTCAGCGCGGTCGCCACGATGCAAGGAGTCATTCTGGGCACGGCGGCGTATATGTCGCCGGAGCAAGCCAAGGGCAAGCCAGTGGACCGCCGGGCGGACATCTGGGCGTTCGGGGTCGTGCTGGTGGAGATGCTCACCGGGAAGCCGCTGTACACGGGCGAGACGCCGGCGGAAACGCTGGCGTCGGTGATGATGAAGGACCCGTCGCTCGGCGCGTTGCCCGCAAGCACGCCGCCCGCGATCCGCAATCTGATCCAGCGCTGCCTGAACAAGGATCCACGCCAGCGGCTGCGGGACATGGGCGAAGCGCGTATCATCCTCGCCGACGCGCTCTCCGGCGCCGCTCCTGCCGAGCCGGTTGCGGCTCAGCGCAGGGGACCTCTAAGCGATATCCGCGTTGCCTGGTCAGTCGCGGCAGTCTTGCTTGTCGCGGCGCTGGCTCTGGGCGCATTCGCATATTTCCGGCGCGCCCAGGAAGACACACGGACGACGCGCTTTTTCGTTTCCCTGCCAGACAAGTCGGGCTTGGCGGAGGAGGGCACGGTGATCCCGGGACAGACGGGTCCTCTGTCCGTTTCACCGGATGGCCGCCGGATCGCATTCGTAGCCGGGAGCGCGGATGGCAAATACCTCCTTTGGGTGCGTTCGCTGGACACACTCACGGCTCAAGCGCTCGCAGCGACTGACGGCGCCTCGTCACCCTTCTGGTCGCCGGACGACCGTTTTCTGGGGTTCTTTGCCGGTGGGAAACTCAAAAAAATCGAGGTGTCGGGCGGCCCGCCCATTACGTTGTGCGACGCACCTAACAATCGTGGGGGCACGTGGAGTGGGGATGGAGTAATCGTTTTTGCGCCTAATTATCCTGGAATTCTCCAGAAGGTCTCGGCATCAGGCGGTGTGCCTACTGCCATCAGCATACTTGGCAAAGGGGAGACTGCTCACGTGCGGCCCGTCTTTCTGCCTGATGGCCGCCAATTTCTCTACAACGCTAATACAGGTTCGGCGAACGCGGTGCCGATTTACATAGCCTCGCTGGACTCCAAGGAGCGGAAACTCTTGTTGAATACGGACGGATCGAATGTGGTCTACGCGCAGGAACATATACTTTTCTTGCGCGAAACAACTCTCATGACTCAGCCGTTTGATTCGCGCCGTCTCGTGTTGGCGGGCGAGGCCGTTCCGATTGCCGAAGAAATTCAAACTCAATCGGGTGCTCCGCCGGGCGGGATCTTCTCCGCGTCAGAGAATGGCGTGCTGGCGTATCAGACGGGAACTGGGGCGGCCGGTTTCCAGCTCGTGTGGTTTGACCGTACGGGCAAGCAGACCGGCGTACTTGGGGATTCGGCGGCATACGCCGACCTGGAGCTTTCTCCAGATGGCAAACGGGCTTCCGTGAGCATCCCAGCCCAGCCAATCAACGCGCGAGACATCTGGCTCTACGATGTGGCGCGTGGCCTGCGGACGCGCTTTACATTCGATCCGGCAAGCGAATACGGGTCGCTCTGGTCACCGGACGGCAGCCGAGTCGTTTTTAACTCAAACCGCAAAGGCCATTACGACCTGTACCAGAAGGACTCTAGCGGGGCCGGCGCAGAGGAAGTGCTGCTCGAGGATAACGTTAACAAATATCCGGCGAGCTGGTCTCCGGACGGCCGATTTATTCTCTATCTCACCTTCGGCACTCCGACAGGTTTCGACTTGTTTGTCTTGCCGCTGACTGGAGATCGAAAGCCGATTCCGTTCCTGAACACGAAATTCAACGAGGGGCCGGGGGAATTCTCTCCCGACGGACGGTGGGTCGCGTACACCTCGGACGAGTCAGGCAAGAATGAGGTATATGTTGCTCGCTTTCCGGGACCTGGTGGGAAGTGGCAGATTTCGACGGGCGGTGGCAATTTCCCCCGATGGCGTCGTGACGGCACTGAGATTTTTTATCTCAGTCTCGACAACAAGCTGATGTCGGCCGCCGCAAACGGAAAGGGCTCAGGCTTTGAAGTCGGCGCCGTCAAGCCGCTGTTTCAGACACGCGTGGCCGGGCAGCGCTATGAGTACGACGTGTCCTCCGACGGTCAGCGATTCCTCATCAACACATTTCCGGAGCAAGTGGCGTCGGCGCCCATCACAGTGGTCGTCAACTGGACCGCAGGGTTGAGAAAATGACTATCGCGGCGGGTACACGTCCCGGCTGCTACGAAGTTCGGCTATTCCCGCCAACGAAGAACCAGCTCGGCTGCAGCACGCACGTTCTTTCTCTGCAAGCGGGCGGCTCCCCTGTTACTTGGGACTAGGCTATGGATTGCCACCTAGCGGGTCGAGTTCTTTACCGTCGGGCAGAATGACCTTGGTGAGCCGGAGACTGGGCGCGCAGGCGAACGGGGCCGCCAAGCTTTGGCAGAAGTGTTCAGGAATAATTCGGTCCGATCTCAAAACTCAAATCCACGGCCGGGGCGGAGTGTGTCAACGCGCCGACGGAGATCCAGTCGGCGCCCGCCTCCGCGAACTCGCGGACATTCGTCAATGTGATTCCACCGGAAGCCTCCACGCGAATCTTGTGCGCCGGATCGTGCCGGCGCTCGCGCTGGGCACCTTCTGCGGAGCGCACCTGGGTAACCGCCGCGCGCACCAGCGGCGGGCTCATATTGTCAAGGAGGATGACATCGGGAGCATGCGCCAGCGCCTCGCGCAGCTCCTCCAAGTTCGTGACCTCAATCTCGATCCACGAAGGGCGGTCTTTGGGCGCCTGCGCTGGGCGTCTTTCGCGAAGCGCCTGCACTGCGGCGAACGCCGCCGCTACCCCGCCCGCCAAGCGAATGTGGTTCTCCTTGATCAGCACCGCTTCACTCAGGTCCTGGCGATGATTTTGGCCTCCCCCGACTCGCACTGCGTACTTTTCGAGTTCGCGAAGGCCAGGCGTGGTCTTCCGCGTGTCCAGGATTTGCGCGCCCGTACCAGCCACGGCTTGCACAAACCGCCGCGTGAGAGTGGCGACGCTAGAAAGGCGCTGGAGCAGATTGAGCGCGACGCGCTCTCCGGTGAGCAACGCGCGGGCCCCGGCGCGCAGCCGCGCAGGAATGTCGCCCGGGGCGAGCTCTTCGCCATCCTGCCGGAGAACGTCAGCTTCTGCGCGCCCATCCAGCAACCGGAACACTTCCACAAATAAACCGATTCCAGCAAGGACAAGCGGCGCCTTGGCGATGAGTTCTCCCTGGGCGCGTTGCTCTGCGGGGATGATGGAGTCCGTGGTGATGTCACCGCCGCCCAAATCTTCCTTCAAGAATGCGCGCAGGAGTTCTCGGTAATGAGTGGGCTCAAAAGGCAGAGACATAGGGAAAGGGGCAATCTTCTCCGTGTCCTCTGTGCCCTCGGTGGTGATAGAATTTTTGGGAAAAATCTAAACACAGAGGACACTGAGAGTACAGAGGACACAGAGAATGCGCCGATTGTGCAGGGCAACTGGGCATCGCTCAATTATCGTTTGGCATATCTGCTGGACTGGCGCTAGCTCATCTCCAGCATGCGGAGGATCGGTCGCAAGGCGCGCTCGCGCAATTCTTGATCCAGCGTGATTTCGGGCCTTCGGTCGCGCATCGCCAGGTAAAGTTTCTCCATGGTATTCAGCCTCATGTGTGGGCACTGGTCGCACGCGCAACCGCCCTCACCCGGTGCGGGAATAAATGTCTTCTCCGGGCTGGCCTTCTTCATCTGGTGAAGGATGCCGCCTTCTGTGGCCACGATGAACTCGGTCGCTAGACTCTTCATGGAGTAATTCAGGATCCCGGTCGTAGAACCAACGTAATCGGCGTGCCGCAGAATGCCCTCTGCACACTCAGGATGGGCTAGCACCTCAGCGCGCGGATACCGCTCCTTCAACTGCACCAGGCTCTTCTCGGAAAACAGTTCGTGCACGATGCAGCTTCCCGGCCACAGCCGCATCGCCCGCCCCGTCTTCTTCATCACGTACCGCCCCAGGTGCTGGTCCGGAGCAAACAGGATCGGCTGTCCGGGCGGAACCCGCCGGATGATCTTCTCCGCGTTGCTCGACGTGCAGATAATGTCGCTCAGCGCTTTGACCTCGGTGCTGCAATTAATGTAGGTCACCGCCAAATGATCGGCGTAGCGCTCGCGGAATGGCCGGAACAATCGAG
>Ga0099828_10002965_pt1 | contig 11815 bp, 19 predicted proteins | sample CZO8metaG_2_FD_79338 | JGI IMG/M metagenome (GOLD analysis project Ga0099828, IMG submission 79338) | Vadose zone soil microbial communities from the Eel River Critical Zone Observatory, Northern California, USA - CZOApr15con2H1.8 metaG | ecosystem: Environmental > Terrestrial > Soil > Vadose...
CCACCTTGCTCTCCTCCAGCCCGAATGGGATCGTCAGCTTGTATTCAGCCGCCGACTGGGCATTCGCAGCCGGCTTCTCCTCCGGAGCGGCCTCGGCCAGCGTCGCGATCCAGGACGACAGCATCACCACCGCGCAGATGGCCAGGACTCCGAGAAAGCTCTTGCCCAACAGAAGGGAACCTCTGAAAACTGCTTTCGGGAGTTGATTTGATGGTAGCAGTTCAGCTTTCGGTGTGGCTGGTTTCATTGCGGCTCCTTCCGTTTGGGTTTTCATGACGTTTGATCCTTTGCCGTTGATTGGTTTTTAGTCGTTTCTGGTTTTACTCTTCGCTGTTCAGGCGGCGGTCCGTGGCAGCAGCATCAACCGCACAATCTGTTCGTCGCGGGCCAGGGCCTGCTCCAAGAGCGGGCGGAAACCCTTCCAGTCGATCACCGCATCCAACCGGCTTAGCGGGTTGCCCTTCGCTTCCACCCATGGCACGCGGAGTGCCCCATCGAAGCATCCGAGACTCTGAGCCGACGGGTAAGTTTTCATCGGGCAAATCGTAACTATCATGCTCTTCCTTTGCAAGTTCTTTTTTTCAGCTATTCCGAACTTTTCACCCAGTTTCCGGAGGTGCCCTTCGGCTTGTAGCTAGCGCAATCCTGACGGGCTCCAGGACTAGACCCAGGCACCCTCTACCTGATTTATTTAGGTCCACGATTCGCGTCCCTCTTCGGGCCCCAAACACCTCGTCTGTCCGTCACTGAAAAAGTATACCTAGCACCCGAGTGTTGCCTTATTAAACGTCGTCATTGATGTAGCCCCATAGCGAAAGATCTTTTTCCATATGGTGGACTTGCCAGTACTGGCCATAATCCTCAAGCCCTGTTACGCGGCAATCAGTGGCGATGCTGGTCATGCCGGGAGGGGTAGTCCCGAAGACTTCGGATTTAGTATCGGTATCGGCCTTCTTGTAGACCGGGACATTCTCCCTAGCCAGGTTGACTTGGTACCTACCCCGGTCTTGTAACTTGACGGCTTTTTTCGATGTGTGAATGGCAAGCGTTGTATCGATCGTCGTAGAAAAGACATAGTCGGCCTTATCCGCAAGTAAATCCTCGTTGAGCTTGGCAAAATCGTGCTTTGTGCCTAACGGGCTGACTCCGAAGCGCACAACATCTCGAAGGTCGCGGGGCCGTGGGTGCTATGTCGCCACACTACCCATGGGGGCGTTCGGAGCCAACCCGATAGGCACAACCGGCATATTCGCCAATTTGTCCCGTCGCCCTCCCTCCCACGCTGCCTGTCCCCCAAAATCGGGCGCATAGATTCTCCTAACCGTAGGCTATCTCGGGCGATGTGGGGCATGGAGGGATTGAGGATTCAGGATTGAGCATTGAGGGAAAAATCGGGGATCCTCGCTCCCCAATTCACTGCTCGACAACCTCAGTTGGTCAGGTGGTCCAACGCCTTCTGGAAGCGGTTGGCGTGCGAACGCTCAGCCTTAGCGAGCGTCTCAAACCAGTCCGCTATCTCGGCGAAGCCTTCCTCGCGCGCGGTCTTGGCCATGCCCGGGTACATGTCGGTGTACTCCTTGCCCGCGACCGCCGCCTTGAGATTTACGCGCGCTTTCCCGATCGTTAGGTTGGTCGCAGGGTCGCCCACCCGCTCCAGGTATTCGAGGCGCCCGTGCGCGCGCCTGGTCTTGCTTTCGGCCGTCGAGCGGAACAGCGCCGCCACGTCGTTCTGGCCCTCGTCGTCCGCCTTGGCGGGAAAGTATAGGTAGCGGCTGTTGGCCTGCGTTTCGCCTGAAAATGCCGCTTTCAGATTGTCAAGGGTTTGGGTGCCTTTTAGATTCATCGGAGTCCTCCTAGTCGTTCCCTGCGCCATGCAAGGTTCTGGGGACCCGCTCGACGTGCCGTCTCTGCTCGATTCCTACGGGTACGAGAATAAAGTTGGGCTATCCCTTAGCCTTCGAAGTTAACATGTACAGGCCGTAACCAATAAGGGCGCCGACAATCGGCCCAATGATAAACACCCACAAATTAGTCAGCGCAGTCCCACCCTGTACGAGCGCAGGTCCAATGCTGCGCGCAGGGTTCAATGAGGAATCACCCAGAGGCACGCCGATAAGGTGGGCAACGAAGAGATATCCCCCGATGGCTAGACCTGCGGCTCCGGGGTTAGCTGCAGAGGAGGTCGCGTTGAAGATCACATAAAGAAAAAGCGCTGTCATAACAATTTCAAACCCCAGCGTCGACCCCGCAGAAAGAAAAGAGGGCACGTCATTTGCCCCCAATCCGTGAGTGGAACGCGAGTACTCCGCGATACTCGCCGACGCATCCCCGTGAACGCCTGAGAGGATGCCAAGTAGTACCAAGCTCGCAAAGAACGCGCCGATGAGCTGTGCGACAATATAGGCGGCTCCGTCGACCCCACGTATTTTCCCCGCAACCAACATGGCGATCGTCACTGCAGGATTGATATGGCAGCCGGAAATGGGGCCGATCGCGTAGACGAGCGCCAACAGGGTGAAACCGAACGCGAAGGCGATCGCCAGAATGCCCATGCCCCCTCTGGGACCCAGGATACCCGAACCAGCAAAGACGGCGACCGCTGTTCCCATGAAAACGAGTGTAAATGTGCCAATGAGTTCGGCCGCAGCCGCTTTAATATTCATCGTCTCCTCCCCTCCAAAATATTCGGCTTGTAAATCTAAGAAGAGAAAAATTGTTTAAGCAGGCGCTTAGGAGCCCAATTTAAACTATGTGGGTCAGAGGTGTCAATTTGAGCAGCGAGCGATAGGAAATTTGGTTCATCCGGGATCTCCATGGGTTGATGAAAGGAGATAGTATAGAAGCGGCTTCGAAGGAGGGTCGAGGCCATTCGGGATGCCGAACTGTATCAACAGCTTCTGGGCGTGGTTTCTCCATGGAAGGTGAATCGCGTGGAGCTTTTGGTGGAAGCGGAGCGTGTGGACGTCTGGGTGAAGCACGCACCGGAGGTGCGCTGGCCCTGCAGTTTCTACTAAACACCCGGCCGGATCGCTCGAGGCGCGGCCTGACTGCGACCGGAACCTGCCCAGAACTGAACATAACCGGCATATGCGTCAACCTGCCCCGTCGCCCCCCCCTCCCACGCTGCCTGTTCCTAAAATTCGGGGGCATAGATTCTCCTATCCGTTATTTTGGCGAATGTTACTCCGAGTCTCTGGCCACAGCTAACTACAATTCCGTTTCCTAATCATTTCTGCAACTCAAGCATGGACTGCTTCGTAATCGCCCCTGACCAGCAAGGGAGCAGGAACCGCGATTTTGTTGAAACCGAATGGCTTATGGTGGCAATCACAGGCATGTGTTGAAGTGTGTTATCACGCATATCGTGCGTCCTAACACACCCCGCCGGCACGCCCAAAACCCGATCCTCAGAGCTTTGCACGCCTCGACTTCCGCGGTTGTGCACGTGGGTGTAGATCATCGTTGTCTTGACGTCGCGGTGCCTGAGCAGTTCCTGGACCGTGCGAATGTCGTAACCCGCTTCCAGCAGATGTGGAAAAGAAACGGCGTCAGCAACCGTCTGGAAAATCAAGTCGGCTGACTGGCCGTCTCCCGCCGCGGCGTCCCACTCTTCAGCATCGCGTTGAGAATGGTGAGCAGCTTCCGCATGCACACCGTCAACGCAAGCTTCTTCGCCTTGCCCACCTGGCATAAGCGCTGGTAGAACACACGAATCACGGGGTTCCTCCGCTTGTGAAGCGCTGATCCTCGACGATTGCAGCCGCGTGTCACAGGTGTCGTTATGCAGGGATAAACTTCAGCGCGACGCCGTTGATGCAGTAGCGTAGCCCCGTTGGCTTGGGGCCATCCTTAAAGATATGTCCTTGATGCCCCTCGCAGCGTGCGCAGTGGACTTCGGTCCTTGGGAAAATCAGTTTGTAATCGGTTCTGGATTCGACCACCTTTGGATCGATTGGTTGCCAAAAGCTGGGCCAGCCGGTGCCGCTGTCGAACTTGTGTTCCGAAGAAAAGAGGGGCAAGTCGCATCCCGCGCAGTAGTAGACACCGTCTCTCTTGCTATCGTGCATGTTGTCGGTAAAGGGGCGCTCGGTATTCTCGTGCCGTAGGACCCCGTAGGCCATCGGTGCGAGGAGTTTCTTCCATTCGTCGTCGGTTTTCACAATCTTCACGATCGGCCCGATATTAATGTTCTGTGCCATGAGAAGCCTCCTCCGTACAGATAACGTTACAGACAGCAGTCGATTGACAACCACCATCCTTACAACACTCTATCAGGTTGCGCTCCCCACTGGTCAACAAACACACCTCCGTGAGCGTAGACAAAGAGCTGCCCGTCATGCTTTGCTAGTGGGTGTGGGAGTCGACTTGCGCATCGAGCCAGACACGATTTGAAATTCGTACAAGCGACATTCCAGCGGACCATTGAAGAGGGGAGTGCGTTTCGATGGCGCGAGCCCGATGAGTTTTGGGACCCGCAAATCGCCGGTAAAGATATAGGCCCGCCATCCGCTGAACCGCTGTTTCAACCAATCGCCCAGCTGGGGATAGAACGCATCGAGTTCCTCGGGCCGGCTGAGCCGGACTCCGTAGGGGGGATTGATCAACAGCACGCCCTGTTCAGCTGGAGCCTCAAGAGCGAGCACGTCGCTCTGCCGCAGGCGAATATCGACGGCGACTCCCGCCCCCTGAAATGTCCGTTGCGCGATCTTGACCGCGGCAGGATCCTGGTCGGAGGCATAGATGGCAGCCGGCACTTCTGCCAGTTGTTTCAGCCGAGAGGCTTCGCGCAGATGGCCCCAGCGTTTGACATCGTGGACAAGCAAGCGCTCAAACGCGAATGACCGAGACTGTCCGGGCGCGATCCGGCGCGCCATCAGCGCGGCTTCTAGCGGGATCGTTCCGCTGCCGCACATGGGATCGAGCAGCACGTCGCTGGAGGTCCATCCAGCGAGCCGCAGCAAGCCCGCCGCCAGGTTTTCGCGCACCGGTGCTTCGACGGACACGACACGATGCCCCCGCTTGAAGAGTGGCTCGCCGGAGGTGTCCAGATAGAAGGTCGCCGTTGACTCATCTAGAAAGGCGTCGAGCCGGATGTTCGGACGATGCCTGTCCACACTCGGTCGCTTATGGCGTACCGACATAAACTTATCGCAGACGGCGTCTTTGATCCGCAGGGTGACGAAGTCCAGGCTGGTGAGTGGGCAACGGCGTGCACTCACTTTCACCTTGATAGTCTGTGACGGCGTGAACCAGTCTGGCCATGGCAGACCATAGGCCGCGCGGTACACATCGTCTTCCGAGCGATAGGGGGCCTGTCCGACTTCCCAGAGCACGCGGCTGGCAATGTGACTCTTGAGATTGACCCAATACATCGTGGACCAGGGAGCCTGGAAGGCGATCCCGCCGTCGGTCTTCGCGGTCATAGGCACGCCAAGGCCGTGGATCTCCTGTTCGAGAACCCCCTCCAGCCCACGCGGGCAGGGTGCAAAGAACCGTAGTTTTGTGCTATCCATGTGAGTCAACCACGCGACTGTGTTCAGCTATGAACTATTGCAGCGCCTGCGGTGCCTCAGTTACGAAGAAAATTCCCGCCGGCGACAACTTGCCCCGGTTCGTCTGCGATACCTGTCGGGCCATTCATTACCATAATCCAAAGATCGTCGCAGGCTGTATTCCGGAGTGGGACGGCCAAATCCTCCTCTGCCGGCGTGCGATCGAGCCCAAGTCCGGTCTCTGGACGTTTCCTGCGGGCTTCATGGAAATCGGCGAGAGCACTGAGCAGGCGGCCATTCGCGAGACACTGGAAGAGGCACAGGCTCAAGTGGAGCGTATCTGCCTCTTTGCGGTCCTGAGTCTTCCCCACATTGGCCAGGCCTACCTGGTGTTCCGAGGGCCGATGAGTTCGCCCGATTTCGGGGCGGGTGAAGAAAGCCTCGAGGTGCAGTTATTCTCACTTTCTGCAATTCCCTGGGAGAAGATCGCGTTCCCCGTAGTCAAGGACGCCCTGCGCCGCTATGTCGACGATGTGACGCGGGGCGAGTTCCATGTGCATGTCGCCAGCTTCCCAGACCGACTCGCTTAGCGGCTAGCTGGATGCTGAAAAACGCCGCGCGAGACATGCGGGACGGGCGAGACGGGCGAGACGAGGTGGGAATCCAATCTATCCACGTCGCGCCTTTCTCGCATGTCTCGCGCGTCACGCGCCACGGCCTGTGGCGCTGGCGGACTTTTTCAGCATCCTGCTGCCGCTCCATCAATTGAGTGTGGGAATCGTCAGGAGAAACAGGCTGCGGCCCTCGCCATCGTGGAGAAAGCGAAACCCGTCTGACTCAGTGTAGTCTACAGTCACGCCTTCCATCCGTGGCGCACTCCGCCGATCAACCGCAATCGTGAGGCCATCGATCTGCTGAACGTCGTCGTCTGGCTGGGTGTTCGCTTCCAACGTGATACTGAAGCTTAAGCGTGAATCGTCCAGGTCGCGCACGGAAATCCGGACGACCGGATCCTCAGAATGATGAAGTTGAATCGCCTTCAGCTTTGCGATTGCGGCGATGGTGACGGCAATCATACACGCAGCTCTCTGTGGCGAACGATGCCGTGAATATCGACCAAGTGATCGTCCCGGTCAATGGAGTAGAAGATCCGCCAGTCCTCGACCGCATATTTGGAAAGGCCTGGCAGGTCCGGCGCGATCGGTTCGTGGCGCAAGTTATCGATGTTGGAGGCGATCCATTTGGTCTTGTCCAAGAGTCGCTGTGCCATGGACGGCTCAAGGCTCGCAAGGTCTTTGAGGATGGCTGGGCGATAGGCAAGACGATACCAGGCCATGTTGTCCTTACCAGCGGAGACCGAGCTGGTCCGCGATGTCCTCGCCGGACAGTCTCTCCGTACTGGACATGGACTCTTTCAGGCGGGTGCGCAGGCCATCGCCAAGTTGGAGTCCGAGGTCAGGATCGCCCAGTAACTCGCGCAGGCGATCGTCAACGATGCCGCGCACGAGCTCTTTGAATTGTTCGTAGGAAAGTTGGGAGAGGTCCATGAAGACGGAGGATACGGAGGCGAGCGCCCAATATGCAACTACAGAGAAGGTCCCCTACTGAAGGCCGGTCTTGGGCTGGAGTTGCTGGATCATGTGGTCCAGTCGGTCTTGATGCAGGGGGGCTACCGTCAGGAACTCTAGGCCGATGCCGGCGGACCCGGACCAGCGGACTGCGGCATTGTCGATCAAAATGGGCCGGGGCTCACCTGGGATATGCAACTCTACGGTAAGCTGCATGCCGGTAAAGGGGCTGATGATACTTTCTACGCGGCATCCCTTGGCCGAAAGGTTTCGGACGGACCCTGCATGGTGGAAGTGATCCTTATGCACCAAGGTGCTGGAGAGCGACACGGGAAATCTGGGATGCTTTCTGGTGACCATAGCTGTGCTCTGAGCGATCCCTATGCGGCGATGTTCACTTGGGCTGCCAGGAACTGCTCCAGGCGCGCTCGTTCCAGCTCCTGCATCTCAAGAAATTCTACCCCAAACTCGAGTTCCAGGGTCCACTGGACTGTGGCGGCTCGAATAGTGATGGCAATAGGTTGTTCCGGAATCTGGAGGTGCACCGTGAGGAGGGCGCCGTTCTTTACCGCAAGATCGCTCACGACGTTGCAGCCACCCAGCCCGAGGTTGTATACGATCCCTATCCCGGCATGATCGCCTGCGAAAGTAGCAGGGAATTCCACCTGATAGCGAACGTGCTGCCTCTGTTCCGTCATATTGGTGCCCTCAGAAGGCATTTGTTTTAAAAGTGGCGTCTGCGATGAGGCTTCCCTGACTGTGCCTTTGTCTCAGGAAAGGCTAGTCGGTGAACGGGTGGTTGTCAAAGAAATAGAGATCTTTGGAAATTTCTGATACCCAAAAGTTGGGGAGGAAATAGATGGGCCAGACGGATGGCGCTCTGTGATCCGACCGTGGCGCACGAGGAGCGAGACTCGCATAACGTGTGAGAAAGGCACGATTCGAAGCTCCGAAAACCTCGAACCGTTGTCCGTCTCACCAGTCGCGCTTTTCCCGCTAGTCCCGCCCGTCTCGCCTGAGTCGGGCATCGGCGATTGCAGCAGAAGTGTTCATGAATAATGCTGGTTAGTACATCAGCCGCAGCACGTGCTCCGCCTGGTTGCCATTTGATTTTCGGTGAACGCACTTCTAGAATGCCGCCATTGGATTGACGTTGCGATGCCCACCACCTCTGGTTCACGAACATCCTCTCAGCGCAAGAAGAAGAGCTCGAAGAAGTCCCCCGGCCTCGACGCCTCGCAGAAGCGCCGTTTTCAGGCTCGGTTGCTGAAGTGGTACGAGAAACATGGCCGTGATCTGCCTTGGCGAAAGACCTCGGATCCCTATCACATTCTGGTCTCTGAAGTTATGTTGCAACAGACTCAGGTCGATCGGGTGATTCCGAAGTACCACGAGTTTCTAGATCGCTACCCAAGCTTTGAAGAGTTGGCTGATGCCCCGGTCTCGGATGTAAAGAAGACGTGGTACCCGCTAGGCTACAATATTCGGCCGGAGCGGTTACATAGTATCGCGTGCGAGACCGTGGAACGGTATGGGGGCCATCTTCCGAGCGATGTGGAGGAATTGCTGTCGTTCAAGGGGATTGGACGTTACACGGCCGGCGCGATTCGGTCGTTCGCATTCAACGAAGATGCGCCGATCCTGGATACGAATGTAATTCGGGTTCTCCATCGGGTGTTCATGGCGAAGGGCGATCCCAAGACTCAAAAGGCGAAGCTCTGGCAATTGTCGGAAGCATTAATTCCGAGTGGGAAGGGCTATGACTTCAACCAGGCAATCATGGACTTTGGGGCGACCTGCTGCACGGCAAGAAATCCCTCCTGTCGGCAATGTCCGATGAAATCATTTTGCAAGACGTACCCCTTCGATCAGTAGTCGCGAAGAGCGACGGTGCGGCATGAAGGTCATTGAAGTCGCTGCCGGTCTTGTTTATCGTGAGGGCCGCTACTTGATCGCCCGACGGAATCCGGGCGTGCACTTGGCGGGTTTCTGGGAGTTTCCAGGCGGGAAGTGCGAGCCGGGTGAAACATTGGAAGAATGTCTGCGGCGGGAGTTGTTTGAGGAGCTAGGTATTCGTATCGACGTGCCGATACCTTTTCAAGTCGTTCAGCATGAGTATGCGGAGAAAACTGTGGAGCTGCATTTCTTCCGTTGCAGGATCGAAACCGGGCACGCCACAGCAATCGACTGTGCGGAAATTCGATGGGTTTGGCCACACGAGTTGGACGACTTCGAGTTTCCCCCAGCGGACCGTCCGATCATCGAGGCCTTACGGCGACAGAGCATAGGGCAGACCTTATGAAGGTCGTCCTGGATATTGAGACCATTCAAGCGCCTCGGGAAGAATGGGCGCGGCTGGTGGGGAAGCTTCCGTCAAGCGGCGAATCTGAGCCGGCAGGCGAGTGCTACGATTTGTTTACGGCGGGGGCTGCCGAAGCTCAACGACGTGCCGAGGATGAACAATATGCGAAGTCCGCCTTTGACGGCACGTTCAGTCAGATCGTCTGTATCGGCCTGTTGGAATTTTCTGACCAGCTCGAGCCGCGTGGGTCGGTGGCCTGGTACGGCGGAGATGAACGGGAGTTGCTGCGACAATTCTGGAGCCGTTTGACTCAGAACCGCCCGTCTCTCTTCATCACCCATAACGGTCTAGGATTCGACCTCCCGTTCATTAAGAAGCGATCAATCATCCACCAAGTCAAGCCGAGCCTGGACGTCAACCTCGCCAAGTTCCGCACGGAACCGGTTTACGACACGATGGCGATCTGGAGCAATTGGGATACGCGTGGGTGGGTGAAACTGGATGTGCTGGCGCGAGCGCTAAACGTCGAAACTAAATCGGGCAGTGGAGCTCAGGTGGCTGAGATGTGGGGGAAAGGAAAGGGGATTGAGTTGGCTCGGTACTGCCTACAAGATACGTATGTGACGTATGCATGTTATTGCCGGATGAATTTCCGACAGCCCCTGTCCAGTGAAGTGGTCTTGCTTCAGCCGGAGTTACTGAATGTCGACTGAGGCAGGCTAGCGAGTCCGTGTCGCCTGTGCCGATTTCTTCTTCGGTGCCGGTTTAGCGGATACCTTGGTCGACCTGAGCGCTTTCATTTCCTCGTCGCGGTCCCGCAGTTCGCGCTTCATCCATTCCGATTCCCTGCGAAGCATATTGATCTCGGAATCCTTCTTGGCGAGCGCCTCTTTTGCGATCCTCAAGTCACTGAGTTTCTGAGCCATGAAGTCGCCCTCTCCCGCTTCCTGGACCATACTGTCAGAGACCGTCTGAGCCTTCGCCGGAGCGGCCGCCATCATGGGCGCAATCGGAGTGATCGGAGTGATAGGCGTGGCTTTTGCGATCGGCATGGCGGCGGGCATCGGCGCCTTGGCCAATGCATGATAGTCGATGATCATCGTCATGGCGTCGAGTGCACCACCGGCGGCATAGGCCGGAGCCGGTTCGGTGCGTGCAGCCGACTCAGGCATAAAACCAGTCGGCTTGGCACCCTTCCCAATGGTCAAGTAGATCGATTCCTTCTGCACGTAAATACTGCCCGTGGTGGGTTCAGAGCCTGACCCTGCCGATGAGGATACGCGGAACCCAACAAGTTGTTCGGGTTTCGCCTTTGATAAGCCTTGTGCGAGCAGGGGAGAGAGAAATTCTGCATCCTCATCGCTGAAAATTCTCATCGGCTTGCTGCCACCAGCGGACATTCTCGAAGATCCGCTCATGCCGTCATTGCTATATAACCCTTTCACGATCTTTATAATGGTCAGTTGATCGATCACAGCGGGATGGCTGGCTTCAAACGACCAATCGGTCACTTCTTCCAAGTAGACGCTGCCCTTTGCATTGTGGGCGAGTTTTGCCCCACCGGCGCAACCGCTGATGACGAGGGCACAGGCGGCAATCCCAACAAGGCTCCGCATGATAGGACTCCGCACATTCGTTAGCGTGAGATAGCTCTTCATCGCGACTCTCCTTCTTTCAGAAGGCTGTGTGTGATTATCCGTGGCGAGATGCAATGTCGATGGCCTAGGAGGATTACCAGATTCCCAGGCCCATCAGTGCCATGCTCAGTGCAATCCATCCGAAGAGTCCCATAGCAATGAGGGTTTCCAGGCTCATGGAGGTATCTGCTTTTTCTTTCACGTTGCGATCTTGACTCTCGATCATGCCTCGTCTCCAAAGAGTAAGATTGTGCGGTTACGTAGTAGTGACTCATTGGAATAGCAAAGATTATGCCTCTAGTTGGGATGAAGTAGACTCAGTGATGTAGTAGGGCAATATCGGGAGAAGATGGGGATTGTTACGGAATGGACTGACTCAATGGGGACAAGGATAAGCACAGGAGATAGTGAATCTAGGCGTATGATAATGCAGTACTAAATCGCAACATTGCGCCGAGCTAATTCATGGATTCAGGAAACGAAAGCTCCGGTGCCTCTGCGGGTCATCATGCGGGTGGCAACCCCACCTCACTTCTTGAGAGCCGTGAGGGACGGGGGGGATTCACAAACAGATCTTGTTCGAAAGTGTTCGTTTTTGGAGCGTATTCTACAGAAATGATTCCTGGGGAAGTAAGGCGGGCATCAACGATTCAATTCACTGGCGGACGTTCCGCATACAACGTCGTGGACGATGCATCGTAGATGGCAAGGGAAACCATGTCTCCCGGTTGAGAGGATATTACACGCTTGTCCCAGATGACGGTGATGTTGCCATCCGATTTTCCCATGCCCTGCGCGGCGGATCGTTTGGCATCC
>Ga0099828_10002968_pt1 | contig 11813 bp, 8 predicted proteins | sample CZO8metaG_2_FD_79338 | JGI IMG/M metagenome (GOLD analysis project Ga0099828, IMG submission 79338) | Vadose zone soil microbial communities from the Eel River Critical Zone Observatory, Northern California, USA - CZOApr15con2H1.8 metaG | ecosystem: Environmental > Terrestrial > Soil > Vadose...
CCAGCCGCGTCGTCATTGGTAGTCTGGGTACCAGAACGGGACGTGTTACCGTCTCGGCCCGCGCGAACGGCCGGCCGGAGATGGGGGGAACGGTCCGTGTTTGCCGATACGACGAGAGGCCGCGATGGCAACGCCGAGAACACGTACTACCGTCGCGTCGAGCGAGCCCGCCGACGCCGAACTGGGCTCGGCGGCGCAGCGCGACCGCCGCAAGCGGATCCTGGACGCCACGCTGGCGCTGGCGTCCAAGGGCGGCTACGACGCCGTGCAGATGCGGACCGTGGCGCAACGGGCCGACGTGGCCCTCGGAACGCTGTACCGGTATTTCCCGTCCAAGATTCACCTGCTTGTGTCGGGGCTGGCCCGGGAGTTCGAGCGGACCCAGGAGAAGCTCGACCGCACCCCGATCCCCGGCGAGACACCCTACGACCGGATGCTGTACGTGCTGGGCCGGATCACCAGGTCCATGCAGCGCGAGCCGATGCTTACCGAGGCGATGACGCGGGCGTTCATGTTCGCGGACCCGAGCGCGGCCGCCGAGGTCAACACCGTCGCGCGGCTGATGGAGCACATGCTCACGAAGGCCATGCACGACGGCGAGCCGTCCGGCGACGACATCGCGATCGCCCGCGTGATCGGCGATGTCTGGCTGTCGAACCTGGTCGCCTGGGTGACCCGGCGCGCGTCAGCCAACGACGTGAGCAACCACCTCGAACTCGCCGCCCGCCTGCTCCTGCGCTGACGTTTCGGTGACAGTCCCAGGGGTGGGGACGACGGGGTATGCGCACACTGTGTTCGGCTCGGGGTTGGAGGGGCCGCGCACGAGGCCCGACGGGACGGGCGTGCCGCTCACGGGAAACTCGAACATGTCCTTGTACGCGGGCGGGCAGCCGGTGTCGATCTCGGGCTGGGTCTGGAGTTGGTTGAGCTTCTCCGTGGTCTCGGTACGCCAGGGCAGGGCGGCGAGCGTGGTCAGGACCCGGGGCAACGGGATACCGCACGCGTCATGCGGGAGTCGAGGGCGCACGACCGTCCCGCTCGCGTCGACCAGTGCGAAGGGTGGGAGCGCGAGTCCGATCGCGGTGCAGGAGATCCGCGAGCCGCCTGGGGGGGTCTGGGAGCGCAACTTCAGGGCGGTGAGGAAGCCGGCGAGGTTGGAATCAGCACGCTGAGCCTCCGCGAACTGCCATTGGCCGTGGCCCGGCACCATGCGTTGTTCGGTTACGCAGCGCACGGCCGCTATTGCGTGGAAGTTCGCGGGAAGCGCGACTTCAGCGGGCCCGGCTCTGAGTTTCACCACCGCGGGGTCGGTGGCCGAGGCGGGGCATTGGCCGCCGACGATCACCGGGCTGGCCTGGGCGGCATGGCTGGGGGCGCTGGTGGTCGAGGTCCCGGTATTCGCCCGGCTGCCGCACGCGGCGCTCAGCGCCAGGGGCAGCACGGCCGCGGTGAGGATGAGACTTCTGATTGTGGTTCGGTGCTGAGGCATACGCCCACCCGCCGTGTGAAAGCCCCACTCCGGGACCGTGCACCTTAGACGGCGCGGGGGCCTGCCGGGTTCCGCCTCGTCCGACCCCGAGGAGTACCGGCCAGATCTGGACGTCCGAGTGAGGGCGGGAGGCGTCCCTAGCTGGGGGTATTACCGGGTTATACTGATGGTGTGAAAACGGCGATCTCGCTCCCTGAACGCACCTTTGAGCGGGCCACCAGGCGCGCTAAGGAACTCGGCATGAGCCGTTCGGAATTCTTCGCCCGCGCCGCCGAGCTGTATATGGAAGAGCTGGACACGCACTCGCTGACCCAGCAGATCGATGAGGCGATCCAGGCCGCTGGCGCGGACGAGTCCAGCTCGGACGCGGTTGCCGTCGGCCGACGGCGGCTGGCCGACGAGGATGACTGGTGATCGCACGCGGAAGCGTCTGCTGGGCCGATCTCGGCGAGATTCGCGGCAGCAGGCCGGCCAAGCGCCGTCCCGTCCTGGTGATCCAGTCCGATCCCTTCAACGCCAGCCGCCTCAATACCACCGTGGCCGCCGTGATCACCTCCAACACGGGCCTGGCCGCGGTGCCGGGCAACGTCTTCCTCCCGGCGGCCGCGTCCGGCCTGCCACGTGACTCCGTTGTCAACGTCACCGCCCTGGTGACCCTCGACAAGTCCGACCTCGACTCCCAGGTCGGACATCTTCCCGCGGCCCTCATGGAAGACGTGAACCGCGGGCTTCGCCGCGTTCTGGGCCTGTAGCCAAGCAAACTCCCCAGCGGTCAGATGAATGGGCGCGGCAACTGCCTGCCGACTCAGCCCACAACGCGCGGCCAGCCGAACCGCTCAGCCGAACAGGGTGTCAAGGAACGGGTTGCTGAACACCGAGTTCGGGTCGTAGGAGGTCAGGATCGACACCGCGGCGGCCCAGCCGTCACCGCTGGCCTGGCCCGCGCTGACGGCAGCCGGGATGGTGCTGCCGAGGATCGCGGTATTGGTCCAGGGGCCGGCTGGCGTGCACGCCCAGGCTTTCGACCACTCGGGCCGGCCGAGGCGGGCGGGGCGAACAAGGTGGCCGCCGGCACGTCGAACCAGCTCTGGCAGCGCAGCGTCTGATTCCTCGCGATCTGGACCGTCACCTGCGTGACGAAGGCGCGGCCGAGATGGGCGAGGAAGGCGCGGATGTCGGGATCCGAGCGCTGGAACGTCTTCAGCACGTACTGGCTCGTCGCGGAACTCCACACCACGGCGGTGAGCGACAGGACCAAGTTGGAGAGCGAACCGTAGCTCTGCCCGGACAGCGGCGTCTCACCGCTGCCGGGGATGGCGCTGCCGTGCGCGTTGATCGCCAGCGCGCCACCGAGCGTGATGTCGCCGGGCGCCGGAATGGCGCAGAAGCCATAGCCCGCGGCGGCGAGCGCGGTGGTGAGGTTGTCCATGGTGACGCCGGCCTGCGCGGTGGCCGTGGCCGGCGATCCAGGGGTGATGGACACCGACGTCAGGTGCTGGGTGGTGTCCAGCAGCACATAGCCGGCCCCGGTGCTGCCCGCGGGCAGCAGGATGGGCGACCAGTTGTGGCTCATGCCCTTGGCGCGCAGCCGGTAGCCGTTGGCGTGCGCCCAGTTGGCCAGCGTGACGACGTCGCTGGCGGAGGCGGGGGCGCAGGTCCAGACATTGTCGATCACGATCGCGCCCGACCAGTTCTGGTAGGCCTGCAGGTAGATCGAGATCGACGAGGGGAAGTTGGGCGGCGCCGCGCTGGTGGCCTGCGCGCTGGCTGGAGTGACCCGGAAGACCGGCGTCCAGGCCAGTGCCCCGGCCGCGGCGGCGCTGGCCAGGAAGGCGCGCCGCGACGGTTCGCTCATGGTCGGTTTGCGATCTTGGCGAGGCTTCATCGACTCTCCTCGACACGTGGATCAGGCACCCCTGAAGCCCCATCGGCAATCCGGGGTCACCTTCAGGGAATCAAGCAAGCGCATGCTTGGTCCGGATCTCAGCCTCACGATAGGCGCCGCACGTTGGCCCGGGCAATGTCGGCGAGGGCAGATTTCTGTAACGTGTTCTAGTTGCGTGACGGAGGAGGAGCCTGCGGCAACCCGTTACCTTTTCGGCTTAGACCAGGCCGCTGTTGCGGATTCCGGGCTGGCCGAGTTCCTGATCTGGAACCTGCTTCTGGTCCTACGGCGCGTGGAGTAGCCGCGCCTGCGTTTCTACGGCGCGGGGGACGGGCTCAGGCGCCTGCGTTCCTACGGCGCGGGGACGGGCTCAGGCGCCGCTGAGTCGGCGTGGTCATGGTCTTCCTCGCGCCTCAGCCGGGCCAGCACGATCCCGGTAATCAGCGCGGCGATGCCGACCAGCCCGAGCACCAGCGGAGCTATAACCTCGAACCACATGAACTCGGTCCGGCCCGTCGAGTCCAGGTTCACGACGGCCTGCACGCTCTGCGGCGTCATGGTCAGGGCGCCGTCGAAGAGCAGGAGGCGCTGCGCGCCCGTAGCGTCCTGGAGGGTCAGCTTGTCGTCCTGCCTCGTATCCAGCTGGGCGCCAGTGACCGGATCCACCCAGAAGGTGTTGGTCCCGGTGTAGTACTCGGGAAGGGTCACATTCGACGTGCCCTTCATGCCGACCAGCGACTCGGGCAGCGTCTGGCGGCCAGACTGCGTGGGCGGCACGTGCTCAACGAACCGGTACACGGTGATCCCGTCGATCGTCGAGGTCCCCTCGTACCGGGCCGGCCGGGGCTTGTTCAGGTTGGGGTCGAACACCTGGTAGGTCGTCTTCTGAGTTCCGATCGGCCACAGGAACCCCACCAGTCCGGTCTGGCGGATCGCCGTATTGCCGCCGACGCTGGCCCCGCAGCAGTTGACAAGCTGGGCGGTGCGGCGGTCGAAGGCGACACGGCGCATGACGAACTGGAACGTCGCACGGTTGGTGACGTCATAGAGGTAGGTGAAATTGCTCCACACCGCCGTCGATGACGTGCCGGCGGCGGCATCACCCTTGACCGTGCTCGTGACCCGCATCGTGGCGCCCGACACGGACCTCACCATGCTGGGGCTGAAATACGAGACCCCCGTGCCCATCAGGGTGGTCGTGAAGTACTCGTTCTTCGGAAACTTGATCAGCTGGCCGCCGGCGTAGGTGCGCAGGAGCACCGCCACCACGATGAGAAATGCTCCCAGACCGGCGAGTGTGAGCCCGATGACACGGCGCATCGATCCTCCTGGGAACGGCTGGCCGCCACTCCTGGCGCCCGGCAACGGCAACGTTACCCTGGGGTAGTGTAATGGTGTTTTACCTAAAATCACTGGCGATTCTGGACACATGACTGTAACAGGTTCTACCCGCGTGGATAGATCATGATTCCTGCGCGGACGGATCTGCGCCCGCTCGCGCCCCGCAGTCCGGCCGTGGCAGGTCACCAGGACGCTCTGGACGGCCTGCGCGCCGTGGCCGCTGTGGCGGTCCTCGTCACCCACGTCGGCGGGCTGACCGGATACGTGCTCATCGGCACGCCTGCCTCATGGGTGGTCAGCAGGGGCAACATCGGCGTCCCGATTTTCTTCGTGCTCTCCGGCCTACTGCTGTACCGGCCGTGGGCGGCCGCCGCTCTCGCCGGGCCGCCAGCGGTCCGAGTGACTACCTACCTGCGGCGGCGGGCGCTGCGGATCCTGCCCGCGTACTGGGCCGTGGTGCTCATTGCCTTGCCGGTCCTCAGCCCGGGCCCGGCCCGGCACGCCTGGCCGTGGATCCAGTACCTGCTGCTGATCCAGAATTACGACACCCATCCGTGGTGGCTCGGGACCGGCGCGCCCGGGCTGGCCCAGGCCTGGAGCCTGGTCGTGGAGGTGTCCTTCTACCTGGCCCTGCCACTGCTCGCAGCGGCCCTCACCTGGTTCGCCTGCCGCGGGCGGCGCGCCGCTAGCGACGTGAGCCTGCGCGCCCGGCGGCTGCTAGCCGGGATCACCGTCCTGGGCGCCTCCTCCTTCGGCTGGATCGTCCTGGCGTACTACCCGCACGCCGAGTTCTGGTTCAACGCGACCCTGCCGCCGCTGATGATCTGGTTCGCCGCCGGGATGGCCATCGCGGTCGCTTCGGCCTGGGCCACGGCCGAGCCTGGGCCGGATGGCCCGGCCAGCCGGTTCTGCCGCGCGGTGGCGTCCTCGGCTGGGATGTGTGGGCTCGTGGCCGGCAGTGCCTTCGCCATCGCGTGCACCCCGGTAGCCGGGCCAGAGTTCATCACCATCCTGTCGCTGTGGAGCGCTGAGATCAGGCTGGCCCTGTTCACCGTCGTCGCCCTGGCTCTGGTCGCGCCGGTCGCCTTTGCTCCCCAGCCTGCTCGTCGGGTGCCGCGAGCCTCTCTCGGCCCGGCCATGCACCGCCACCTGCGGTCCGGCGGCCAGCCAGCCGGCCCGATGCTGCTGCGCCGTGCGCTGGGCAGCCCCGTTCCCCGCTTCCTCGGCAAGATCTCCTACGGCATCTTCCTGTGGCAGCTGTTCATCGGCGCCGCGTTCTTCGCCGTGCTGCATCTCAAATCGCCCTTCCAGGGAGGCGTCTACACCGGCCTGCAGGCGGCAGGCATCCTGGCGGCCATCTCCGTGCTGACCATCGCCGCCGCGACCGCGAGCTACTACCTGATCGAGCGGCCCGCCCGGCGCCTGACACTAACCTGGCTGCGGCGCCTGCGGCCCGCGCTTCCGCGGCGCACCGGGCCTACCTGGTCGCCGCACCCCAAACCGGACTCATCACGGCTCAGGGAGGATGAGAGCGGCCGCCAGCCGGCCGACAATGACCAGGCAGATGATCTGAGGGACCGCGTTCCAGAGCCAGGTCACGACCAGGCCGGAACCTCCAGCCCACAGCAGGCGCTCGCCCACCGCACCGCACGCCAACGCGGCCAGTAGCAGGCCGGTCAGCAGCCGCGGTCGGGACAGCTCGAGCCAGACGGGGCGGGAACGCCGGTAGCTGGCCGCGGCCATGAACAGCCAGGTGGCCGCGATAAGGATGGCCGCACCCGGATACCCGCCCAGCCAGAACCCGGTGAACAGCAGCCCGCCTGCGACCGCCGCCAATGTCACGGCTGCGGAGGACCTGGGACCCAGGCGGACGCGCGGTGACCGGGCGGAAGCGGTGGCGGCCGCGGGCATGGCACGGCGTCCTGAACTTGGCCTTCCCGGCCACGCCGCAACGAGCATGACCAGGACGAGAGCGCCAAGCCCGCCAATAATCGCCTCACGGTACAGCGCGTTGGGCAGGTAGGTCAGCGTCGCCACTCCGGCGGTGCCCGGGGGCAGCAGCCATGCCTGCTCCCACCCGTCCAGCCGGACCGCCCGAAGCGGCCTGCCGCCGAGGCTCGCCTGCCACCCTGCGTTGAAGTTCTCGTTCACCACCAGGTATGACTGGATGTCCGCGGTCACCCGGAGGCTCCGCCGTTGCGATGTCCACGCCAGCACCCGGGCTGGGGTGGCTGGCACGGACGGGCCCGTGCTCAATGCCTGGGTACCAAGGCTGTCCAGCACGACGTCCTGGACGTTGAAGGCATCCCTCGGCGGCTCGACCACGTGGTTGGCGCCTGCGGCCGTCCTGACCGGCGAGCAGGCGGTGAAGGGCATGGGCCGGCCGGTGAGTAGATCGGCAAAGGTGCCCGACACCCGGGTCGGCACGACCTTCCCGTTGAGTTTGATCAGCGGCCCGAGGCCGCACGGCAGCCGGAACGGCCCGGACGGCGTGACCAGCGGCTGTACTCCGGGGATCACCACGTCGGTGATCTGAAGCGGCGCCAGCAGCGGGGTGAATCTGAGCGTCAGCTCATTCGTTCGCATCGGCGCGAAACTCAGCGTTCCCGCTGGGCTGACGATTCCACCGCGGACTCGACCCCTGGAGCCAGTGAGCAGGACCTGCAAGAGGTCTGACGCGCCGGGGGGACGCTGGATCGTCACCCGGCTAACGGTCAAGCGGTGCGCCCAGCGGATCGTGAGCGCTGGGTGCGCGTCGGCGGGACTGGCGATCCAGGTGGTCGCCGGGTCACCATCGAAGGCGGACCTGGCCAGGTCCACCGGGTCAGAGGTGTACACCGATGACGCCGTCACCTGGGCCTGGCCGCTGAACCGCGCGTACTTGTGGACCAGCAAAGGGGCGATGAGCGCCGCTGACCCGCGCAGCTGGGCCTGGCCGGTGGCCGGCTCGGTGAAAGCGTGGTCGAAACCGTACTGCTCCTCGGCGAGGGTGGTCAGCGACGGCGAGCACACCCATCGCTGCGAGGTGAGCATGCACGCGGTCGGCCGCCGTTGGGCCTTGGCCAGGACCACCGCGGTGCGGGCACCGGCTGGCCCGAGTTCGGAGGCAGTCACCTTCGGGGTGGCGATCACACGGCTGGCCCGCACTCCGGGCACTGAGATCTCGGAGATCCCCACCTGTGCCCCGAGAGCAGGGTGCGGTCGCGAAACGAGCCCGGTGACCGTGATCCGCAGCCACGTCGACGCGCCCGCCGGCACCCGCAGCGGCTGCGGATTGCCGTTGGCGCGGACCCGGTCGGCGACCCGGCCCGCCGCGGTGGTGATCTGGACCCGGCTGACCACGGGGCCGATGAACGCGTTGTCGGCGAACGTCACGTGGATGACCCTGGCGTTGACCGGGCGGTCGAAGCCAATCTGGAGCCACTGGCCGATCGGCCCGGTCCAGCTGCCCGACTCCCACATCGTCCGCAAGTCCCCGTCGACGGCGGAGTACGGCATCGTGCCGCTCGCCCAGTTGGCTGGGATGCTCCCGATGTCGGACGCGGACGAGGACGCGGTGACGCTCCTGATGCCCTGGTACTGCGCCACGCTCTGGTACCGCGACCAGCCAGGCTCGGTGAAGTCGCCGGCCGCCTCGAATGTCCGCGCGGGATCGGTCGCGGTCAGCGTCGGTGAGTACGACGTGCGCACCTCGCCGAAGTTGATCACACGGCGGCGCAGCGAGTCCGTGACCACTGACGCGGCAGCGGGCAGGCCGGGCGAGTCGGAGTTCAGCAGCACCGGGCTGTTGTGCAGCAGGCCTTCGTCGGCGAGGGTCAGCACCGCCTCCGGCGCCCCGTACACCCGCAGCGCGGGTGAGGTCGGCACCACGGTCGCCGCCGGCGCTGCCCCGGACACCTGGTAGATCTCCACCGGTGGGTACGGGGCGTCAACGGCGCTCACCGCGTCATCGGAGGTCGCCGTCCTGACCGGCGCCCCGAACCGGGCCACCTCGGTAATCCCGGGCGAGGTGCCCAACGCGTCGTTGACCCGGGCCGGCCAGGCCCCGTTGAGGCCGGAGCGGATCAGGTCGTTACGGACGACCAGGTACTTCACCCCCATCTGCGCGAGCACCTGGGTCAGGCCGACGGATCCGTTGCCCGCGGCGAGCCGCTGGTCGATCGCCTCGATCAGCCGCTCATTCCCGGGCGACCCGATGGCGGCCAGGTCACGTTCCGCCCAGTCCACGGTGCTCAGCGGCTGCAAGACGTCATCCTGAGGGCTGCCCCACAGATACTGGCCGAACGGCGCGCCGGGAACCACAAGCACGGCCTGGTGGCCCGCATGCCGGTTCAGCCAGTTCGCCGCGCTCACCCAGTAGCCGGGGATCCGCGGGAAGGCGCCGACCGCGGCCAGCCCGCCGATATACGCCGGTACCACCAGGCCCGCGACGGCGGTCGCGCCCAGGACGGCCACGCCGCTCAGCCGGGGCACTCCCGCCGAAGCCCGCAGGCGGGCAAACGGGTCCGCAGCCAGTGGCCGGCGGAATCGCGCGGTCGCCGCCAGGTGGGCGAGCCCGAGCGCGACCGGGAGCCGGATCAGCGGGTCGAACTTCCACAGGTTGCGCAGCGGCGCTGCCGGGCCATTGATCAGGTTATCGATCGGGCCTGCCAGTGGGTTCCCGAGGCTGCTCACGTATCCGGTCGAGATGATCACGACGCCGACCAGCAGGCTGAGCACCAGGAAACGCCGCTCGGGCAGCCTGCGGCGGACCAGCCCGGCCAGGCCCAGGCCGGCGATCAGCCCAGTGAGCAGCGTCGGCGCCGCACCGGTCGCGATCTTGTACGCCAGCTGGTACCAAGGCTGCCCGTTCACCACCAGGTAGCTCGTCCAGTCCTCGGTGCCGCGCAGGATGTCCCACAGACTGGTCACCGATGTCGTGACGGCCGCGCTTTCGGTGTAGGGCAGGAACGACACGCCGTACTTGCCCAGCAGCAGCAGCGGAATCGACCACCAGGCGGTGGCGAGCACCACGGACGGCGCCCACCAGGCGAAGATCCGCCAACGCCGCGCCGGGCGCGACCGGGCGAATATGAACAGCACCGCGGCGACCAGCACGGGGATCACTGCCGAGGCGTTGGTGCCGCCGCACGCCGCGACCGCGGCCGCCGACCGGGCGGCGGCCCGCGCGTACCCCCAGCGCTGCCCCCGACCGCTGCGGATGGCCGGCCCTGCGAGCGGCAAAAGGACCCACGGCAGCATCGCCGCGGGCAGGAACTGCGCCGACAGCACCCCGAGCAGGCTCAGCCCGAGCGGGGACATGGCGTAGCTGAGGCCGGCCACGATCCGGGTCCACGGCGTCCCGATCCCCAGCCGGCCCGCCAGCGCCACCGTGCCGAGGAACGCGGCGATCAGCACCGAGCCTATCCAGAGCCGCTGGATCACCCACGGATCCAGGCCAATCAGCTTTCCGAGCACGAAGAACGGGCCCATCGGGAACAGGTACCCGACGGCCTGGTTCTGCAGCTGGCCGAACTGAGTGGGATCCCACATCGTGAGGGCCCGGGCGAGGAAGCGGGCCGGGTTGATCGCCAGGTCCAGCTTGGTGTCGGAGATGATGTCGCCGGGAGCCGTGACAAACGGCAACACGACAAGCAGCAGGCAGAACGCAGCCACCCGGATGCGCTCCCGGATCCGCTCGTCGCCGACGGCAGGCCGACGGTAGAGACCAGGCCGCTCGGGCGCCTCGATCATGGCGGCCCGCACGCCTCCTCCAGGCCGGATGCCTCGCCCACGCCGAACGCATCCCCCAGGCCGGATGCCTCGCCCACGCCGAATGCGCCGCTCAGGCTGGACGCCTCGCCCAGGCCAGCCGCAGTCCCGGTCCGGATCGCTGCGCCAAGCAGCCCGGCCATCCGCTCCACGCTGGCCTCCCAGGAAAACCGCGACGCCCAGCTGCGGCACGCGGCGGCGACGGCCGCGCGGCGCGCCGGGTCGGCAAGCTCCGCGACCGCCCGCTGCGTGACATCCTCGATCAGCTCACCGTCCCTGACCAGCCAGCCGGTCTGCCCGTCGCGTACCGCGTCACGAAGCCCTTCGACATCGTAGGCGACAGTGGGTACGCCGAAGGCGGCGGCTTCGAGCACGCATAGTCCCCAGCCCTCGCCCTGCGAGGTGTTGAGGTGCAGCAGCGAGTTGGCCACGATCGCCTGCTTCTCCGCCTCCGGGAGGAAGCCGCGCAGCCGGACGGTGCTGGCCAGGCCGCGAGCGGCGACGCTGTCGGCCAGTGACCGCGCCGCCGGGCCGCGTCCCACCACATCGATGGTTATCCCGCTTCCCCGCAGCCGCTCCGCGACCGGCAGGATCAGCTCGGCTCGTTTGTGAGTGACCAGCCGGCCCACCCAGACCAAGCGAGCGCGGCCTCGACCCTCAGCCCCGGCCGGCTTCGACGGGGCGCCCGGTACCGGGGCCCCGTTCGGGATCAGGTAGATGTCACCGGTCCAGCGGAGCCGCTCGCGCATAGCGGTGATGGTGGAGAGCGAGACCGCCACGCAGGCATGGCGCCGGTAAGCCAGCCGCGCCGCCGGCCCTTCCAGCATCCGCCCCGCCCGCGCCATCCACCACGGAAAATGCACGGCAAATTGAGCAGAATGAACGTGGTGCACCACGCACAGCACGGGCACCCGCCGAGGCAGGACGCACGGCGTGAAGAACGGGATCCCGTTCTGGCAGTCGAGTGCGGCGTCGAAGGACCGGCGATGGGCCAGCAGCCAGCCGAGCACGAGCGGGTACACGGTGAAGCGTCCGCCCATCCTGATGAACTCGATCCCGTCACGGCTCTCGCGGCGGGCCTGCCCAGGCGCGCGCGCGGTCAGGAAACAGACCTTCGCCCCCCTCTCGGCCAGGCCGCGGGCCATCTCCCACGCAAAGCGCTCGGCGCCGCCGGCTTGCGGATGCCAGGGGTCCCGCCAGTTGGCGATGGCGATCCGCGCACCGCTTAGGTCCGGAGGAGATCTGCCCGGTACGGTCACGCCGTCGTGACCCCGGTCGGGAGCACCGGCACGCCAGCCGGGAGCATAGGCACCCCAGCCGGGAGCATAGGCACCCCAGCCGGGAGCA
>Ga0099828_10002969_pt1 | contig 11812 bp, 16 predicted proteins | sample CZO8metaG_2_FD_79338 | JGI IMG/M metagenome (GOLD analysis project Ga0099828, IMG submission 79338) | Vadose zone soil microbial communities from the Eel River Critical Zone Observatory, Northern California, USA - CZOApr15con2H1.8 metaG | ecosystem: Environmental > Terrestrial > Soil > Vadose...
CAGCTTGTAGCAAGCGTGCTACAATATCTCCATGAATTGAATAATTTTAATTCACTATATATAGAAAGGCGATAAATATAGGAATGTTGGCAAAACAAATTAGATCTCCTATGCCGTCCAAAATGTCCACTGAGACACGACGGCAAAGAAGCTTGCCCTATATGATGTTACCCCCAAATCAGGAGGAAATGTACAGCTATGGCGAAAGGCATCATTGGGTGATGGTCGTCTCCTCACTACTGAGTTTCATCGGATTATGTGTATCTCAGGTCAAATTCGCATTAGCGGCACCCTGGCTGTGGTGGCTGCTACCTTTCCTAGCGTTCACATTCGCCTACTACGGCGTCTCGTTCGTGACCAGTATACGTACTCCAGACTTCAATGTAGAGCTCCACAGGGCCTTTATTGAACTATGGAGACGTGATAGGTTAGCGGATGGGAACTGGCCGTCTGTTGACATTCTCCTGCCGATTTGCGGGGAGGAAGCGCTCGTCTTGTGGAACACCTGGAAGCTCGTCCTGAGAATGTGTGAGACGTACCCAGGGAAATGCAACGTGTACATTCTTGACGATGGGAATAGCCAAGAAGCAAAAGAGGTAGCAGAGTGCTTCGTCGGCTTCCACTATCATGTACGTCCCAACAGAGGAGAAATGAAGAAAGCAGGAAACCTCAAGTACGGCTATGATATCTCGAAAGGCGATGCTATCCTCATCTTGGATGCTGACTTTTGTCCACACAGAGATATGCTGATGCACATGGTGCCGTATATGTGGGAAGACCCGAAGGTAGGCATTGTGCAGTCACCGCAGTACTTCCGAACAACCCCACAGCAGAACTGGCTAGAGCGTGGCGCTGGTGCTGTGCAAGAGCTGTTTTATCGATATATTCAAGTATGTCGAGATAAATACGATGCTGCTATATGCGTGGGCACGTGCGCACTCTACAGACGTTGGGCATGGGATTCGATCGGAGGTCCTACACAGATTGATCATAGCGAAGATGTCTGGGGCGGGATTGAATGCTACGAGAAGGGCTGGTCACTCAAGTATATTCCGGTCAATCTCTCAGCAGGTTTGTGCCCGTCAGACTACGGCTCTTTTGTGAGGCAACAATACCGTTGGTGCTTAGGTGGCATGAGTCTTTTGCTGTCAAAACGCTTCTGGCATATGAAGATGCCGCCGATGACAAGGTTGTGCCATATATCTGGCTTCTTCTATTATTGGCATACAGCACTATTTACCTTTGTAATGCCAATAATACCTACCTTGCTCGTAGCTTTCCTGCCACAGCAGATTAGCTGGTACGATTACGCGCTGCTCATACCTAGCCTATTCTACGGCTATATCGTATTTCCATTGTGGCACAAGAGCGATTATAGGTTGGATAGCGGACTACTGGATGCTATGGCAGTAAAGATGGTCTATGGCTGGGCTCATGTTTTTACGCTGTTTGATATCATAAGGCGGAGGCCGCTTGGATGGAAGCCGACTGGCTCAGGAACTGGTCATATGCGAGTACAAACCCACTGGCATGTACATCATACGAGGCTGTTTCTACTGGCTTGGGGTGGATCGTCAGGGTTGGCTTGGATCGGCTTGTGTGTGTGGCGGATGTGGCGATCTCCTGCTCCATATAACTTTGCACTCATACTCTTGGCTGGTATTGTAAACTTGTTGGTAGTTTTGAGGGCTTCTACTATAGCAGAATAAGGAGATCAAATGTCAGAAATGATAGAAGAGCTAGCAGATAAAGAACACGCTAGTTGGGCACGTTGGATGAACTATCTGTTTGAGAAGTGCGAGGCAGTGGAAGGTGTTGATGGTTTTGGTCACCTCACAATTCCAAAGCAGCTAGTGGAACATTGGAAAAGACAGGCTAACACAGACTACAAAGACCTAACAGAAAGAGAAAAGCAATCAGATCGTGAGGAGGTAGTGCATATATTACCAATCATAGCGAAACATTGCCACCAAATCTGATTAGTTTAGATACTGAGAGGATAGTACCTGACATTGGTACTATCCTCTCTTGTTTACCCAAGCTGAAAAAGCCGTACATAATCCACATACATCTTCTGCGGAAAAACAGTATTCCCATCTGGGTTACCAGACCATCCACCTCCGACTGCGATATTTAAAACTACATTGAATGCATGATCGAACACCCACTGCCCTTTAGCCTCTACCTGCGCTCTCGTCACGTTCAGATAGTTCGCACCATCCACAAAGAACGCGGCATGATTGCTATCCCACTCAATAGCGTAGATGTGGTAATTGTCAGAGTAGTGCCCATTCGCCATAGTGTACGTACCGCTAATCCCGTTGCCGCCTGAATATCCCTGACCATGCATGGTCGCATGGATGATATTCGGCTCTTTGCCGATATTCTCCATAATGTCGAGTTCACCGCAGGCAGGCCATTCAACGGGTCCACAGTTGCTCCCAAGCAGCCAGAATGCAGGCCATAGCCCTTGGCCATACGGGATCTTGATGCGAGCCTCAACACGGCCATGTGTAAAGCTCATCCTGTCCGCTGTAGTCAGTCTGGCAGAGGTATATTTGCATGGCCCATTCCAACACTGAAGACCAGCAGGGCTCTCTTGCCGAGCTTCTACGACGAGATGTCCTTGTCCATCCTGATAAGCATTCTTGTTGTCGGTATAATACTCCAATTCTTGGTTTCCCCAACCATCGCCTCCAATGTTGGCAGTCCATTTCAACACATCTGGAGGTGCTCCTGTTGGTCCATTAAATTCATCATTCCATATGAGATTAGGCATAGTAGCGTCCTTTCTGCTATCTGCATGATGTTGCGTATCTTGCATGAAAAACTGCAAAATAATGATGATGATGAAGATTGCGCGTGTGTGCATGAGCATATGATATCACATGGTAGAAAATGACCCTTGACCTTTGCGGCATTTTTCGGATACTCTGTATATAGGGGGGTACAAATGCCGACAAATAAAGAAGAAAAGATACGCATCGCTCCATTTTCAGAAGAGGAACGGCGTCTCATGCGTCTTCTCTCTCTCGAGAAGCGCAAGCAGGTTTTGCTTGCCGCTGCAAGGAAAGAGGCGCAAGAGCTGAGCAGAGAGGAGAAAGAACCATAGCACATCCAATCCACTGGCTGCACAGTCAGTTCGTCGGCTCTATCCCATCTGGAGAGCACACGTGCTACCTCTGTGGTACTCCATGCGCATTAGAGCATACGGTAGCCAAGTCCATAGCCGACACATTTAATTCACACTATCTTGCAAAAGCCCCCTCTAGTGGATATGTCTGTGATGCATGCCATTGGTATTTTAATGACAAATCACACGTGGAATTCCGCAAGATGAGCCTAGTTGTCTGTCACATTTCATGGCAGAATTGGCCTAGAGAGGCCATGAAACAGGACATCACACGCTGGCTGGTAGACGGGCTAGATGAGGATAGCTATCTTGTGGTGTCGCTCAGCAAGAAGAAGCACATTCTGCTCCAGGCTCCGATGAATGCTGCAGGTAGTCGAGATCTGGCTATCCAGGTTGAGGAGCAGGTGGCTCATGTGCGTCTTGGGGACTGGCAACTCATAAACCGGATGTTTATGAGTTTACTGCTACTAGGGCATGGCAAAGGTGAGATCTTGAGCGGTGATCTGTATGGTCAGACGCTCAGGAAACACGGTCGTCTTGCTGAAGCACTGATGTACAGTCAGCAGTTAGAGCCATGGCGTAAATCACCACAAATAGAGCTGCTGAGCTATGTAACGATAGTTGATAAAGGAGAAACAATAGTTGATGGAAATGGAACAAACAGAAGCATTCCAGAGGGAACTGGAAACCATGCAAGTAGCAGCGGCACTGCTCCGAGCCGTCTGGAGCGGGATCGACAAGGAGTATCTGAGCAAGTATCGGATGGAGATCTGGCGAATGTTCGAGGAGAGAGTAGCGACAGCGGCAAGGATAACAACCAACCTGTCAGGCAGATCGTCTTTCCTTGGTAGGCTCTGCACGATGCTGCAGGTAACTGAAATAGGCAGAGATGATACTGAACGGCAATTTGTTGCCAAGGTATTAGCAGGTGAATACGGTGATCCTAAAGAAATCCTGGCAATTATAAGATGTGATCCACAGGTATGTGTGATGTTGCTAAGAGTCCAGAAGGACGAGGAAAAAGCATCGAAAGGATTGGTTTACAAATCGTGAACAAACAGTTATTAGAGGTGCTTGGAAAAGCATTAAATGCAGAACCTACCGATTACGATTTAACGCAAATTGGTAGGTATGATTGGAATAGTCTATCTTTAGGAGACAAAGAGAATATCGAGTCTTGGGCTGAATCTGTTGTGAATGCCTTTGCTCACTATTACGGATTTACAACTGAGCAGGTGATTCACATTCTCGGATCACGGAAGAAATTCATAGATGAGCATCAAGATGAGGACGTTTGATGACAAATAGTTATCGTTTTGAAGGAATTGCACGCGCTTTAAGTGCTGTATCCCATCTAGGGGATAGTACAGGGGGAACAACCTCTATCTTTCGTCGAGAGAAGGTCTTAGCGCGTGGCAAGGTCCTGGAAATGCCGATCATTTCAGGTAATGCCTATCGTGGTCAGCTACGAGACACGGGCATGCGATTCATGCTGAGAGAGCTAGGTGATCCACAGCTCTCACCACCCGCGTTCCACTTCCTGACCAGTGGCGGCGCTCTCACCAAGGATAGCGGACGAGGCCTTGACATTGGACAAGCACGACGTCTGCGTGAGCTTATACCTCTTGTGGGTGTGTTTGGAGGCGCATGTGGGAGGCAGATCCTAGAAGGAAAATTGCAAGTAGGCAAGTGGTATCCAGTGTGTGCTGAGATGGTAGAATTCTTGCCGCCTCACTATCGGCAGTTGCCAGAATCGGAGCTGAGCATCTACGAGATGACCGACCTTCATTCCTTCACTCGAACCGATGATGCCAAGTCTGAAGGATGGCAGAAGTACCTACCAGCAGAGCAGAGAACGCTGCTAGAGGCCCCCAAGACCAAGACTGCCAAGGATGGCACTGAGGTAGCAGAAAAGCCAGGGACTGCTCAGCAGATGCGCTATAGCCAAGAGGTGCTCATTGCTGGTACAAAGTTCTTCTGCTGGCTACAGCTTCAGGACGTGGCCGACCTCGAGTATGAAGCGTTTGCCTCTGCTCTTATCGAATGGTCTAAGGCTCCTTTCGTTGGTGGTCAGAGTCGGCACGGATGCGGAGAGGTTGAGTTGAAGTTTGACAACTGGATATCCGTCTCTCCGCTTGCTCATGCCAATGATAAGGCAGTAGGGATGCCACTAGGGCAAGCCTACACTGAGCACCTACATAAGAGCCGTGATGAGATATTAAAGGCATTGAGTGAGATAGGATGAATGATCAACGATGGCCATTGCAAGAAGCAATGGATAATCCTGGTGTAGAGGCATTTGTCTATGCAGAATGCAGCGGCAAGAAACTGTCTGTTGAATTTGTTGCAGAAGACACATATGAATGCGCCATTGATGATATCATTCTCATGAATACAGAGAAAGAGCGTTTTACTTCCATGCGAGACATAGAAGAGGCAATGCAAAAGCAAGTGCCAGACTATGAAATAGGGGCTCACATCTGGCATGACGAATGGACGAATTGACATGCAACCAATGCAGATTACAGCGTATGTGGCGGGTTCCATCGCTCTAGCAAGGCCAGAAGATCTAGCACTAGACGGGCTACTCTCCTATCAGCTCTTGCGTCGGCACTTCAAGGATGAGTTCTACTATCTCCCAGACCCGAAAGAAAGGTTGTTTTTTGCGAGGCTGCCTCTTGAGATGAGAGGTGAGCCTCTGCCTCGCATTCAGAATATGAGGACAGGAGACAATTGGATAGTACCGAGCGAGGGATTGAGGGATGGGAGCCTCTGGTATTGGGCGTGTAGTTCAGCTCAGATTGATGTGAAGGGCCGCGATACTCAATATTGGAATAAGAGGTTCGACACCCAGGCGGCGCTTTCTGATCATATCGATTTTGGCGGCAAGGTTGAAAAGATCTTGATAGAGCAAGGAAGGTACAAGGCATACCATATGCCATTACCAACATTAATATGCGATAAGGTAACGTGGTACGCCTATGGCGATGCTGAGAAAGTTGCTGAGTTGCTTACAGGTATTGCATCAATTGGAAAAAAGAGGAATCACGGGAATGGAAATCTTCTGAGGGTCGAGGTCACACCGATGGCGGAGGACTGGTCAGAATGGCGGGACAACAAGCTTATGAGACCACTTCCCGGGCAACTAGGTGCTCGTGTCCAGTGGCAGATCTTTGACATGCAGCACACAGCGTTCAGAGCGCCTCAGTGGCATCCTGGCAATCAAGAGATGTGTGTAACGAGAGGAGAAAGGACAATACAAGCATGAATTTACAACAAGCACTTATCGAGAGCGAAGGAATTGGCGCTCTTGCATCATTCCAAGGTTATCGTTTATCAGTCATGGGGCAACTTGGACCATTCCATGCTCTCCAAGTTAATGAACGAGATTTGGAGCAATTTGACACACTGGGAGATTTAGAGAATCGCCTGCATGGCGAATTTCCAGAGTATCAACTCGGAGCTGAAATCTGGGAGGGCGATGCCTGATGGTTCCTGAGCAACATAAACACATCCCGCCTCAGTGGATGTATGGAGACGCAGGAGATCGCTATCCCGTCTCCATTGGCGATATATGGCAAGTAGACAAGCATCTCTTTGCTTGTGGGGACTTGGAGGAAGGCTATGCACAAGAGTTACTTACCTATGCAAATGTTTCTCCAGTAGCAACCTTCGTTGATCCACCTTGGATTGCAGGTAATGCTACGGCGTTTCGCACAAAAGCAGGAGTGTCACGCAAGGTAGATTACATGCATTTGATGTCCTGTATTTTTGATGTCATAACGCATATCCCGTTTTGCGTTATGACCATGGGGAATAAATCATCTGAGCAGATAGTGGGATTAGGGAAGCAAAAGGGTTTTGCTCATACAAGATCTTTCCCAATGTTCTATTATCGCGTACATCCTTGCCGACTTCTGCTTTTCAGTCAAGAGCCACTTGATTTTGAGCCGCCATGTGCTGATGAAGATCCGGTCTGGATAGCGTGCATGGATGCTTTGCTCACATCAGGCAATACAATCTTTGATCCGTGTGTAGGCAGAGGAGGAACAGCCATCCATGCGCATCAGCGCGGATGCACGATGATCGGCATGGAGCTGCATCCCAGGCGTTTGGCTGTTACACTCGATCGCTTAGAAAAAGCAAGTGCTGGCATACCTCAGAAGGTTGGAGTATTACATGCGTAACACCATGCCACACGAAAAGCGACTGCTCTTTGAATTGCATGCCAAGTTGCCAGCATTCAACCGGAAAGTAGAACACGCACAAAACATAATTGAGAGAGCATTAAGCATGTCAGACAATTTCTATATCGCCTGGAGCAGCGGCAAAGACAGCACTGTTGCTTCTCATCTTGCATGGTCGATCAATCCTGATATTCCTGGCGTCTATTTTGATGCAGATTGTGCCTTTCCTGAGAGCTATGAGTACCTCGATCTCATAGCTCAGCAACACAAAATCATCAAATGGAAGACAGAGCCGATGCTTGATACATTTGAGAGATTAGGAGGTCCGAATGCTCCAGGTATAGAGCGTGCTACGATGGAAAGCACCGTCTACCAGCCGATCAAGGCGCTACTTGAAGAGCATCATTTTGATGGCGTCATTCTTGGCTTGCGTTCAGAGGAAAGTGAGGGCCGCGCTAAGACAGCCAAGTATCACGGGACGGTCTACCAATATAAGCGGGATGACGTAGTACGATGCTTGCCTGTTGCGCATTTCTCCTATCGCGACATTTGGGCATATATAGTATCTCGCAATCTAAGATACAATCGCGTCTATGACAAGATGTGGGGATTAGATCCTGAAAATCAGAGAGTAAGTTACTGGGCGGGAGAAACAAAAAGGACGTATGGCAGATTCGTGTTCTTGAAACAATTCTACCCAGAACTCTTTAATCAATTCGCAAAAAGGTTCCCAGAGGTAAGAGAGTACTGCTGACATTAGGCAAAACAAAACCCCCATCATATTCGCAGTATGATGGGGGTGCGTCCTGTATCTGACACTACAGGACAGATCTCTAGAAATTGGTCGGTATGCGACACTGATTGAGGCAATTTCTGGGCAATCTTCAGACCGGACAAATATTCGCTGAGGTGTACACCTAGAATTTTGCGTTAGCACAGACCGTAACAAAACTACCAATTCTGCAACTATAGTTCTGCCAAAATGCTCTGAGCATGTTATACAAGACAAACACTTGTTCTAGGGGAACTCTCCCATTTTTGCCAATTATGAGCAAATTGTAATGCTTCTACCGATAATAAATCGCCATATGCTCGTTAATATATCTACCTGGATCTTGTGTATATTCATTATGAAAGGAGGCAGAACATACAGCATCCCATTTAATATTATCGCAGCACATTTTGATTGAATGGAGGCACAAGTCAGATACACCATAGCTAAAGCAAGGGGCTTGTGTCTAGACTCCACCGCAACTCAGCATATCTCGAAAGACGTGCTGCTTTGGCTTCACGGTCCGACACATCGGGGCACTCTGACAAGGTACCCGTGCTCGACCAGTCCTGCCGGACGAGCAACGTTCGCATCGCAATATTGCGACTACCCACAAGATCAGCATGGAGCGTGTAATGACAGTTTTGGCAGATAAACATCAATCCCTTGTTGGGGCGATTGGCATCACAGGTATGTCCACACATCGGGCAAGCCTTGCTTGTGTAGTTGGCATCTACCTTGATAGCCATACTCCCAACCATGAGAGACTTATAGGCAATCATGCTTTGCAGCTCTGCAAAGGACCATTTAGAGTAAGCGGCATTGGATTTCCTTTGCTTGGTGCTCACTTGCTTGCCTTTCTTGGTTCGCTTGCGACGCGGGGTACGCTCCCGAATATCTGTCAAACTTTCCAAACCGATCAAACTGTTTTGGTATCGGGTCACGATGCGTTTGGAGACCACATGATTGGCGTCAGCCTTCAACCGTCTCTCTCGTCCACTGATCACCACCAGACGGCGGGTCGCGGCGCGAGTGCCTTTTTGTTGCAGACGCTTCCTCAGTCTCGCATAATGGTTCGCTTTAGGGACAACACTCTTCCCTGTATGGAAAGTGCAATCACCCCGTGTGTTACTAGATACAGCCAAGTAGCGGACACCCACATCAACACCCGCAATGCCCTTGTGGGTCTCAGGTGTTGGGTCGGCTATCTCTATCTCAAGGCTCACCAGCAAGTAAAACTGTTTCTTGGGTTTGTCGTACCAGAGCTTCGCGGCTCCGATCTCAGCACCCTTCTGGATAAGAGCGACATGCCTGTCATAGCCTGCATAGGGCATGATAGCCCTCCCCTCCAGTGTCAGGATGCTCACTTGGGTGTCTTTCTTGAAGCTATAATCCTTGCCGTGTTGGTACGTCAAAGTTGGGGAAACATACTTCGGCGCTTGATCCAACCCCTTGTAGCGTTTCTTGGTTCTACCGTCTCTGCGATCGGCTGCATTCTTCTTGACCTTGGTCCAGAGCCCTTTGTAGGTCGCACCTACTTGTATAAAAACACTACAAGCCATCTGGGATGGCAAGTGAAAACGAGTGCGAATATCACTATAGTTGGCTTTATGCAAAGCGATTCTGCTACTTGTCTTGCCGTGTTCAAAAGCATACTGACTCACAAAATTGAGCGAGTCGCGATATGCCAGTTGAGTAGCACGCAATTGAGCAAACTGCTCTGGAGTTGTATTCAGTTTGAGCTTTGCAGAAATTATCGTTTTCATACTTCGTATTATAGTATGATTTCAACTGAATGTCAAGAAAATTCAAGTGGTTGAAGAGGAAAGATTAAATCCTGTCTGCGGGCAGCTTTCTTTCCTCCCCATGTCTAAAGGACAGGGGTATCCAGAAAGGACTTCTGATGAACAATGCAAGCGAGGTAGCACGTCTTAAGGAGCATATTACCAGCGAGTATGAAGCAGCTCAGTCTGCAATGCATGGGCCGTCGCAAGGATCTGCAACACATCAATTCGTCACGGTCAGGATGGAAAGGATGTATGCAGATTTAGCTGAGTTGGTAGCTATAGCAGGGGAGGAGGCAATGATAGAAGCTTTGAAGAGTTTATAGCGTGTCATCGAAGCAGAAGAGTTGCCAAACAGGCACATCTCTTCTCGAAGCTGTTTCAGTCGTCGGCCAAACGATTCTCTGAGCATAGATAACTCGATCGTTTGGCCGACACGATAGCAAAAGACCGGAGGATAGCACAGGATATCTGCTATCCTATTAGAAGCTAGATAGGCCTGACAAGCCGATTAAATCAATGTTACACAAGTCGAAAGGACTCAAAAATTGATAATTCACACAATATCAGACGAGGATATCGCAGAAACACGCGCATATCTCCTAAAAGCGTTGGCAAATCCAATACGGCAGAAAATATTGAGCATTCTGAATACTCATGGAGACACCATGACGGTCGACATGCTCGTAACGCACTTCACGATCTCGCAGCCAACAATCTCGCACCACCTGAGAATTCTCTATGGTGCGGGTCTGCTCAAACGGCGCAAAGATGGAGCATATGCATACTATTCTGTCCGCCAGGAAGCACTGATATTCGCAGCGAATATCATCTCTGACCTGACTTGATCCTAATGTTGCTCTTCAAGCGCTCTGCGGACTTCAAAGGTGGCATTGGGAGAGAGATCAGAATTAGGCTCAGCACGTGGTACGGATGGCATCTCGATATCAGTATCTTTCTCTCGAAGATCAAGATCTTCCGTCTGCACTTTCGATTTGTCAGGGAGGCGAACATAGCTTCTGGCAAACTCGAAAGCCTTGGCTAGCTCTTCTGGAGTTTTATAATCGGTAGTATTCCAGAGGTTGGTCTCTAGTTCCGCAGGATCATAATTATTTTTCTCGCAGAATTGGGTAAATTCAGGGAATAATTTCAGTGCTTTGATCCAAATATAGACTTGTGCAGGAGTTGCATCCTGCTTGCTGTTGAAGACAAGCGAGATCACGCTTTGCTTCATCGAACCGAGATTTTCGCCGGCGCGGATATGACCTTCATCAATCAAATCGACATAGAGTTCCCGCGCAACCCGTCCTAGCCTATTTTGCGAGACGCCTGCATCTTGACAAATCTGGTTAAGCAGGATGCCAAAGCGCGACGGGAACGCAGACTTCCGTCCATGAAGTAGGTCAGGAAGAAAATGCTCAGGTGTGATTGGCTGGCTGGTTTCATCATCCACGAATCGGGCTCCAATCTAAAAATATCAAAGAAAAAGTCTTGCCTTTTGGAGAAAGGGGTGGTATATTCGACTTTACAACTTATAAGGTTCAAGTGCTTGCATACTTATAAGGTCAGCGTGCTCATGTCCGCATACGGATTGTACATCAAACCTTTTAATCTGTAAATACCTAGTAACCTTTTTTACTACACAAGGTAGATATACAATTTACTGTCTCTTTATTTGTAGAAATGGATCGTATCATGGGATTAATACAAGATCCACGATTCAGCCTTAAAAACGCCAAGCAGCCAGATACCCCTCCATCGCTATCTGCTGCTGCATCTGACAAAAATCCGACAACGCCACACCCAGCCGTCAATGCGGACTGGACCAAGAAGAAGAAGAGGCCGACCTTCAAGAAAGATCTATATGGCATCGACCTTTGCATGTGCGCTCTTAATCATTTTATGCGCATCAACAAGGGTCAGGTACCAGACGGGC
>Ga0099828_10002971_pt1 | contig 11811 bp, 7 predicted proteins | sample CZO8metaG_2_FD_79338 | JGI IMG/M metagenome (GOLD analysis project Ga0099828, IMG submission 79338) | Vadose zone soil microbial communities from the Eel River Critical Zone Observatory, Northern California, USA - CZOApr15con2H1.8 metaG | ecosystem: Environmental > Terrestrial > Soil > Vadose...
CCGGGTCCCTATCCGGAAGGCTACGACGTCAAGACGATCGACAAGAACCTGAAGACGGGCTACTCGCTGCAATACTCCTTGGCCGTGCAGCGCGAGCTGCCGGGCGGCCTGCTCTTCGAGGCGGCCTACGTCGGCTCGCAGGGCCACCGGCTGCCGTTCCTGGTCAACGTCAACCAGGCCCGGCCGGACGGCACGCCGGCGCCGTTCCCGGGAATCGGGCAGGTGCAGGACGTCCGCGCGATCGGCGACTCGACGTACCACTCCGGCCAGTTCAAGCTCGAGAAGCGATTCAGCCAGGGCCTGTTCCTGCTCGCCTCGTACACCTGGTCGAAGTCCCTCGACACGGTCAGCTCGGCCATGTTCGACTCGAGCGTCAGCGGCGGCGTCCAGAACATCTTCGACGTGAAGCAGAACCGCGGCCCCTCGGACTGGGACGTGCCGCACCGCTTCTCGCTGAGCTACGTCTACGACCTGCCGTACGGGAAGCGCGGCTCCGGCGGGGGCGCGCTGAAGGCACTTTTCGGCGACTGGCAGGTCAGCGGGCTGTTCGTGGCGCGCTCGGGGATGCCCGGCACGGTCACGGTGGGCAACCCGATCCCCGGCGGCGACGCGCGCCCGAACCTGCTGCACGACCCGAACCTGCCCGCGTCGGAGCGGACCGTCGACCACTGGTTCGACACCACCGCCTTCGTCGCCAACCGTACCGCCGACGGGAAGACGCTCCTGGCCGGCGACGCCGGCCGCAACATCATCCGCGGCCCCGCGTACTACAACCTCGACATGGGGCTCATCAAGTTCGTCCCGGTGAAGAACGACGTGCGGCTGCAGCTCCGGGTGGAGGCGTTCAACCTGACCAACACGCCGCACTTCGCGATGCCCGTGCTCCGGATGAGCGATCCCGCGTTCGGCAAGATCACGCACACGCGGAACTCGACGAACTTCGGCTCCACCGCGACGTCGTTCGCCAACCGAATGATCCAGTTGGCCTTGAAGCTGGAGTTCTAGCTAGACGGGAGCCTCCAGCACCACCTCGGTGCCGCCCGCGGGGCAGCGGCTGATCGTCACGTGGCCGCCGATCTGCTGCGCGCGCTCGCGCATGCTGGTCAGGCCGAAGCTGCTCGCCGCGGGGGCCACGGCCGGGTCGAACCCCCGGCCGTGGTCGCGCACGCGCAGCTCGACGCGGTCGCCCTCGAACACGAGCAGGATGTCCACCTGCTCGCTCTGCGAGTGCTTGAGGGCGTTGGTCACCGCCTCCTGCCCGATGCGGAACACGTTGCGCTCGGCCTGCCGCCCCAGCCGCCGGGGCGTTCCCTTCACCTCGAGCGCGGTCTTCACGGTCGTGTCGGCGGTCAGCTCGCGGGCCATCGACGCGAGCGCCGCCGGCAGGTCTCCCTCGCGCAGCGATTCGGGCTGCAGGTCCCACACCGAGCCCCTGGCCTCTGCCAGGCTGCTCTGCACTAGGCGCTCGATCGTGCTCAGGTGCCGGCTCGCTCCCCCCGTCATTTCCGGCTCCGCCTGGCGGAGGGCGCCCGCGTGCAGGGCGATTCCGGCCAGGCCCTGGGCCAGGCTGTCGTGCAGCTCGCGCGCCATGCGGTTGCGCTCGGTCATGACGGTGGCGAAGCGGGCCTCCATCCGGGCCACGCGCATGCGGTGCACGGTCCATCCGGCCAGGAGCAGCGCGGCCAGCACGAGCGCCTGGAACGCGCGGGTCTGATGGAAGCGCGGCTGCAGCTCGAATTCGAACGAAGCGCCCTCGTCGTTCCAGACCCCGTCGTTGTTCGCGGCGGCGACGCGGAAGCGATACCGGCCGGGCGGGAGGTTCGTGTAGTAGGCGGTGCGGCGGTCGTGGGCGGCGGTCCAGGAGGGATCGAGGCCCTCGAGGATGTACCGGAAGCGTACCTTCTCCGGCGAGACGAAGCTCAGCGCCGTGTAGTGGAACTCGAACTTCTTCCGGCCCGGCCCCACCCGCGCGCCGGGCTCCAGCGGCACGGGGTCATCGTCGCTCAGTACGCGCTCGATGACGACCGGCGGGGGCAGGCGGTTGGACTGGAGGCGGTGCGGATCGATCACGGCCACGCCCTTGGTGGTGGCGAACCACAGCCGGCCGTCGGCGGTCTTCACGCCCGCGGGCTGGATGTAGGACGGGCTGTAGTCGGCGCTCTCCATCCCGTCCTCCACGCCGTAGACGGTGAAGGGCACCGCAGAAGCGCGACCCTGCGCGTAGGCGTCGAGGTCGTCCTTGCGGACGCGGACGATGCCGCGCCGGCCGTTCATCCACAGCGAGCCGGCGTCGTCCTCGAGGACCTGCGAGACCACACCGCCGCCGAGGCCGCCCGGCCCCGCGAAGCTCATGAAGCGCCCGTCGCGGAAGCGCGAGAGGCCCGCGGTGGTGGCGATCCACAGTGTCCCGTCGGCGTCCTCGTACACGGAGTGCACGGTGTCGTCGGGCAGCCCGTCTCGCTCGGTGTAGAGCGTGTAGCGGCCGGACTCGAACCGGCCCAGGCCTTCCACGGTGCCGAACCACAGCGCGCCCTTGCGGTCGCGCAGCAGCGAGAAGCGATATTGGCCGCGGTCGGTGGCGGCGTCGTACGGCACGAGCCGGCCGGCGTCGAACCGCATCAGGGGCCGGTCGCCGGCGCCCACCAGCAGCCGGCCCTGATCGTCCTCGCCAAGGAGCGAGACGAAGCGGCGCTCGCCCGATGTGTCGGTCCGGAAGGTCGTCACCCTTCCCGCGTCGATGCGGCTGACGTATCCGTCGCCTCCCGCCCACACGCTGCCGTCGCGCGCTTCGAACAGAGGGCCGATGTAGTCGCTGCCCAGGCCGTCGCGAGCGGTGAAGACGCGGACCCGGCCGTCCTTGATCCGGTCCAGGCCGCCGCCGTCGGTGCCCACCCAGACGCTGTCGTCGCGGCCGCGCAGGACCGAGTTGACCGCGTCGTGCGACAACCCGTCCCGCGTCGTGTAGCTGGTGAACGGGACGTCCTTGATCCGGTTCAAGCCCCTCTGCGTCCCCACCCACAGGTTGCCCTCACGGTCCTCGTGAAGGCACGTCACGTGGTCGTTCGAGAGGCCGTCGTGGCTCGTCAGGGGCACGAAGCTGTCGCCGCTCATGCGGAGCAGTCCCTGACCGAGCGTTCCGACCCACAGGTTGCCGTCTCGGTCTTCCCACATCGCCCGGGCCGAGTCGGCGGGAAAGCCGCTGCGACGCGTGAAGCTGGTGAGGGACCCGTCCTTGATGCGCGTCAGGCCGCCCCGCGTGCCCACCCAGACCGTTCCCGCGCGGTCCTCGAAGATGAAATGCACGAAGCCGTGGGGCAGCGCCTCGCCGGCGCCGTAGCGGGTGAGGCGACCGCCCTTGAGCACCGTCAATCCCTCGGTCGTTCCGAACCAGAGACCGCCCCCGCGATCCTCGTGGACCGCGGTGACCGTGTGCCCGGGGGAGGCAGGCTCCTCGCTCGCGACCCGCCGTCCCTGCCGGAACCTCCGAAGCCCGCCGCCGCTCGTGCCCACCCACAGGCTGCCGTCGGCGCTCTCGTGCAGCGAGCGCACGTACTTGAGCGAGCGGTCTTCGGTCTCGGAGGCCGGCTCAAACGGCCGGATGATCCCGCCGTCGAGACGGGCGACACCTCCCGACGCCGTCCCGATCCACAGCGACCCGTCGCGGCTGGGGCAGAGGGCGAGGATGCGGGCGTCGCGAAGGCCCGGCGTGTTGCCGCGGTCGAAGACGGTGAAGCGGACGCCGTCGAAACGGACCAGCCCGCCCAGGCTTCCGATCCACAGGTAGCCGTCGCGCGTCTGCGCGATGGCCTCGACGAACTCCTGGGGCAGGCCGTCCCGGGTCAGCCAGACGTCGTGCCCGTAGCGGCTCGGCGGCCGCGTCGGATCGAGGGCGACGAGCGGGGGGGGGCCGAGCAGCGCCAGGGCGAGTACGACGATACCGACCCCGAGGGAAGAGGCATGCCTTCCCATTCGATCACCACGGCGACGGCGCGCCCGCCACGCATGATAAACCCTCGGCCGCGGGATAGAATCCGGCAGTCGCGGTGGCACACGGGCAGCCAATCCGGGTCCTGATCGTCGACGACCACCCGCTCGTGCGGCAGGGGGTGGCCGCGGTCGTCGCCGCCGAGAGCGACATGGCCGTCGTGGGCGAGGCCGGAGACGGCCGGGAGGCGATCGAGCTCTACCGCAAGCTACGGCCCGACCTCGTGCTCGTGGACCTTGGGCTTCCCTCGCTCGACGGGATTGGCGTCATGGAAGCGATCCGTTCCGAATTTCCCGGCAGCCGCTTCATCGCGCTGACCGTTTACCAGGGAGACGAGGACATCCATCGGGCGCTGGCGGCCGGCGCCCAGGGCTACCTCCTCAAGAGCGCGCCGCCGAGCCAGCTCGTGGGGGCGATTCGCGCCGTGGCGGCCGGCCTGCGCCGGATCCCGCCCGAGATTGCGAGCCGCCTCTCCGACCGGGGAGCAGGCGCGGGCCTGACCGCCCGCGAGATCGAGGTGCTGAGGCTCGTGGCCAAGGGGCGGACGAACGTCGAGATCGCCCACGAGCTGAACATCACGAGCGGCACCGCGAAGTGGTTCGTGAGCAACATCCTCTCCAAGCTCGGCGTGGACGACCGCACGGAGGCGGTGACGACGGCCCTCGAGCGTGGGATCCTGCATCACTGAGGGGGAAAGATGCGGCGCGACGGATCGATCACCAATTGGTGAATATGCGCCGGGTCATCGCGCTCGCCACGGTCGCCCTCGTGCTCGGGGCGGCGAGCGCCGGGGCCCTGGACGAAGCCGTCACGTTCGACGCCGCCCGGGCCCGCATCCACAGGTCCGTGCTCGAGAGCCCGCTCACCGCGCCCTCCGGGGGGACGGCCGCCTCCGTCGTGGCGCGGTTCCTCCGGGACCACGGCGCGAGCGCGGCAACCGTAGCCTCGTTGCGCGAGGTCTCCGGGGGCCGCTCGGCGAAGACCGGCCTGACCCACCTCCGCATGGAGCAGCGCGTCGCCGGATTGCGCGTGGCGGGCGCGTACGCGAAGGCGGCGCTCGACGACCAGGGCCGGCTCGTGCACCTCATCGAAAACCTCGCCGACGTGCCGGCGCGCCGCCCGGTGGCGGCGGCCGTCGACGAGCGACGGGCCCTGCGGTCGGTGCTCGCCGTCTTCCTCCCGGAGGTGAGGGACGAGCCGGCCGAGATCGGCCGCGAGAAGAACGCGGTCGTGTTCGACAAGGGCACCTTCTTCCACGAGTCGCCGCGCGTCGAGCGGGTCGCCCTCCTCATGAAGAGCGGCGCGCTCAAGGCCGGCTTCGCCGTCGAGACGTGGACCGAGCGCGGCAACCGGCTCTACGAAGCGCTCGTCGGCGGCGACGCCCGGTGCTGGGTGTCGAGTCGCGCACGAGCACGGACAGCTACAACGTCTTCGCAGTGAACCCGGACGTTTCGTCGCAGGCGGTGGTGGCCGGTCCCGGATCGGGCAACGCGGAGTCACCCGCGGGCTGGCTGCGGCCGTCGACCCCCCTCCGCAGCCAGACGGACGTCAACATCACCGGCAACAACGTCAATGCGTACCTCGGCGCGAATCAAAACCGCCCGGACCCCGGCGGCACGGTCGTCACCGACGGAAACTTCCTGGCCGCGGCCGCCCTTGGCGCTTCACCCTCCACCGCCGGGAACAGGGCGGTCGCGGTGCAGAACCTCTTCTATCTGAACAACGTCCTCCACGACACGCTCTACAAGCACGGTTTCGACGAGGCCGCGGGCAATTTCCAGAAGGACAACTTCGGCAAGGGCGGGAAGGGCCGGGACGCGGTGCGGGCCGAGGCGCAGGACGGCTCCGGCACCGACAACGCCAACTTCGCGACGCCGACCGACGGGCGCCCGCCGCGCTTGCAGATGTACCTGTGGACGGGCAAGGGGACGGTGCAGGTTCACGTCATCACCCCGGCTCCGGCCACCTACCCGGGCGCGCCGGCGCCGTTCGGGCCCGCCCTCACCGCCGCCGGCATCACGGGCGACGTCGTTCTCGTCGACGACGGGACGGGCACGGCCTCCGATGCCTGCGAGCCGATCACCAACAACGTCAGCGGCAAGATCGCGCTCATCGACCGGGGGACCTGCGCCTTCACGGTGAAGGTCAAGAACGCGCAGATCGCGGGCGCCGTGGCGGCGGTGGTCGCCAACGACGTGAACGATTCGCTCCTCACGATGGGAGGCCTCGACAACACCATCACCATCTCGTCCCTCTTCATCGGCAAGACCGACGGCGCCGGCCTCAAGGCCAGCCTCCCCGCCAACGCCGCCGCGCGGCTGACCAATCCGCCTCCCCGCCAACGCGACGGCGACCTCGACGCCGACATCGTGTTCCACGAATACGGGCACGGGCTGACGTGGCGGATGATCGGCGGCATGAGCGGCAAGATGTCGGGCGCCATCGGCGAGGGCATGAGCGACACCCTCGCCATCATCCTCACCGAGGACGACGTCGTCGGCGAGTACGCTCTCGACAACCCCCTGGGCATCCGCAGCGCGCCCTACACGGATTACGGGCGGACCTACGGCGACATCGCCCCCGGCAACGAGGTCCACTTCGACGGCGAGGTGTACGGGGCCATCGGCTGGCGGCTGCTCCAGAACTTCCAGGCCGCCGGGATCTCGAAGGATCTGCTCCTGGACGACATCGTGGACGGGATGAACTTCACACCGCCCATGCCCGCGTTCGAGGACATGCGCGAGGGCATCCTGCAGTCGGTGCTCAAGAATCACCCGTCGCACGAGTGCCTGGTCTGGGACGCGTTCGCGCACTACGGCGTGGGGGTCGGCGCCCAGGGCGTGATCGTCAACGGCAACATCCAGGTGACGGAGTCGTTCGTCGTGCCGCCCCCGTGCGCGAACTGAGCCGCGGCTAGGGCTTCAGGATCACCTTCACCACCGGCTCCCGCCGTTCGCGGAGCAGGTCGAAGGCTTTCTGGAACTCGCCCAGGGCGAACGTGTGCGTCACGAGGGGCGCCACGTCGAGCCGGCCCGACTCTATGAGCCGCATCGCCTGCTCGAAGCTGCGGGTCGTGTAGGCGAACACGCCGTGGACGTGGAGGTCCTTCAGGCAGAACAGGTCCGCCTCGAGCTCGGTGCGGCGGCGGCCGCCGGCGATGCCGTAGAGGACGACGGTTCCCCCGCGCCGGGCGAGGTCGAGCGCGAGGGGAAGCGCGCGGTCGCTGCCCGCGGCCTCGAAAACGACGTCGGCGCCCGCGCCTCCGGTCATCTCCCGGACGCGCGCCGCGGGATCGTCGCCCACGGTGAGGAAGTCGGTGGCGCCCATCCGCCGGGCGAGCGCATCGTTGACGCGGTCGACACCGATGACGGCGATCTTCGCCGGCCGCGAGACCGCCGCCCAGCCCACGGCGAGCAGGCCGAGCGTCCCGGGGCCCACCACGGCGACCGTGCTCGCGGGCCCGATCGTCGTACGCTGGGCGCCGTGGACGACGCAGGCGAGCGGCTCGGCCATCGCCGCCGACTCGAAAGGGAGCGTCGCCGCGAAGGCGTGGGCGAGGTCGGCGCGGACGGCGACGTACTGCGCGAAGCCGCCGGGCAGCGTGAAGCCCAGCTCGTTGTAGGAGACGCAGAGGTTCGTCTCGCCCCGCCGGCACCAGGCGCACTGGCGGCAGAAGTTGTGGCCTTCGACCGCCACGCGGTCTCCCACCGCGACGCCCGCCGCGCCGGGGCCGACCCGTTCCACCGACCCGCACCACTCGTGGCCGGGGATGACCGGATACTTCACGTAGGCGGCCGGGCGCGTCCCCTTCAGCGTCTCGACGTCGCTCATGCAGATGCCCGCGGCGCCGACCTTGACGAGGATCTGCCCGTCCCCCGGCCGCGGATCGGGCACGTCGCGGAGGGCCGCGTCGTTCGGCGCGCCGATCACGACCGCCTTCACCGCTTCACCAGGCACCCTCGAGGGGCCCGAAGCGCGCTACAGGTTCCCGCGTCCGATCTCCTCCGCGAGGTGGTCCGTGGCGCGCCACGACAGGGCGAGGATCGTGAGGGTGGGGTTCTTCTCGCTCGCGGTCGTGAACGCGGAGCCGTCCACGACGAGCAGGTTCTGGACCTCGTGCATCTGGTTGAAGCGGTTCAGCGCGGAGCGCTTGGGGTCGTCCCCCATGCGGCACGTGCTGTGCTCGTGGATGGCGGAGCCGTTGTTGTCGAGGACGCCCCGCTCGAAGACCACCAGCTCGGCCCCCGCCGCCCGGCAGATCTCCTCGACGGTGTCGTACATGTGGGCGGCCATCTTCTTCTCGTTGTCGCCGATGCGGTAGTCGATCTTCAGGAGCGGCACGCCGTAGCGGTCCGTCTTCTTCTCGTCCACCGTGATCCGGTTGTGGGCGTAGGGCAGCACCTCGCCGAAGGGATGGAACTCGAACCACGCCGGGAAGTGGCGCTTGATGCTCTTCTTGAGCGAAGCGCCGAAGCCGGGCAGCGTATTTGCGAAGTGGTTGACGCCGTCCGTGCTGCAGCCGGTGTTCCAGAACTGCGCGCCCCATCCGCGCAGGTAGTCTCGGGTGAAGCCGGGCCGGTGGTTGAACCGTGGCATGTACACGTGCTCGCCGCCGATGCCGCGATCGTTCTGCCAGGGCTGGCCGTAGAGATCCGGGAGGAAGCCCTTCACGTGGATCCGGATCTGCTCGCAGAGGTAGCGCCCGATCACGTCGGAGCCGTTGCCGATGCCGTTGGGATGGCGCTCCGACTTCGAGTTCAGGAGGATGCGGGTAGAGTCGACGCAGCTCGCCCCGAGCACCACGACCTTGCCGAGGACCTCCCGTTCCTGCCCCGTCCTGCGGTCGAAGTACTGCACGCCCCGCGCGAGGCCCTTGTCGTCGACCAGGATGCGCGCCGCCACCGAGTTGGAGCGGATCTCGAGCCTGCCCGTCTGCATCGCGAACGGAAGCAGGTGGTCGGCGGAGCAGAAGAAGGACGCCGTGTCGCATCCGCTTCCGCACTTGCCGCAGTAGTGGCAGGCCGGAAAGCCGCGGGTCGGCCGCGTCATGTTCGCCCGCCGGCCCGCCACCATCGGGATGCCGATCCCGGCCGCCGCCCTCTTCAGCAGGTTCTCGCCGCAGCGGGGATGCGGCGGAGGCTGCAGGTACTTGCTTCCCGGCAGCACCTCGGAGTCGTCGGTGCCGCCGCAGACGCCGATCATCTGCTCGACCTGGTCGTAGTAGGGGGCGACGTCCGCGTAGGAGATCGGCCAGGGGATCTCCCAGCCGTCGCGCTCGGCGGACTTGAAGTCCATCTCGGCGTACCGGAGGCTGACCCGTCCCCACACGTTGGTCTTGCCGCCATGGCCCCACACGCGGATGAGCTCGAAGGGCTGGCCTTCCGGAGTGAGGTAGGGCTGCTCCTTGGTGTCGAGGAAGAACTGCGGCGGATGGTCGCCCTTAGCCAGGCGCACCCGCGCCTCCCACGGCCGGACGTGGGTCCAGAACGTCGAGCGGTCGAACTTGTCTCCGGCGTCGAGAAGGACGACCTCCACGCCCTTCCGCGTGAGGTTCCAGGCCGCCATTCCCCCGGCGGCGCCGCTGCCGATCACGATCACGGGATAGACCTTCTGCGTCTCGACGATCTGCATGGGCCGGTCCCTCCCCGACCCGGATGATATAGTTCCCGCGCTCAGCAAGGAAAGCCGCGAGTGGATCACGGTCCAGGAAATGGGGGCCTCGTGCGGGGCGCGGGCGCGGCGCAGGCCGCCACGTGGAACGCAGAGAAGGTGGCCGCGGCCTTCCGCTCGCGCTTCGGGACCGACCCCGCCTGGCTCGTGCGCTCGCCCGGCCGCGTCAACCTCATCGGGGAGCACACCGACTACAACGAGGGCTTCGTGCTGCCGATGGCCATCGACCGCGCGGTGTGGATCGCCCTCCGCGCCCGGGATGGCCGCGACGTCGTCGCCGCCTCCCTCGACTTCGCCGAGGAGAAGGCGTTCTCTCTCGACGGCCTGCGCCGCGAGGGCAGGGGGTGGTGGGAATACCTGAAGGGCACGGCGTGGGCCCTCGGGGAGGCGGGCGATCGCCTCGCGGGATGGGAGGGCATCCTCGCCGGCGACGTCCCCATCGGCGCCGGCCTCTCGTCGTCGGCCGCTCTCGAGATGGCGGCCGCCCGCGCCTTCGCCGCGGTGTCGGGCCGGGCGTGGGACCCGGTGCGAATGGCGAAGCTCGCCCGGCGAGCCGAGAACGAGTGGGTCGGCGTCGGCTGCGGGATCATGGACCCGCTGATCATCGGCGCCGGCCGCGCGGGCCACGCGACGCTCATCGATTGCCGCTCGCTGGAGATGCGGCCGGTCCCGCTGCCGCGGGGGACCGCGGTGGCGGTGCTCGACACCTCCACCCGGCGGGAGCTCACCGGCTCGGCCTACAACGAGCGGCGGGCGCAGTGCGAGGAGGCGGCGCGCGCCTTGGGAGTCAAGGCGCTCCGCGACGTGACGCCATCGGCGCTGGACGCGCGGGGAGAGTGGCTGAGCGACACCTTGCGCCGCCGGGCCCGCCACATCGTGACCGAGAACGCCCGCACGCTGGAAGCGGCGGAGGCGATGAAGGCCGGCGACGCGCGGCGGCTCGGGCGATTGATGAACGAGAGCCATGCCAGCATGCGCGACGACTTCGAGATCTCGACACCCGCGCTCGACGCGATGGTGGAGTGCGCGCAGGCCGCCGGCGGATGCTACGGCGCGCGCATGACGGGCGGCGGCTTCGGAGGCTGCGTCGTCGCCCTGATGGACGAGGCGGCGGCGCCAGCCTTTCTGGACGAGGCCGGCCGCAGCTACCACGAGCGCACCGGCCTCGCGCCCAGCCTTTACCTCTGCCGCCCCGAGGAAGGCACCTCCCTGGACCCGCTCGCCGGCCAATGACGCGCCAGGCCGTCCTCTGCGCTCTCCTCTGCTGGCTCGCCACGAGCGCGGGTGGCCCCGCCGATTTCGAGGCGCGCGCGGCGGACCTCGTGTCGCGGATGACCGTGGAAGAGAAGGTCTCGCAGCTCATGAACGATGCGCCGGCCATCCCGCGCCTGGGCATCCCGGCCTACGAGTGGTGGAACGAGTGCCTGCACGGCGTGGCCCGGGCGGGCGCGGCGACGGTGTTCCCCCAGGCGATCGGGATGGCCGCGTCGTTCGACAAGGCGCTGATGCGTGAAGTGGCCACCGCCATCAGCGACGAGGCGCGCGCCAAGCACCACGAGTTCGTGCGCCGGGGACAGCGCGGCCGCTATCAGGGCCTGACCTTCTGGTCGCCGAACATCAACATCTTCCGCGACCCGCGATGGGGGCGCGGCCAGGAGACCTACGGCGAGGATCCGTACCTCACCGCGCGCCTGGGCGTCGAGTTCGTGAAGGGACTGCAGGGAGACGACCCCCGCTACCTGAAGGTGGTCGCGACCGCGAAGCACTTCGCCGTGCACAGCGGCCCCGAGCCCGACCGCCACCACTTCGACGCGCGCCCCCGCGAGCGTGACCTCTTCGAGACGTACCTGCCCGCCTTCCGCGCCCTGGTCCAGGAAGGCCGGGCCGCGTCGGTGATGGGCGCCTACAACCGCGTGAACGGCGAGTCGGCCTCTGCGAGCCAGCGCCTGCTCGTCGACATCCTGCGCCGGGACTGGGGATTCGACGGCTACGTCGTCTCCGACTGCGGCGCGATCGACGACATCTACAAGGGCCACGAGATCGTGTCGACGCCGGAGGCCGCGGCCGCGCTCGCCGTTCGGAAGGGCTGCGACCTCGAGTGCGGGTCGACCTATCGATCCCTGACCGCCGCGCTCGGCCAGGGGCTGATCGAAGAG
>Ga0099828_10002972_pt1 | contig 11811 bp, 10 predicted proteins | sample CZO8metaG_2_FD_79338 | JGI IMG/M metagenome (GOLD analysis project Ga0099828, IMG submission 79338) | Vadose zone soil microbial communities from the Eel River Critical Zone Observatory, Northern California, USA - CZOApr15con2H1.8 metaG | ecosystem: Environmental > Terrestrial > Soil > Vadose...
AACTGGCGGCGCCGCGGGACGAGGGGCTGCGCCCGCCGGCTGTGCGCTTACTTGTGTCGCGCCGCCGCCCGGCGCGCTATCCAGCGCATGTTGTACTGGGCCAGCAGAAACGTTATGAAGACCATCGCGGCAATCCCGACGGAAACCCACAGGATCGTGCGCTTGGCGAGCTCTCCTGGCGGGAGCGGAGCGCTTCCAGCTCCCTGCAGGTTCTGCTGGATGATGTACGCGGCCAGGTCCTTGACGTCCTGGTCGGTCAGGTCGGTGTTGCCGCCCTTGGCCGGCATGTCGGTCTGCTTTGGGTCACCGGGCTGATGCTTGCGTCCGTTGCTGATGACGTCGATGAGGAAGTTTGGGTCCAGCGGGTTCGCCACGCCCGGCAGCTTGTCGATCGGGTTGAGCACAGCGCCGATGCCGCCCTCCAGGCTCACGCCGTGGCAGGAGGTGCAGTTCAGCACATACAGCGTCGCGCCCTTGTTGGGGTCACCCGGCAGCGGTACGGAGGAAGGTGACGGGGAGGCATCAGCCAGCGTGGTGATTGCCGTGAGCAGAAACAATGCCGGGACCGCGAGTGCGACCAGGGCGGAGACTTTGAAGCCCTTGAGCAGGCGCATGCCGGAAAAATGATAACCCTTGGAAACTCCAGCCCCGAGGTGAGGCCAGCGGGAATAGCCCGGAACCGCGTAGGTTTTAGGCGGTATGGGGTGTTGTTCGCCGATCTCCGGATCCGGGTTTTGCTGCGTCTCGAGGCGCTGGCTCGACGCGAGATCGGCTTACCGTGGCTGAGCCGACCAGATTGATGTCCGACCGCGCCGCCCGCAGGCGGATTGCGGTCATATCCATGCACACCTCGCCGACCGCCTCTTTGGGGAAGAACGCCAACGGAGGCCTCAACGTGTACGTCCGCGAGGTCTGCCTCGCTTTCAGCGACCGCGGCATCGCCACCGACGTCTTTACGCGTCTGCAGTCGCGCGACGACCCTGCAGTCGAAGCCCTGGCGCCGCTCTCGCGCGTGATCTACCTGGCGGCCGGCTATGGGCTCGACAAGTACTCCCTCATCAACGAAGCGCCGGCCTTCGCGTCCCAGGTCGCCGCCTTCGCGGCCAGCGCTGGAATCCAGTACGACCTTCTTTTCTCGCACTACTGGCTTTCCGGGGAGGTCGCGTGCTTGTTGCGGCCCCAGCTCGCGGCGGGATGGGCACACGTCGCGCACACCCTTGGCCTGGTCAAAAACCGCAGTCTCGCCAGCGGCGCGCGGCCCGAGCCGCAGAACCGCATCAGGCTCGAGGGGGAGATTGCCCAGCAGGCCGACCTGCTTCTGGCTTCGACCGTGGAGGAGGCCGACGAGCTCGTGAACTCGTACGGCGCGAACCCGGATCGAGTCTTCGTAGTTCCCCCCGGGGTTGACCTCGCTACCTTCCGGCCGCTCGATCGAGACGAGGCGCGTCAGAAGATCGGATACAAAGGCGGACCGTTGCTCCTCTTCGTCGGCAGGCTGGAGAGGCTCAAGGGAGTCGAAATCGCGATCCGCGCGCTGGCGCTGCTCAGCGATCGCGCCCATCCCGACCTGCGCTTGCTGGTCCTGGGTGAGGACAGCCGTGACGGCGACGAGAGTGAGAAGGAGCGCCTGAAGGCGATCGCCTCATCGCTCGGCGTTCGCGACCGCGTCGATTTCCTCGGCTCGGTCGTGCATCACGAGCTTCCGTACTTCTACTCTGCCGCAGATGCGTGCGTCATGCCGTCTTACAGCGAGTCCTTCGGGCTCGTCGGCCTGGAGGCGCAGGCATGCGGGTGCCCCGTCGTCGCATCTGACGTTCCTGGACTGCGGTCAGTCGTACGCGACGGCGTGAGCGGCTATCTCATCGACGGTAACGATCCCGCGACTTACGCAGAACGCATCGGGCGTCTGCTTGCCGATCCTCAGCTCGCGCAGCAGATGGGCCGGCACGGCAGCCTGCTCGCGCAGCGATTCTCATGGACGCGCACTGCCGACCGGCTCGCGACCTTATTCGACGCCGTTTTCGAAAACGATCAGGCGCGCGACCAGTTGAATGTGGGCCGCGACTAGGATCTCGTCCATCTAAATCCCGGACGCGATCAAGATCGCGTCCATCTGAATCCCGGACGCGATCAAGATCGCGTCCATGCCGGCATTCGGCATGCGTAGGGGAATGACGTCGCATCGAATCGCGTGAGCGCCGTTGGACGCGTGCCGTCCGCGTTCATCATCCACACCTGATCCTGGCTCACGAACGCGATCTGGTGGCCGTCGGGCGATGGGACGGGATTGACCACCTCGAGCGGGGTGCTAGATGGGATCGCCAGCCCAGCGGTCAGCGCGGCGGGCGGGGCGATGACGCTGACCAGAAACGCCTTTCGTGCGGCGCCGCTTGCCGTCGTGAGGGTCGCCGCAAACACAAGGTGCGTCGAGTCAGGCAGCCAGGTTGGATGGCCGACATCTCCGCTCGCGATAGTCCGCGTCGCGGCTTGGCCCGTGAGGTTGCGCACGCGCAGCGTGACAGCGTCGGCGTCCTGACGCAGATAGGCGATCCGGTTGCCGGCCGGCGACCAGCTCAGGTTGCTCACCGCGGCGGCCTCGGTCGCGAGCTCGTACCGCGACCGCAACCCCACGTCGTATCCCCACACGGTCGACGTCGACCCGTTCGTCTGCACGAATGCCACGCGCTGACCGCCTGACGCAGCTGCAGCCTCGGACACGTTAGATGCGATGACCTCGTCGGCCCCGTCCGCAGACCAGCGGTGCAGAGTGCTGGCCCCGTCGATGTACACATACCCGAGGCCGGCTGCGAGCGCGGCCGCCCACGTGCCTTTGAATGGCAGCGATGTTGAACCGACGCCCGGCGTGAACGCGGACCAGCTCCCTCCCGCCTGGATCACAAGACTGCCCTCCGGCGACCAGCTGAACGACTCCACGGAAGGCGTGTCGAACAGCTGGCGAGGGAAGCCTGACTCGTTCACTATCCACACCCCTCCGGAGGAGCCGTCCGCGAGTGCGGTCGCAAACGCGACCCAATGGCGCAGCGGCCGCGCTATGCCCGTGTGGAAGACGAAGCTCTGGTCGCGTAACAGCTGGTTGCCGTGGGCATCGCGTGCGGCGGTGCCTACGTCAACCGAGTAGGTTGTGGATGGATCGAGCAGAGAGTCAGAGGCGACGACAGCTCGCCTTGCGTCGGTCGGATCGAGGCGCACCGAGAAGGGCACCGGCGGCTCGATGGTGATTGCGTTCTTGAGTGTGGAGGCGTCCATCTCGCGCGTGAAATCGATGGCGACATACGACGCAAGATCCACATCGCTCTCGAGATTGGCCGGGGTCGATCCAACGAGACTGGGCGCGCGTTCGGTGGTGAAGGCCCAATGGTGTCGGAGCGCGTAGGCATTGCCTGCTATGTCTTTGTAGCCACCCTGCAACACCACCTCATATGTCGTGCTCGGCTGAAGGGTGGCGTGCCGGTACTCGAGCTGCCGCGGGCTGAGCCAGACCACGGTTCCGGTGGTGGCGGGCAGCAGCGACAGCCTGCTTGCCACTGACGACTGGTCCACGTCGTGATCGAAGGCGATCTTGATTGGGGCCGCGGTCGACACGTCAATCGTGCCGCGCTCGGGCGAGTAATCGATGATTTGGGGCGGGCTGCCTCCACATGCTGGGAGCGCGCTCAGCACGAGCAACGCCGCGGCGACCGCCGCACGTTTCATTTCGTCAGCCTACCGGCTCGACCGGGCGGCTAAGGACGCACCACTAAAGGTGGGACTTGAGCCGGGCCCTCATCTCCTGCGCAAGCTGCTCGAGTCGTGAAGAGTCGACGAAGAGGAGTGAGATGCTGGGCACCTGGTCGATGGCCGCTTCGATGCCGGAAAGCGAAGGATCCGCAGCGCCGAGGATGTCTTTGACCTTGCGCGCGCGGTTCCCGAGCGAGTCTTCGGCCATGGCCTGCAGCTCGGCGACGACCGACCCCCAGTCAAGCTGCGGGCCGCCCGCGGGGGCAGGCGGGGTGGTCGGTGCGACCGACACCGGCTGCGACTGGGGAGAGGTGAAACCTGGATACGCGGCCGTCGGCGCCTGAACTGGAAGCGAGCCCGGCATAGCCGGCGCTGTGGCGAAGGCGGGGAACTGCTGCGTCGGCGGCTGCGCTGGCGGCGGTTCGGCAGCGGGCGCTGGCGCGGGGTTGCGAGGTCCCCGCTGTCCGGCCACGACCTCGTCGACATCGAGCGGCGGATGCTTGGAGGCGTCTGCCGACTTGACCTCGATCATTGCGTTCGGGTCGTCGCACAGCGCGAGCGCGCGGTCGGGCTTGTCAGAGATGTCGCGCGACTCGCTCGTGTACGCACCGGCGAGCTCGCCCTCGGACAGGATGATGACCCCGGTTCCGGCGGCGGCCCTGATCATCACGCTTCCGCTGAGCTTGCGATCGCTCAAGAACTTGAGCAAGGCCTTCATATCCACCCAGGCCGCGTAGAGCTCGGTGTACATCGGCTTTGACACGGTGAGCTCGTACAGGCCGTCGATGAGCTCGGGCGAAAGGCCAACAACGTCAAGTACGCCGTGCCCGCCAGTGACATCGTCATTGAATTGGTGAAGAGCCTGCTTGCCCAGCACGAGGCCGGTGGCTTCGCCGACCCCGTCGTACATGCACTCGAGCGCAGAGCCTTCGCGGAAGAGGATGAGACCCGACGCGTCGTCGGTCAGGAGACGGACGTAACCCGTGTAGCCCTCCTTCTCCAGGGTCGTGATCAAGCGCGGGAAATCGACGAACGAGGTCTTCAACGAGTCGTAGATGACCTGCCCGGCGGGTACCGGGATCGGCTCGCGCCCGTGCTTGGGCGACGGTCTGTGCTTCACGCCTCGTCTCGGCTGGGGTGCTTCCACCTTCTTCTCCGGTAAAGATTGTTCTCGCCGCTCTGGTTGCGCGCCGGCGATTGCGCCGTCCGGCGCCGCGGCTTCCTGTGGGGGCGCGGCCGTGGGAGCGGTGCTGGCCGCTTGAACCAGCTCTGGAATGCCGGCTTTGACTGTCTCGTCAGCCGGCAGCTTGGCCTTTGCGTCGAACTCGAATTCGCCTTTCGTCCAGTTGAGCGCGCTGATAACCGCATCGTCGCCCGCCTTGCCGTTGCCTTCGGCATGGAAGAGGTGGCCGAACAGGAAGTACAGGGCGGTCGATTCACCGTTCCCATTGCGGAGGGTAAGGGTACCTGTCGACCTCTCGCCCTGGGCGGATTCCAGAAGCGAGCGAAGGGGCATTTCGGCGAGCGTGCCGTGTGACTGCAATGGCGTCTCCCGAGATCGGCCCAACACCGATCGATGTTCTAAGAGAAGTTAGTATAAGTATCAAGATCAGATCCGCGCGCCCGGAGCCTCCTGACCTCCCTCTCCCCGCCAAGCCTTCGCCCACGCGATTGTTGCTGGTGCGTCATGGCCAATCGACCTGGAACCGCGAGCACCGGATCCAGGGTCAGCTCGATCCTCCTCTCTCGGAACAGGGCCGCATCCAGGCCGAACGGCTCGGCCGCCGACTGGCCAGCCGCACCTTCGCTGCCGTCTACTCGAGCGACCTGAAGCGCGCCCTCGAGACGGCCGAGCTGATCACCGGGCGAAACGGCGCCGCGCCGATCCCGACTCCCGGGCTGCGCGAGGTCTACCTCGGCGAGTGGGAGGGACTGAACACAGAGCAGATCTCGCAGCGCTTCCCAGATGCCTGGGCGCAGTGGACCAGAGAACCGCGATGGGACGTCGTCCCCGGCGGAGAAGGCGAGCGACCATTCGAGGCGAGGGTCAACGCCGAGCTGGACGCCATACTCGCCAAACACGAACACGGCGACGTCCTGCTCGTCACGCACGGTGGGGTCATACAGGTTGCGCTCCACCGGGTGGTCGGCCGGCCGAACCATGGCCTGTTTCCATTTCGAATCGAAAACGCCTCGATCTCTGTAATCGAGAAGCGAAACGGTCGATTCGTCGTCTCGGGCGTCAACGACACGAGCCACCTCGAGGGCACTGATTGAGCGGCGATCGCGAAAGCTGGGACCAAGCCCTCGACGAACGAGCGTCGCCGTCTCCACTGCTGCAAACGTGGGGCTGGGGGGAAGTGCAGTCGCGCGCGGGTTGGACGATCGAGCGGGTCCAGCTCGCGGGTGGAGCGATGGCGAGCGTGCAGATTCGGGGGTTGGGCCCCGTGCGCGAGGCATACGTACCTCGCGGGCCGGTGCCCGCAACGCCCGAAGCCATAAGCGCGCTCGTCGATTGGTCGCGGAAAGCGAAGGTCGCGCGCATCACAGTCGAACCCGAAGCCCCGTCTGACTTCGGCGCCGTCATGCGCGAGCAGGGCTTCACGCCAACGACGGCCGTGCAGCCACAGCACACTCGCATCCTCAAGCTTTCATCGCCCGCCGAGATGCTCGCGACGTTCAAGCAGGGCCGGCGCTACAACATCCGCGCGGGCGAGCGGCGTGGCGTCGTGATCGAGGAAGGAAAAGACGCGACCGAGCTGGAGCGGCAGTCCGAGGCTGTCGAGCGTCGTGAGTCGATTCACTTACCGGCGAGGGCCTATTACCAGCTGCTGTTGGACAGGCTCCCGTGGTGCCACACCTATGTCGGACGCCATCCCCAAACGCACCAGGCGCTGTCGGCGGTGCTGGTCGCGCGCCATTCCGGCCGCGCATACCACCTGTTCGCAGGCCGCAGTGGCGCGTCCCCGGAGCTGATGGCCAATGACCTCGCGTGGTGGGCCGCCATCAAGGCTGCCGCCGAGGACGGCTGTCGCGACTACGACCTTTGGGGTGTGCCGCCGCCGGGCGCCGGCCCCGACCATCCTTGGCACGGCCTCGGCTTCTTCAAAGCCGAGTTTGGCGGAGAAGAGATCGCCTACGCGGGCGCCTGGGAGCTGGTGGTGTCGGCAGCCGGCTCACGACTCCTCGGCCTGGAGAAGAAGGCGCGCGGCAGCGTTCGGGGCTTGAAACGAAACATCTCCTAACAATCCTTCAGATCGGTTAGGATTCGAGCGAATGGCACAGGTCGCCAATGGGGCCCGCAAGGTGCTGATCGTGGACGCTGATTCGACCACGCGGCGAGAGGTGCGCTCCGCGTGCGCCCAGGACGGTTACCAGGTGGTCGAGGCGGAGACGGGAGCGGAAGGCCTGCGCCAGATCGACGCTGTTCGACCGAGCCTGGTCCTCCTGGAGGTTGCCCTGCCGGACGCTTCCGGATTCGACGTGTGCCGCGAGCTGCGCAAGAAGGACTCCGTGGTGCCGGTGATCATGATGAGCTCGCGTTCCGACGAGATCGACGCGGTCGTCGCGCTGGAGATCGGCGCCGACGACTTCGTCGTCAAGCCGCTCCGTCTGCGCGAGCTTGCGGCGCGGATCGCCGCCCATTTGCGCAGGACGCGGATGGAATCGGCCGAGACGACGCGCAACCGCCTGGAGTTCCGCGACCTGGTCATCGACGTCAACGAGCGCCGAATCTACAGGGCGGGCGAGGAGGTCGAGCTGACCCACACGGAGTTCGACCTGCTGACGTTTCTCGCCAGCAACGCCGGGAAAGTCCTCAGTCGCGAGAAGATCCTCAACTCCATCTGGGGCTACGAATATCCGATCGAGACACGGGTCATCGACGTCCACATCCGCAACCTGCGACGAAAGATCGAGAGCCAGCCCTCACGGCCGTACTACATCCTCGCTGTGCCGGGCATCGGTTATCGATTCACCAACGCCCGGCCGACCTGATTCAAGGGTTAGCCGCGAGTTAGCCCGCTCTTAGCATTCCTCGTTTACCATCGTTGCGATTCGGGGGTCGTCGACTAGAGGGGGTTTATGGAATGACTCGATCGTTACGTCGTGTCCTTGCGATCGCAATCGGATCGATCACCGTTTTGGCGGCAGCCCCGATCTTCACCGCGGTGGGGGCTAGCGCAGCGCAAGAGGGCGAAGGTGAAGGCGATCTCGGTGGACTCGCCGGCATCAACCACCTGGTCGTGATCTACGACGAAAACCGTAGCTTCGACAATCTGTACGGCTCCTTTCCGGGGGCCAACGGAATCAGCAACGCCAGCGCAACATCGACCAGACAGGTCACCCTGACGGGCACGCCGTACACGACGTTGCCGCAAGCGACCGGCTCACCAATTCCGCTCAACCTGCCGAACCGGCCGTTCGACATCACCAAGTACGTTCCCGCCGACCAGAAGACGCGGGACCTGGTGCATCGCTACTACCAGGAGCAAGTCCAGATCGACGGTGGAAAGATGGACAAGTTCGTGGCCGTCAGCGACGCGGCCGGTCTGGCGGTGGGTTACTACCCGACCGCTAACCTGCCGATTGCGAAAGAAGCAGCGAAGTACGTTCTCGCCGACAAGTTTTTTCATGCCGCCTTCGGTGGTTCCTTCCTCAACCACCAGTGGCTCGTGTGCGCATGCACGCCGGTGTATGCCGGCGCTGTGAAGGACGGGAGCTCTAATGATCTCCACACAGTGCTCGGGGCAGACGGTCTCCCGATCAAAGGCAAAGACGGTCAGCTGACTACCGTTGCCGCCGGTGACTATGCCGTCAACACCATCTTTCCGGCCAGCGCGCCCACCATCAGCGGCGCGGCGCAGCTACCGCTGCTGACCAACAAGACAATCGGTGACGAGCTCAGCGAAGAAGATGTCAACTGGGCCTGGTACTCGGGTGGCTGGAACGCCGCCAACTCCCCTGCAGGCGCCCCGAACCTCTTCCAGTTCCACCATCAGCCGTTCAACTACTACTCCAACTACGCGCCGGGTATGCCTGGCCGCGCGCACCTCAAAGACGAGACCGACTTCATCGCCGCCGCAAAGGCGGGCACGCTCCCGGCCGTCTCATTCGTCAAGCCGATCGGCGCCGACAACGAGCACCCCGGCTACACGGACCTGATCACCGGGGAGCGGCACCTCATGGCGCTGATCGACGATGTCCGCAACGGCGCCAACTGGAAAGACACGGCGATCGTCATCACATACGACGAACACGGGGGCTTCTGGGACCACGTCGCGCCGCCAACCAGCCGGAAACACTCCGACATCTGGGGACCCGGCAGCCGCGTGCCGACGATCATCATCTCGCCGCTCGCTAAGCAACACTTCGTCGACCACACGCTCTACGACACAACCTCGATCCTCGCCACCATCGAGCACCGTTGGGACCTGGAGCCGCTGGGCACCCGGGACGCCCACGCGCGCGACCTGCGCAACGCTTTCACGCGCCGCGACGAGAACGGGAACGACTGAATGGGTCAGGGGCCGGGGCGGTTTCCCCCGGCCCCTAGCTCGTCGAGGCCCGCCGTGACAAAGGGCCGCTCGGCGATGCGTGGGTGAGGGATCTGCAGGTCCGGCTCCGAAACGCGCTCAGCGCCAAATAGAAGGATGTCCACGTCGATTGCCCGCGGACCCCAGCGAAGCGCCGGCGTGCGCCCACCCTCGCGTTCGACGGCCTTCGCGACATTCAGGAGCTGTCGCGGCGAGCCTTGCCACTCCACCTCAAGGACCTGGTTCAGGAAGCGCGGCTGGTCGGTGACGCCCCACGGCTCCGTTTCTATGACGCGGCTTTGACGCAGGATGCGCACTCCTCTTTGACGCAGCCGGCGCCGCGCGGCGGAGAGGTTCCTGGCTCGCGTCCCGATATTGGATCCAAGGCCGAGATACGCGCGCGTTTTTCCCCGCGAACTCCGAGGCTGCGCCGCGAGTTCGCGAGGACCCCTCATCGCATGTGATCGGCGACGCGCACGACGCGCAGCATCTCGCGCACGTCGTGGACGCGAACCACGTCCGCGCCCCGCAGGATGGCGGCGGTCACCGTCGCCGCCGTTCCCTCCAGGCGATCGGTGACCGGCAGGTCGAGCAACTTGCCGATGAATGACTTGCGTGATGTGCCGACCAGGACAGGCTGGCCCAGCTCCCTCAGCTCCCCGAGGCGGCGCATCACCTCCCAGTTCTGATCCGCGGTCTTGCCGAAGCCGATGCCGGGGTCGATGAGGATGCGCTCGCGCGGGACGCCGGCCGACACCGCGACGTCGACCGAGGCTCTCAGGAATCGCTTGACCTCGGTCATCAGGTCGCCTGCGTACTCGGTGCCGTCCTGGTTGTGCATGAGCACGAGCGCGCATTCGCGTCGCGCTGCCAACTCGGCAAGCGCCGGAGAGCGTGCCAGGCCCCACACGTCGTTGACGATTGAGGCGCCCGCAGCCACGGCCGCCTCTGCAACCTCGAGCTTGTACGTGTCGATCGATACCGGAACGTTGGCCTCACGTGACAGGCGCCGGACGACCTCTTCGGTACGGGCGATCTCGTCCGTGGTGCTGATGGGTAGGTGACCGGGTCGTGTGGATTCGCCGCCCACGTCGAGGAGGTCGGCGCCTTCGCCGACCATTCGCAGGCCTTGAGCCAACGCGGCATCCTGATCGTCTCCGAGCCCGTCACCGCTGAACGAATCCGGGGTGACGTTCACGATCCCCATCACGTAGGTGCGGCTTCCCCAGTCGAACTGGTGGCCGCCGATCTCGGCTAACACGTGCCGATTATGCTGCGACTAAGACATGAGACTCGAGGACCTGGCGCGCGGTGTGCCCGGGGCGGTGATCGAAGGCCGCGGCGATGCGGAGGTGAGCGGGATAGCCTACGACTCGCGGCGCGTCAAGACGGGCGATCTGTTCGTGGCCGTGACCGGGATCCGTGCCGACGGGCACGCGTTTGCGGCCGACGCCGTCGGCGCCGGAGCGGTCGCAGTAGCGGTCGAGCGCCCGGTGAACCTCCCGCCCGGCACACCCGTGCTCAAGCTACCGTCGACCAGGTCGGGGCTCGCCGAGATCGCCGCGGAGTTCTACGGACGGCCCTCGCGTCATCTCTATGTGGCTGGCGTGACGGGCACCGACGGCAAGACGACGGTGACGCACATGGCCGAGCACGTGCTGATGGCCGGCGGGATGGTCGCCGGCGCAATGAGTACGGTCGCGTTCTCGGTGAGCGGAACCGAGACGGCCAACACCAGCGGGCAGACGACCACCGAGGCCCCCCAGGTGCAGGAATGGCTGCGCCGGATGGTCGATGCCAGCGTCCGATGCGCTGTCATAGAGACCACCTCGCACGCGCTTGTGCAAGAGCGGGTTCTCGCGTGCGACTTTGATGTCGCTGCCTTTACCAATGTCGGGCACGACCACATGGACTACCACGCGACGTGGGAGGACTACCTCGAGGCGAAGGGTCGCCTCATAGAGCTCACCGCCGCCGGCGCCGACAAGGGCATCGAGAAGACGGCGGTGCTGAACCGCGACGATCCGAGCTACGAAAAGCTGGCGCGCCGCTCTATCCCGCGGCGCTGGTCATACGGCCTCACCACGGCGGCCGATCTGCACCCGCTCGAGCTCAGCATGAGCGCCACGGGCTCCCGCTTCAGGCTGAAGACGCCGCTCGGCGAGACCGAGGTGACGCTGGCAGTGCCCGCGCGTTTCAACGTGTACAACGCGCTCTGCGCGGCAGGGGTTTGCCTTGCTGTGGGCGTGCCCATCGAGGAGATCGGCCCCGGACTGGCCGGCTTCGATGGCGTGCGCGGCCGACTCGAACGGGTGGACCTGGGGCAGGACTTCAGCGTGTTCATCGACTTCGCGCACTCCGCCGGCGCGCTCGCCAGCGCACTTGCGGAGCTGCGTCCGTTCACCCGCGGCCGCTTGATCGCGGTCTTCGGCTCGACCGCGCGCTCTGACCACGACCGGCCCGGGATGGGCAAGGCGGCCGCCGACCTGTCCGACTTCTTCATCATCACGACCGACGACCCGCTACGAGAGGACCCCAC
>Ga0099828_10002974_pt1 | contig 11807 bp, 9 predicted proteins | sample CZO8metaG_2_FD_79338 | JGI IMG/M metagenome (GOLD analysis project Ga0099828, IMG submission 79338) | Vadose zone soil microbial communities from the Eel River Critical Zone Observatory, Northern California, USA - CZOApr15con2H1.8 metaG | ecosystem: Environmental > Terrestrial > Soil > Vadose...
CCGATGATCACACCTGGGCAATCTCGGAAGAAAAAGACCGCTCCGGCGAGTCCGATACGTCACGCTTTTTGCTGGCGGGCGCTGCCCGTGCCTGGTGGGTGCGCACCGAGCAGGGACGGCTGGCAGAAGCCATCCCGACGATTCGCCGCAGGCTGGCCGAGTCCAAGAACGTGATCCTGGAGTCGAACAGCATTTTGAAGTTTGTGCGCCCCGACATCTACCTTACAGTGCTCGATCCCGGGACCGAGGATTTCAAGAAATCAGCCCAGGAATTCCTCGATCTGGCGGATGCGGTCATCTTGCACGCGCCAGAACGAGCAGATGCGAAGCCTGCCTGGCACGGCGTCTCGCTCAAACCGGTCGGCCGCTGCCCCATCTTCCATATTTACCCGCCGGAGTACGTCACATCCGAGATCGTGGAATTTGTGCGAAAGAAGCTGGTAACCATCTAGCCATCTCATAAATGTTCTTGGGAAGGACACGGCTTCCAGCCGTGCCGCCGGGGCCGCTAAACATACGGGTTCACCCCCGGTGGACCGCAGGGCCTAAAGGCCGTCCTCTCGTGCCGCTCAAATACGCGGCGCTGAAGCGCCGCTCTTCCACGGCACTGCCAATGTTTTATGTGGCCGAAAAAGAGGAGCGCCAGGGGTCAACAGAGCCAGATGGCTTCTGGTCTCCAGTTCCTAGTCGCAGGTTTCGAATTCACTGACTGGCATACATTGCAATGATCCGTTCAATCGCGTGCCGGCAAACGGCGCAGAAAGAATCGTGCCGGGTGAACATGATGCAGTTCACTTCAGGCCGGTAATAACCGTGGGCTTCGTAATCGGCGCCCTCAAACGCCCCCAGACGGTCCGAATATTTTTCGTTCGCCAGCAACTCGTCTTCTTTTTTCCTTTCCTCTTTGAAAAGGTTGTCCATCTCTGACTCGGGCCGATTCTGCGCTCGAATCTCGCGGCGCTGCACCTGGATTTGATGTTCTAAAGCTTCAAAGTCTTGCTTGCGCCATGGTGTCGGGATGGGCGTGCCGGGTGCAACCAGATCCTTCCACTTGAGATCCGCCGGATCGAGCAGAGCCGTGACATTGGGCTCCCAGGGCTCGATGCGGCGGGTTTGGGGAGCGTAGGCCACATCCGAGGTGTAATACTCGTCGGCCAATCCGGCGAAATGATGGCCGAATTCGTGCACGAAGACATACGGGGACCACTCGCTGTCGGCGGCCACGGTCGCGTAGAGGTTGAAGATTCCGCCCCCGCCATAGGTCTTTCCGTTTACCAGAATTTCGATAAATTCATAGGGCGCATAGGACGCGACATCGCGCAGCGCCCGATTCTCCGTGGTCAGCACGTAGCGCTCGGTGCCAAACGTGTCGTAGGCAGCGCCCAAGGGTGAGCGGTGATGCACGCCGCTCGAAGGGCGGGAAACGCCGGACTCCACTGCCGCCGGACACAAACCCCACACGTTGAAGTCCTTCCGGCGCTCGTGAAACGGTGATGCGGCAAACAGTATCTCGGTAAAACGACGTGCATCTTCCTCGAACTTCGCGCGTTCGGCGGCGGTGTATCCGTCGCCGAGAATCAGCAAGTCCACTTTGCCCGCTGGTTCGCCCATCTTTTGAATCGTCAGCAGCGGACCGGGAGACGGCGGGTACGAGGTGTCAATAAATTTGTCCTTGGGGTCGATGTTCGTCGTCCAGATTTCGTGGAATCTCCCTTCCTCGTGCTTTTTCAGCACGATCTTCACCGGAGCCGATGGTGCAGGGAAGCGCAAGGACTCCGAGAAAGCGCGATTAGCGATCTTCGCCTCCGCGGTGGTGACCCACTCAGCAAAGATCGAACTGAAGCCGCGCGAGTAGAGTAGTCGGCCGCTGGCCTGATCGTGCACCTCGAAGAGATAGTTGCCGAGATTGGTGTCATCAATTGCCTTGGCGGGATCGCCCGGCCAGGGGAGCGGCTCGATCACGATCCGATCCACGCTGAATAGCTCTTGTTTGGTATTGCCGGTGTGGTAGTAGTCGAGCCGCATCGTGGCAGGTGCGGCCAGAACAAAAGCGCTCGACAAGAGCAGGAAGAGGGCCAGCAGAAGCTTGACTTTCATGGCTTGCATTTTACGGGATAGGCTCCCTGAAGATCACGTTCTCCGGAACCGAGAATCGAGAACCGGCAACCGGCAACCGGCAACCGGCCTGACGCTCGCGGGCTCACCGATCCAGCAAAGCGAAAGCGGTTTGTTATCCTTGCCAGGTGAGACAGATTCATAACACTGCCTGGCTCCTGGTCTTACTCTCGGCTGGCTTGCAGATCGTGATCTTTCCCCTACCCGATCTTTACCTGCTCTGCTGGGTTGCGGTCGCTCCACTGTTGATTGCTCTATTGCGGACACGGCAGCTGGATACGTTGCAGCTTTCGGAGGGGATCAAACTGCTGCCGGCCAGCCCGCTACAGGCATTTCTGCTCGCCTACGTGTGCGGGATTCTGTGGTATGCCGGCACCTGCTACTGGATCTACAACACCATGCACCAATACGGCGGGGTCAGTACGCCGGCGGCGGTGGGGATCTTGATTCTTTTCTGCCTGTATCTTGCCCTCTACCACGGCCTCTTCGGCCTTCTGATCAGTCTGCTTGCGGGAGGCAGTCCACTCAGCCGGCGTGCTCTGCTGTCAGCGCCGTTCGTCTGGGTTGTCGTGGAACTGGCCCGCACCCGCATTACCGGATTTCCCTGGGACTTACTGGGCATCGCACAAGTGGACAATGTTCCACTTGCCCACATTGCCACCTTCACGGGCGTGTACGGTGTTTCATTTGAGATCATGTTGGTGAATGCGGCACTGGCCGCGGCGTTCGTGATTCAGCGCGACAAGGTTAAGCGCGGCAAGGTTAAGCGCGACAAACGCAAAACGCTCCTGCTGGCGGCACTGGGCGCGGTCGTCGTGCTCCAAGCCGGACAGTGGATTATCCCGGCGCCTCTGCCGACGGACCACACCGCACGACTGGTGCAGCAAAATACGCCCATTCTGGAAGGCGCCGAGTGGACCAAAGAATACTTCGACGGCACCCTGCGCGATTTGACGTGGATGAGCCTGAAACCGCCTAGCCTGAAACCGCCTAGCCTCAAACCGCCCAGTATGAATCCGCCTGGCTTGAATCCGCTCGGCCTGAATCCCAGCCTGACTCCGCCGAATCAGAATGCTGCCAGCAGTGAGCCACAACATGCCGACCTGATCGTCTGGCCTGAGTCCCCCGCGCCCTTCTATACGACGGACCCGATTTTCCGCGATGCGGTGAGCAACATTGCCCGCGAGGCGCAGACCTGGGTGTTGAGCGGAAGCCTGGGCGTCCGTAACGCCCGCCAGACGCCGGAACAGGCCACGCAGTTGTATAACTCTGCCTCGCTGGTCAGCCCAAGTGGCGAATGGGTGTCCCGCTATGACAAGGTTCACCTCGTCCCCTTCGGTGAATACGTTCCCTTCAAACGCTTATTTGCGTTTGCCGGTGGACTGACCAAGGAAGTCGGCGATTTTTCCCGCGGCACTTCGCGCGCGCCGCTCGAGGCCGACGGGTCCAAGCTCGGCGTTTTCATCTGCTACGAGTCCATCTTCCCGGATGAGGTCCGGCAGCTCGCCGCGAATGGGGCGCAAGTTTTTGTGAACATCTCAAACGACGGCTGGTATGGTGACAGCGGCGCGTACGCGCAACATCTGAAACAGGCTCGCGTGCGCGCCGTGGAAAATTCCCGCTGGCTGCTGCGCGATACCAATACCGGAGTAACTGCCTCGATCGATCCATACGGACGAATCGTGGCCAGCGTGCCGCGCAAAATCCGCACCGTACTGCAGGCCCCTTACGCCTTGTCTAACGTAACCACGTTTTACACCCGTCATGGTGACTGGTTCGCCTACCTGTGTGCGATAATTTCTGTGGTGGCGCTTCTCATGCGTCGGCCACGTGGCGCGAGTTCGAGAACAGAGCGATAGTCATGGTTGAAGAGCTGGAACAGGAATACACGGCCCTGAAGGATAAGGTTCACGACCTCCGGGAGTACCTTTGACGCGGGCAAGCTGCGTCACCAGCTAGCCGAAATCGAAAAGCGGGCTGCCGACCCTAATCTATGGTCGAATCCCCAGCAATCCCAGAAGGTGATGCGCGAGAAGAAGCGTTTGGAAGACGTGCTGGCCATCGAGGCTGACCTGGTCCGGCGCGGCGAGGATATTTCTGCCTATTTCGACCTGGCCCATGAAGGGGAAAGCGTTGACGCGGATCTTCGCCGCGAGATCGACTCTTTGCGGCAGCTCGTGGACCGCCTGGAAACCGAGACCCTGCTCTCCGGCGAAAATGACGCGCGCAACGCCATTGTCACCATTCATCCGGGCGCGGGCGGCACGGAGTCGCAGGATTGGGCCGAAATGCTGCTTCGAATGTATTTGCGATGGGCAGAACGGCAAGGATTCCAGACCACACTTTACGACTACCAGCCGGGCGAAGAAACCGGCCTCAAATCGGCGACGTTCGCCGTGAATGGGGAATACGCCTACGGCCTCCTGATCAGCGAAATCGGCGTGCATCGCCTGGTGCGCATTTCACCCTTCGATCAAGCCAAACGGCGGCACACATCGTTCGCCAGCGTTTTCGTTTCGCCGGAAATTGATGACAGCATTGAGGTCATTATCAAGCCTGAGGACTTGCGCGTGGACACTTACCGCTCCAGCGGCAAGGGCGGGCAGCACGTCAATACCACCGACTCCGCCGTGCGCATCACCCACCTGGCTACAGGAATCGTTGCCAGCTGCCAGAACGAGCGCTCGCAGCACAAGAATCGCGAGCGCGCCATGAGCATGCTGCGCTCCAAGCTCTACGAATATGAGATGGAGAAGAAGCGCGAAGCCACCAGGAAGATCGAAGACTCAAAGCTCGACATCGACTTTGGCTCGCAGATACGCTCTTACGTTTTGCAGCCGTATCGGATGATCAAGGATCACCGCACCAAGGTTGAAGTGGGCGATGTGGACCGTGTGCTCGACGGCGATCTCGAGCCCTTCATCCGTGCCTATCTGCGCATGCGACGGGGAGAGAAGCAAAATTAGGTGCAATAATATTGGGAAGGACATGACAATAACCGGGGGGTTTGCACCATGTCGCGCATGATCGATCTCATTCGCGTCTCGGCCCTGCCGTCCAACGTCATGCAGGCCGCCTCCAAAGGCGCCCTTTCCGTGCCGCCCCGCGAGATGATCGAGATTCTGGTTCATCTGGCCAAGCACAACAAGATTTTTGGCCAGCAAGCGCAGCTCACGCTGGCGGGTTGGGACGAGGCCGCATCGCGGGCCGTCGCTTCTGAGCCCGGCACGCCGAAGGAAGTGCTCGAGTACCTGGTTTCTCCGCGAAACCTGCGCCCGGTGCTGATTCCCGCCCTGCTTGAGAATCCTTCAGTTACAGAGCAATCTCTGGTCCAACTCGCGGCTTCGGCCTCTCACGACGTCCTCGAGCTGATGTTGAAGAGCGAACGGGTGAAAAACTCGCCCAACATCATGAATTCCCTTCGGTCGAATCCCAGCATGAATGCCGCCGAACTCAATACCGTTCAGAGTGAGAAGTCAGCCGCGGCTGCCGCACCGTCGCCCGCGCCGGAGGCTGGGCGCGATGAAGTATTGATTGCAGTGTCTCCCAGCCAAGAGACCGGCTCCGACGACGTGCTCGACGAAGGGATCCTCGCCTACCTTAGTGAGCACGCCGGCGAAATCTCGGCCGACGCCGACAAGCGGTTCCAGCCGATCGGCGGCTTCTACGATGAATTCGTGCCCGACTCTGAAGAACCGCTGGCGGAAGCCGAAACTGCCTCCGCCGGGAAGGCTGCACCCGCAGTCTCAGCCGCCGCCGCTAAGAAGGCGCCGATTATCAAGAAATCCCACCCGAGCCCCGAACACGAACGGGGAAGCGCCCTGCAGAAGATCGCCAAGCTGGACATCAAAGGGCGCATTCAATTGGCCATGAAAGGCACAAAGGAAGAGCGCTCCCTTCTCATCCGCGATGGTACCAAGGTGGTGGCGCTGGCGGTTTTGGAATCGCCCAAGATTTCTGATGCAGAAGTGGAGAAGTACGCCAGCCAGAAGAACGTGCTTGAGGCCGTTCTGCGCGGCATCCCAATGAAGCGGCGCTTCGCCAAACACTATGCCATCGTGCGCAACCTGGTGTTCAATCCGCGCACCCCGCTCGATGTGTCGCTGGGCCTGATTAAGAACATGCTGATGCACGATCTCAGGAACCTGTCGGGCAACAAAGAAGTTTCGGAAACCGTTCGCAAGTTGGCCCTGAAGATGTTCAAGCAGAAGCTGGACACCGGCAGGAGGGACTAAAGAGAACCGCAGGCTGAAGCAATTTCACGATTGCCCATTTACGATTGACGAAGTAACTGGGGACTATGGCTTTTTGGAATCCGTCAAGCAATTTGTCAATCTTCTCCAAAGTTGGGTAGTGGGCTAAAATTAACCACGAAGGGCACTAAGGAGCACGAAGGAAACCACTAGGAATTGGTCCTTCGTGTAACTTCGTGTCCTTTGTGGTTCATGAAATAGGACACTACCCAAAGTTGGCTTGTGAAGTGCCCTCTCGGTACAATACTGCTGTTATGGCCTCCTTGGCCCATTCCGATCCAATTGCGGACCTGCTGAAACGCTCGAAGACAATTGCCGTCGTGGGACTCTCCAACAGTCCTCTGCGGCCCAGTCATGGAGTAGCCGCCTACCTACAGACCCAGGGCTACCACATTATTCCCGTGAATCCGCAGATTAGGGGAGCCTTGGGGGAGAAATCCTATGCATCGCTGCTGGATGTTCCGGAAAAGGTCGATATCGTGAACATCTTCCGCCGTCCGGAGTTCGTGGAAGAGATCGTTGATCAGGCGATCCAGCTCAAGATTCCCGCCATCTGGATGCAGGAATCGGTCATCAACGAGAAGGCCGCCGAGAAGGCGCGCCAGGCAGGCATTTTCGTGGTCATGGACCACTGCATCTTGAAGGAACACAAGGCGCGGTTCGGGTAGCGCCGGCGTCGCGCCGGCTGTCACGAGGGCATCCTGCCCTGGTTCTTCGAAAAGACTCTCTAAAAACCTCACGCCTTCACAAAAATCACGGTGGCGTCGTCATGCAGGCCTGCTCCGTTCGCGAACGAGCGCACGTCCTTGAGAATGCTGTCCGCACACGCCTCTGGCCGCAGCACATGGTTCTCAAGCCTCTCCTGACCGTACTCTTCCTCCGCTGGATTTGCCGCCTCGGTAATGCCATCGCTGTAGAACACCAGGCGCGAGCCCTCCGGAAGCCGAACCTCAACTTCGGAGAAGCTTCCAAATCCGAGTCCAAGCGGCATTCCCCGGTCGGTATCCAGAAAACGCGCGCCGTCATGGTCCACCAGCAGTGGCCGCAGATGCCCCGCGTTGGCAAAGGTCAAAGTCCGGCGGGCGGGATTGAGCACCGCGTACACCATGGTGACAAACTTGCCCAGAGGGAAATCGTCGACCAGCAAACGATTCAGCCGGCCCAGCACCTCTCCTGGGCCGCTGCAGGTCTGGGCCAGCGAGCGAAGCATACCGCGGGTTGCGGACATCAGGAGCGCAGCCGCGGTGCCCTTTCCCGAAACATCGGCCAACACCAGTCCCCAGCAACCGTCGTCAAAGGAGATGAAATCGTACCAGTCACCGCCTACGGCGCCCGCGGGGATCGAGAGCCCAGACACCGCAAATCCAGGGATGAAGGGTGAACTCTTGGGCAGCAAGGCCTGCTGAATCGCGTGTGCCTCATGCGCCTCGCGGGTCATCTCTTCCCGTCCTCGTTGTTCGCTCTGGAAACGACGGGCGTTGTGCACGGCTACTGCAACATGACTGCACAGCGCCTGCAGAAGTCTGAGCTGCTCGGAGGGAAACGCATCCAGTTCAGGATGCGAAGCGGTAAACACGCCTACTAGTTTTCCCTCGACGTGCAGAGGAATGGCCACTTCAGACAGCGTGGACTCTTCACAGCCGATGTAATACCGATCTTTGCGCACATCGGGGGCGTAGCGCATCTGGCCGGTGGCCGCTACGTAGCCAACCATGCCTTCCTTGCCGATCTTGAGGCTGTGGCCTTTGCCGTGGACGGCACAGTCGGTGCAGCCGTGCGCGTGGCTCAGCACCAATTCCCCCCGCTTTTCATCGTGCAGATACACGTCAGCATCGAGGCACCCGAAGGAACGTGCGACATCGGTCACAACCTTGTCGATGAGTTGATCCAGGTCGAGGATCGAGGTGATCTTCTGCGCCGCTTTCTGCAGCTTCAGCAGGTCTTCAACCTGCTCGATGTGCAGGTCGCGGACTACTGTAGAATTGAAATCCGCTGTTCTCGGGCTGGTTGCCATGGATATAGCCCTCACGACAAGAGACACAGTGCTAACTTGGCTTATGAGATGCGGCGGGGTGCGCCTACGATTCTGTTTTTGGCTTCGATGCAGTGCCCTTTCCAGCTTGTGATCGGCGGCGCTTGATCTCCTCCAAGCGCTCCCGAATCTTCTTTTCCACTCCCTCACCGGTCGGCTGATAGTAAGTCCGATCCCGCAAATTGTCCGGCAGACACTGCATGTCGGCGACTTTGCTCTCAACGTCATGGGCATATTTGTAGCCCTGGCCATATCCCAGGCCCTTCATCAATCCGGTAGGCGCATTGCGCAAGTGCAGAGGGACCGGTTCAGCCGCGGTGCACTCCACGTCCTGCTGCACGGCTTCATAAGCCGTGTACAGGGCGTTCGACTTGGGCGCGAGCGCCAGATAGACCACAGCCTGCGCCAGCGCCAGGTTGCCTTCGGGCATGCCGATGAAATCCACAGCATCGCGCGCCGCCATGCACAGCGAAAGCGCAGCGGAATCGGCCAGACCGATGTCTTCCACTGCCATTCGCACCACGCGTCGCGCGATATACAGCGGGTCTTCGCCTGCCTCCAGCATGCGGCCCAGCCAGTAGAGCGCGGCATCGGGATCGCTGTTGCGGACCGATTTGTGCAGAGCCGAGATCAGGTTGTAGTGTTCTTCGCCACTTTTGTCGTAGAGCAGGACTCGCTTCTGTAAAGCGTCGTGGACGATGTCGTCCGTGATCTCTGCGCCAACTTCCTTGCCCGTATGTCCGCGGGCCAGCGAGGCGGCGACTTCCAGCACGTTATAGGCAGCGCGCGCATCGCCGCTGGAATAGGACGCGACTTTTGTCAGAACTTCTTCGGCAGCTACCAACTTCATCGCGCCCAGCCCACGTTGCTCATCGGCCAGTGCCCGCCTGAGCAGCAGGACGATCTGTTCTTCGGTCAGCGGCTTCAGCACGTACACGCGGCTGCGCGAAAGCAGCGCCGCAATGATCTCGAATGAAGGATTCTCCGTGGTCGCGCCGATCAGGCGGATGTTGCCCCTCTCCACGTGAGGCAGGAAAGCATCTTGCTGCGCCTTGTTGAAGCGGTGAATCTCGTCGATGAAAACGATGGTGCGTGTGCCATATTGCCGCGCCCGCTCGGCGTCGGCCATCACCTGCTTGATTTCCTTGATACCGGCGAGCACAGCGGAGAATTCGATGAACTCCGCCTTGGTCATACGCGCTATGATCTGCGCCAGGGTGGTTTTGCCCGTGCCCGGCGGGCCCCAGAAGATGAACGAACCTGTGTCGTCGCGCTCGATCTGCGTACGCAACGGCTTGTCCGGTCCGATGAGATGCTCCTGCCCGACAAATTCCTCCAGCGTGCGTGGACGCATGCGGTCGGCCAGCGGCCGGGTGCGATCAGCGTTGTCGGGGTTCGGGGTAGTTTGGAAGAGGCTCATAAAACCAGTTCACCACGGAGACACGGAGGCACGGAGAAATCAAGTTTCATAACACTCTTCGCACGATTCCGTTCTTTAACGCAGAGACGTTGAAATTGATCAGTAATCCCACTCTCTTTCCGGTCAGACGCAGATACGTCAGCAGCTGGGCCTGGTGGATGGGTAGGATTCGTTCGATTGACTTCAGTTCGACTACTACCACGTTTTCGACCACGACATCCAACCTGTAGCCACAATCGAGTTTAATGCCTTTGTACTCGACCGGCAGGTCAACCTGCCGTTGAAAGCTCAGGTCGCGCAGGTGCAATTCGTGACAGAGGCACTCTTCATACGCCGATTCAAGAAGGCCGGGGCCAAGGTGACGATGAACTTCAATCGCGGCGCCGATAATCCCTTCTGTAACCTGCTCTTCGATTAGCATGGAAAAACCTATTCTTTTTCCTTCTCCGTGCCTCCGTGTCTCTGTGGTGAATTATCTTTTCTGCCTTGCTACTTCATACAGCACAATACTCGCCGCCACGCCTGCATTCAGCGACTCCACTTGCGGCGAGTGCGGGATGGCTACAATCTCGTCCATCTCTGGGATAAGGTCCCGCGGCAGTCCTGCGCCTTCACCACCGATGAAGATAGCCACTGGCCCGGCAAGCTTTGCATCACACAGCGGCGTGCCCTTGTGCGACGAAGTCGCAACCAGACGCAGGCCGTGCTCGCGCATGGGGCCAAGAGCCGCAAACAGCTTGGTCCGCGCCACTGGGAGCCGGAAAACCGACCCTGCCGAGGCGCGCACCACCTTAGGATTGAACGGGCTCACCGTGCCTTCTCCCAGCAGGACGCCGCCGGCCCCAAAAGCCTCCGCTGAGCGCAGAATCGTCCCCAGATTCCCCGGGTCTTGTATCCCGGCAAGCGCGAGCAACGGTCCCGCCTGCGCCTTGGCCAGCACCTCGTCCAACGACAATTCCTTCCACCGCACCAGCGCCGCTACGCCCTGCGGCGTCTCACTGGGCACTGCGCTGGCGAACAGTTTGTCCGGCAGCAGCACCGTCTCCACCTGGGCGCCAATCTGAGGCAGCAGCCGTTGCGCCTTCGCTTCCGCCGAACTGCTGAAGAACACAGCTCGAAACCGCAGCCCGCTCCGGATGGCCTCTTCGAGAATACGCAGGCCCTCGATGGCGCAATACCCGTCCGGAGTGAGCTCTCCGCGCGCAAAGGCCTGCCGCAGCTGTTTGACCAGCGCGTTGTGGCGTCCCTCGATCCGGCGCAAGCGGCCATGAACTTCCTGGCTGCTGCTGGTGGTTTTCTTCACGTCGGTATTCGTCCGGTCGAAATCATACGCGTTTCCCTCGGCTTGCAGCGTGCCCCCATGTTATGTTAAGTTTCGCGATTTCAGGACATGGCACTGGAAGGAACGAAGGAACGGTAGTGCGCGCTGAAATTGTAAAAATCAACCGCGACAAACCGGAGGTATCGCTCATCCGGTACGCGGCCGACCAGATTCGTGCCGGTGAGGTGCTGGGCATGCCCACCGACACCTTTTATGGCTTGGCGGCCGATCCCTTCAACTTGCGCGCCGTAGAACGCGTGTACGAGATCAAGTCCCGTTCCCGGCACAAGCCGCTGTCGCTTTTGATTGAGAGCGTGGACCAGGCCGAGGAATTGGCCCAGCCTCTGCCGGAGGAGTTCTACGAACTGGCTCGCCGTTTCTGGCCCGGTCCCCTGACCATCATTGTCCGAGCTTCCTCCCGGCTTCCCCTGAAAGTGACCGCCAATACCGGCAACGTGGCGTTGCGCGTGCCCAGCTCCAAGATCCCGCTCGCGGTCGTGCAAGCCGCACAGATTCCCATCACCGCCACTTCCGCCAATCTGAGCGGGGCGTCGGAGTGTACCACAGCCGAAGCGGTGCGGGACCAACTCCAAAACCGCATCTCCATCATTGTGGACGGCGGGACCTCGCCGCGCGAGGTGTCATCCACCATCGTTGACCTTACCG
>Ga0099828_10002975_pt1 | contig 11807 bp, 7 predicted proteins | sample CZO8metaG_2_FD_79338 | JGI IMG/M metagenome (GOLD analysis project Ga0099828, IMG submission 79338) | Vadose zone soil microbial communities from the Eel River Critical Zone Observatory, Northern California, USA - CZOApr15con2H1.8 metaG | ecosystem: Environmental > Terrestrial > Soil > Vadose...
TCAACCGGCTCGCGGGCGCTGTCATTCCGCGCTTTCATACCCACAGGCATGATCCGAACCTGGAAGGAGCCGCAACATGAGCGAGCATGAGGTCGACGTGGTGGTCATCGGCCTTGGCCCGGGCGGCGAGTACGCGGGTGGCCGGCTCGCCGGGGCGGGTCTGGCCGTCGCGGGCGTGGAAGCCAGGCTGGTCGGCGGCGAGTGCCCGTACTGGGGCTGCGTCCCGTCCAAGATGATGATCCGCGCGGCGAACCTGCTGGCCGAGGGCCGCCGCATTCCCGGCCTGGCCGGCCGCTCTCAGGTAACGCCGGACTGGGCGCCGGTGGCCCACCGGATCAGGTCCGAGGCGACCGACAACTGGGATGACACGTTGGCGGCGGACCGGTTCACCGGCAAAGGCGGCCGGCTGTACAGGGGGTACGGCCGTATTACGGCCCCTGGCGAGGTCGCGGTGGGCGGCGAGGTGCTGCGCGCCCGCCGCGGGATCGTCATCGCGACCGGCACCGGGCCGGCCATCCCGCCCATCCCCGGCCTGGTGGGCACGCCGTACTGGACGAATCACGAGGCGATCGAGGCGGAGCAGCTACCGGAGTCGATCGTCGTGCTCGGCGGCGGGGCGATCGGGGCCGAGCTGGCGCAGGTCTTCGCCCGCTTCGGGTCCCGGGTGACCGTCGTCGAGGCGCTCGGGCAGCTGCTGCCGCTGGAGGAACCGGAGTCGGGCGCGCTGGTCGCGGACGTGTTCGGCCGCGAGGGCATCAGCGTGCATGCCGGGTCATCCGCCGAGCGGGTCAGCTACGACGGCGACGCCTTCACGGTCAGCCTGCAGGGCGGCCATGACGTCACCGGCGAGCGGCTGCTGGTGGCGACCGGGCGCCGTGCGGACCTCGCCTCTCTCGGGGCCGGCGCTGTGGGCATCGACGAGAGCGCCAGGGCGATTCCGGTGGACGGTCACCTGCGCGCCGCTCCCGGCGTGTGGGCGCTGGGCGACGTGGTCGGCAAGGGCGCGTTCACGCACATGTCCGTGTACCACGCCGGCATCGTCGTCGCCGACATCCTTGGCGAGGACCACCATCCGGCCGAGTACCGCGCGGTGCCCCGGGTGACCTTCACCGATCCGGAGGTCGGCTCGGCCGGGCTGACCGAAGCCCAGGCCAGGGAGCAGGGCATCATCGTCCGGGTCGGCTACAGCCGGATCTCGAGCTCGGCCCGCGGCTGGATACACAAGGCGGGCAACGACGGTTTCATCAAGCTGGTCGAGGACGCCGAGCGCGGCGTACTGGTCGGCGCGACCTCGGCCGGGCCGTGCGGCGGCGAGGTGCTGAGCATGCTCACCCTGGCCGTGCATGCCGCGGTGCCCGCCCAGCGGCTGCGCGAGATGATCTACGCCTACCCGACATTCCACCGGGCCGTGCAGGACGCCCTGGCCTGCCTGAGCTGACTGCGGCGACGACGATCACCGCTCCGGCAGCCGCGGACGGCGGGTCAGCCCCAGACATCGCGCGCGACGTCGGCGATCAGCCAGAGCTTCGCGAACTGCTCGTCCCTGGTGAGCGCATTGCCCTCCACGGTGGATGAGAACCCGCACTGCGGCGAGAGGCAGAGCTGGTCCATCGGCACGAACCTGGCGGCCTCGTCGATCCGCCGCTTCAGGGCGCCGGCGTCCTCAAGCTCGCCGCGCTTCGTGGTGACAAGGCCGAGCACGACCAGCTTGCCCTTCGGCACGAACCGCAGTGGCTCGAAGCCGCCGGACCGCTCGTCGTCGTACTCAAGAAAGAAGCCGTCCACGGCGAGCTCGCTGAACAATGCCTCGGCGACGAAGTCGTAGCCGCCTTCTGCAGCCCAGGATGAACGGAAATTGCCCCGGCACATGTGCGTGGTCACGGCCATCCCGGCCGGGCGGCCTGCCAGCGCGTCGTTCACCTGGCGGATGTACCGCAGGTGCAGGTGCTCGGCGTCCTCGCCGCGCTCGGCGATCTCGGCCCGCTGCGCCGGGTCGTTCAGGTAGGCGAGGCTGGTGTCGTCCAGCTGCAGGTAGGTACAGCCAAGCTCGCCGAGCCGGCGGACCTGCTGGGCGTAGGCGGCGGACAGGTCGCTCCAGAACCCGGCCATGTCCGGGTAGACGTCCGGATCCAGCGCGGCAGGCCCGCCGCGGTAGTGGACCATGTTCGGCGACGGGATGGTGAGCTTGGGCGTGCCCGAGGCCACCACCGACTGCAGGTAGCGGAAGTCGTCTTCGAAGATGGTGTGGTCCAGCCGGATCTTGCTGCCGACATGCAGCGCGGCCGGGGTGAACTCGATCGTCCCTGCCGGGTTGCGGAACTTCACCGCGAGGTTGCCCGGGGCCTTGCCGATACCGCCAAGCTGGTAGATGAAGTCCATGTGCCAGGACGCGCGGCGGAACTCGCCGTCGGTGGCCGTCTGCAGGCCGGCCTCCTCCTGGCGGGCGACCACCTCGGCGATCGCCGCATCCTCGATATCTCTCAGCCGGGCTGCGTCGATGCGGCCGGCGGCGAAATCGTCGCGGGCGGCGAGCAGGTGCTGCGGGCGGAGCAGGCTGCCAACGTGGTCGGCGCGGAAGGGTGGCGTTGTGCGCATGACGGCCATCGTCGCCGGGCGCCCGCGATGGGGTCAATCCCGTGTGCGGCCCGGGCGGATCCGGGAACGCCGCGATGGCGCGGGCCAGCCGCCGGGACCGGGACGGCGGCCGGTAGGTTGGAGCCGGTCGCGGTCGTGAGGAGACGGACATGGGCGGCGGGATCGTCAACCTGGTGGCATCCGGGCCGCTGATTCTGGCTGTTCCCGTTGCCCTTGCGGCCGGCGCCGTCACGTTCCTCTCGCCGTGCGTTCTGCCGCTGGTACCCGGCTACCTGTCGTACGTGACCGGGATGTCGGGCACCGTAGTCAGCGATGCCGGGGGCGGTGCGGCCGCGGGCAGTGCCATCGCGAACGGCGCGGACCCGGGCGGCGCCGCGACGGCCGGCTCCGTTGCGACCGCCACCAGGGCGGTGCCTGTCCGCACGCCCGGCCGGGGCCGGGCTGTCGCAGGCGCGGCGCTGTTCGTGCTGGGCTTCTCCGCGCTGTTCGCCAGCGAGGGTGTGCTTCTGGGCGGCATCGGCGAGCGGCTCCTCGTGCACGAGCAGGCGGTGAGCCGGATTCTCGGCAGCGTGACCATCGTGCTCGGCCTGATGTTCGCCGGCGTCTTTGACCGGTTCATCCTGGCCGGGCGGATCGCGCGCCCGTCGTGGCGTCCGCGGGCCGGGCTGGCGGGCGCTCCGCTACTCGGCGTCATGTTCGGGGTGACCTGGACGCCGTGCGTGGGACCGACGCTGGGCGCCGTGCTCACGCTGGCGGGCACGTCCGGCACGGCCGGCCGCGGCGCGTTCCTCGCGTTCGTCTACGGGCTCGGTATCGGCATTCCCTTCATCGTGGTCGCGTTCGCGTTCCAGCGGGGCATCGCCGTCTTCGGCTTCGCGCGGCGGCATGCGCGGCTCATCACCGGCATCGGCGGCGCGATGCTGGTGATCGTGGGGGTGCTCGAGGTGACCGGGGCATGGGAAGCCGCGATTACCTGGATGAAGTTTCACTGGATCCAGGGATATCAGTCCCCCCTGTAGCGGCAGCCATCGCGGGATTCACCGCTTTCTTGATCGCGGAAACAAAGTGGTGCTGGAACCCGCCAAGATTTCCGTGATCATGGATCGGACCGCCTGGGACAGACTGGTGCGGGCCGGGCTGGCCGGGCTGGCCGGATGGCCGGAATGCCGGCCGGGCGGGATGGGGGGCACCGGGGCAGGAGCCTTCCTGGAGCCCGGCCGAAAGTTGCACAATAGATGAAATAACCGGCACGGCATGATGGAGGCGGAATGCGGTTCGGCATCTTCTATGAGCACCAGCTGCCCAGGCCCTGGGGACCGGATGCCGAGCACCGGCTGCTGTCCGACGCGCTGGAGCAGGTCGAGCTGGCCGACCGGGCCGGCATCGACTATGTCTGGGAGGTCGAGCATCACTTCCTTGAGGAGTACTCGCACTCGTCGGCGCCGGAGGTCTTCCTCGCCGCGGCCAGCCAGCGGACCAGGCAGATCAGGCTCGGTCACGGCATCGTGCAGGCGCCATCGGCGGTGAATCACCCGGCCAGGATCGCCGAGCGGATCGCGACCCTTGACCTCGTCTCTGACGGGCGCGTCGAGTTCGGCACGGGGGAATCGAGTTCCGCCGCCGAGCTGGGCGGATTCGGGGTGCCGCGCGAGGCCAAGCGGGCGATGTGGGAGGAGACGCTCGACGCGGTGACCCGGATGTTCACGGAGGACCCGTTCGCCGGATATGACGGCGACTTCCTGCGCATGCCGCCGCGCAACGTGGTGCCCAAGCCGCTGCAGAAGCCGCACCCCCCGCTCTGGGTGGCCTGCAGCCGCCGGGAGACCATCCACCTCGCCGCGCGCAGCGGCGTCGGGGCGCTGTCGTTCTCGTTCGTCGAGCCGGAAGACGCCGCGCACTGGGTAACCGAGTACTACGACCTGATCGCCTCCGAGGAGTGCGTGCCGCGCGGCTTCGCGGTCAACCCGAACGTCGCCGTGGTGCTGCCGATGATGCTGCACCCCGATGAGGCCACGGCGATCGACCGCGGTATCGACGGCGCGCATTTCTTCGGCTACTCGCTCGGCCATTACTACGGCGGCACGCACGTGGTGGGCGGCACCGACCTGTGGCAGAGCTTCGGCGAGGACCGCACTGAGCAGGGCTTCGCACGCGAAATCGTGTCGCCAACAGCGGCGCCGCTGGCCGTCCGCCTGCTGCAGGCGGGCCTGGGCTCGCTGCGGGGCGCCATCGGGACCCCTGCGCAAGTGACCGACCTGATCGCCAGGTATGCGGCGGCCGGGGTCGACCAGGTGATGTTCGTCATGCAGGCGGGGCATAACCGGCACGAGCACATCTGCGAGAGCATCGAGCTGTTCGCCCGCGACGTGCTGCCGAGGTTCGCCGAGGGCAGGGACGCTAGCGAGGCCGCCAAGGCCGACCGGCTGGCCGCCGCGGTTGACAAGGCACTCGCCCGGCGAAGCGGGCCGCGCGGGATGCAGGCGCCCTATCCGATCAATGAGGATGCCGAGCTTGCCGCCGCTCGGCGGTCCAGGCACGTGCCGATGCGCGAGCTGGCCGGGCAGGCCAGGCGCTCGGCCGGCGAGTCCGCCCGGCAGCGGGTACAGGCGGGCGCGCGTGCGCTGGCCGGACGGGCGTCCGACCGCAGGATCGAGCGGGTGCTCGGCGGCGCGGCGGCGCAGCGCGCCTTGTTCGCCGTCATCGCCAGCGGCTTCGAGCCGGACCAGGCGGCGGGCTTTGCTGGCAGCATCGTCTACGACCTTGGCATGAGCGACGGCACCCGGCGATCATGGACGATCGAGGTCAGCGGCCGGCGGGCCACGGCGCGCCAGGGCGCAGCGGCGGGCGCTGCCCTGACCATCCGGGTGCCGCTTGCGGACTTCGTCCGGGTCGTCGCCGATGCCGGGAGCTTGCTCCCGCTGATCCTTGATGGCCGGCTGGAGATGGACGGCGACCTGGGCCTGGCCAACCGGCTCGCCGACATGTTCGGCGGTCGCTCCACCTACTGACCTCGGCAGGCGGTGGCAGGGAACCGGCGGCTGGCTGCCTGCGGCCGGCCTCGGGCAGCCTGCTGACCTCGGCGGGCGGTGGCAGGCAACCGGCGGCTGGCCGCCCGTGGCCTGCCTCGGCGGCAGCGCTGCCGGCCGCCTGGACGGCCGGCCTGAGGTGTCCGGCGCGGTGACCGCCGGCCTGGCATCGAGCGCTTCCATGGCCAGCCGGACGGCGGTTTCCAGCTGCCTGTCCATCCCGGCCGCGAGGTCCTCGGGTGACGGGATCACCTCGACATCCGGGTCGACGCCGTGGTTTTCCACCCCCCAGCCGTAGCCGTCCAGCCAGGTCGCGTACCGCGGCACGCTGATCTGCGTGCCGTCCGCCAGCTCATGAAAGGGCACGTCGATCCCGATCACGCCGCCCCACGTGCGCGCGCCCACCACCGGACCCAGCCGCATGATCTTGATTGCCGCGGTGACGATATCGCCATCGGATCCCGCGTATTCGTCGGCGAGGGCAACGACCGGTCCGCGGGGCGCCTCCAGCGGATAAGTGCTGGGCTGCAGCCCGCGCGGCGCGTCCCAGCCGATGACGCGCCGGGCAAGCTTTTCCACGACCAGCTGGGAAGTGTGCCCGCCCCGGTTGCCGCGGACGTCCACGATCAGCGCGTCGCGCACCATCTCTGAGCGCAGGTCGCGGTGGAAGTCGGCCCAGCCCTCGCTCACCATGTCGGGAACGTGCAGGTAGCCGGCCTTGCCGTGACTCAGCTCGCGGACCAGTCGCCGTCGTCCGGCGACCCAGTCCTGGTAGCGCAGCCGACGGTCGTCCTTGAGCGTGATGACCACGGCGCGGCGCTGCTGGCCGCCGTCGGCCGGGGCGATGATCAGCTCGACGGGCTTTCCTGCCGCGCCAACGAGCAGCGGGCCAGGCCCGGCCGCGCCGACCTGCTGCCCGTCCACCGCGAGCAGCGCGTCCCCTGGGCCGATCCGCGCCCCGGGCGCGGCGAGCGGAGAGCAGGCCCTGGGATCCGAGGACTCCCCCGGCAGGACGCGGGTGACCCGCCAGCTGCCGTCCTCGGCGACCGCCAGGTCCGCGCCGAGCTTGCCGACGTGCTTCCGGCCGTCAGCCCGGCCGCCGGCACTCGCGGGCATCACGTAGGCGTGCGACGTGCCGAGCTCGCCGAGGACCTCCCAGAGCAGGTCGGCGAAGTCCCGCGGCCCGGCGATCCGGTCAAGCAGCGGCCGGTACTCGGCGAGAACCGCGTCCCAGTCGACGTCGGCCAGGTCCGGAACCCAGAAATCGTGCCGGATGATCCGGCCGGCCTCCGCATAGGCGCATCGCCAGAGCGCTGCCGGATCGGCCAGGTACCTGGCCCGCGACAGGTCTACCGATACGCGGTCGGCCGGGTCGTCGGAGTCTGGCTTGCGGTCAGCCGGGATCACCCTGAGATCCCCCTCGTCGCTGACCACCAGGCGGCTGCCGTCCCCGCTCACCTCGAACCAGTCCGCCTCGTCGGCAAGCTCAGTCGTGCGCTGCTGCAGGAAATCGAAGCGCTCCACGGCCGGCCGCGGCCCGGCGTCGCCCAGGCTGGCGCCGCCTTCACCCAGGGTTCCGGCCACCGGCTCCCTGAGCCACGCGAGCCCGCCCTTGACCGCGCGCAGCGAGCTGTACCTCGACTCGGGCACCGGAACCTGAACGATGCGGCCGGGCAGCAGATCGGCATCGACGTCGACCGGCGCGGAGTGCTTCTCGTCGTCATCCGGGGGCCGGGCAGCGTCCTCGCCGGCCGGTGCCTCCGCAGCCGCGCCCGGGTCCGGCGAGCCGCCGTCCGCTCCGCGCTGGCCGTCCGCTCCGCGCTGGCCGTCCGCTCCGCGCGGGCCGTCCGCTCCGTGCGGGCCGTCCGCATCCGCCGCGTCGTCCTTGGAACGCCCGTCGCCGGGGGGCCGGCCGTCCGGCAGCGGCCCGAAGGGCGATGGCGTCGCAGCGGCGAGCGGCACTAGGTACGGCCGGCTGCCGTACGGGAAAGCCAGGTCGAAGAAGTGGGCATCGTAGACGGGGTCGAAGCTCCGCCGGGAAAGGAAGGCCAGGTAAAGGCCGTCCTTGGTAAACACGGGATCGGTGTCGACGAACCTGCCGTCGGTGACATCCAGCACGACCTGGCTGGACGGCCGTGCCATCCGCACCTGGCGCAGCGGCGCTGTCCGCGGCTGCGACCACGCCAGCCAGGCCGAGTCCGTCGACCAGGCCAGGCCGGTGACCGGCCCGTTGCCGGACGAGGCGAGCTCGGTGACCGCCCCTGACGCGGCATCCACGACGTGCAGCCGCCCGTCGCGTGCCGCCACGGCGATGGTGCTGCCATCCGGGGCCGCCGCCAGGCTGTCCACCCGGCCGATGGATCCGGACGCGAGGCGCCGGGGCGCTGCCGGTGCGGCCGGCCCGCTGGCCGGCCCGATCTCGAGCGCGTCCGCTCCGCCGGCGTCGGTGACCCAGGCGACCTGGCCGGTGGATCCGAGCACCTGCGGCAGCCTCGCCCGGACGCCCGGTACGACGGACAGCGCCCTGGCCGGGCCGTCGCGGTGGGTCACCCAGTGCACCGTGCCGCGTACCTCGATGGCGCTGGCCCGCCCCGTCTGGTCGCAGCTGAGCGTGCCGAGATGGTTCTCGGCGGAGATCAGCCGCGCGGCCCGCCCGGCAGCCGGCGAGCCGATGCTGACCTCGAGCAGGCGCGGCTCGCTGCCCGCGTCCAGGGACTCAAGCAGCCAGATGTCGCCCGCGCACTGATAGACGACACGGCTCCCGTCGGTGCTCGCGTTGCGGGCGTAGAAACCGTCGTGATCGGTGTGCCGGCGCAGGTCGCTGCCATCCGGCGCGCAGGAGTACACGTTGCCCGTGCCCTCGTGGTCGGAGAGGAACGCGAGCCTGCCGCCGACCAGCATCGGGCTGGCGAACTGGCCGTCCAGCCCGGCAAGGACCCGGACGAACGGGCCTGCGGCAGCCTGGCCGCCTTCGGCCGCGGTGGACAGCCACAGTCGGCCGGCCGTCCCGCCCCGGTACCGCTTCCAGGTCGCCGGCTCGCGGTTCACGCTGCCGTTGTGCAGGGCGACGGCAGTCTCCTCGACCGCCAGGTCACAGACCGGGCCGAACGGCAGCCGCCTGGCGCCGCCGTCAGCTCCGCCCTGTTCGCTCGCCGCACCTGCGGGGCTGGCCCCCACCTCACCGGCGGAAAGCGCGTATGCCCAGGTGAAATGGCTGAATGGCTGGCCGGATGCGGTAACAGCGAGTACCGCCCCGGCGGGAGTCCAGCCGCAGACGCGGGTCTGCGAGTCGGCCCAGTAGGTGAGCCTGCGCTCGTCCCCGCCCTCGACCCCGGCCAGGTAGACCTCGGGCGGGCCGTCACGCCTGCTCGTCCAGGCGACCATCGTGCCGTCCCTGGAAATGCGGGGATGGCTGGCCTGCGCCTGGTCGGCCGAGAGCCGCCACGCACGTCCGCCAGCGACCGGGCCGAGCCACACGTCGTCTTCGGCGATGAACGTGATGAGATCGTCGTGAAGATGCGGGAAGCAGAGGTATCCGGCAGATGTCACCGGCTCATCCTAGGCCGTCCGGGCCGCCCGCGGCCGGCCCGCAGGACGCCGGGGACCCGCTGCCCAGCGCCGGCGGTGCCGCCCGCTGCGGCCTGTCCGCAGCGGCGCGAACACACGGCCGTTCGCGCAGAATGGAAAGCGCAAACTGACCAGTCAGTAACTAGGAAAAGGCCATGCAATCGTTAGCCGGCAAAGTTGCCTCGTCCGTTCGCGGGCTTCCCCGAACGACATTCAACTACGCTGCGTGCTCATCTGGGATTGCCTTAAGTGGCTTGTATGCATCAGGGCACAGTGCCAGACTCGCAGAGTGGCGATCGCTCTGGACAGTGGCATCCCCGACGGCAATCCGCCGGGGGTGTTCGCAGGTCAGCCGCTTTGGACGGCCGTCAGCCGACGCACTGGCGCGCAAGGCTCGGGCGCTGGCGCCATAACGGAAACGCCCCGTGCACCGCAGTCGGCGGCCACTGCCAGGCAGGATGTGGATCCGGCCGGGCAGCCGGAAACCAGGGCCGCCGATGATGCGCAGTGCAGAAATGCCGCGAACCTCATTTCCGAGCTGCACGCGCGGCTGGTAAAGGAATCCTTTGTGGTCATCGAGGGGCGCGCGCGTGAAGCGATGGAGCACTTCTACGCAGGGCTTTTCGTGCGGCATCCTGACATCCGGGCGATGTTCCCGCTGGCGATGAGCGCCCAGCGGGAGCAGGTCTTCGCCGCGCTGGCCAGGATTGCATGGAGCATGGACAGCCCCGAGACGTTCACCGCTTATGTCGGGCAGTTAGGCCGCGATCATCGCAAATACGGCGTAAAGGATAGGCACTACGAGGCCTTCTTCGGCGCGCTCCTCGCCACCATCCGGCATTTCGGTGCCGGCGCGTGGACCGCCGGAACGCAGGCGGCGTGGGAGGCCGCCCTCGGCGGTATCGGCGAGATCATGCGGGCGGCCGCGGCAGCGGATGCGGAGCGCGCGCCGCCATGGTGGATCGGGGAGATAGTCCGGCACGATCAGCGCGGCCCGGACCTCGCCGTGCTGACGATCCGGCCTGATCAGCCGCTGCCCTACCGGCCCGGGCAGTACGTGGCAATCCAGGTCGCGCGGTGGCCGAGGGTCTGGCGCAATTTCTCGATCGCCAATGCGCCACGTGCCAGCGGCCTGCTTGACCTGCACGTCCGCGCGGTTTCCGGCGGCATGGTGAGCACCGCGCTCGTGCACTACGCGCAGCCTGGCGACACCCTGCTGCTCGGCCCGGCGCGCGGTGAGATGACCATCGCCGCCGACTGCGAGCGCGACCTGCTCTGCATCGCCGGCGGGACCGGGCTGGCCCCCATCAAGGCGCTCATCGAGGGCGTGATCTGCTCGGCCGGCCTGGCCGGCCGCGCCGGGCAGCGGAAGATCAGCCTGTATGTCGGAGCCCGCAGCGCCAGTGACCTGTATGACATGCGCGTCCTGTCACTGCTTGCGGCCTCCTGCCCGGGCCTGACGGTCATCCCCGTCGTGTCGCACGACCCGGACTGGGACGGTCTGGCCGGCCTGCTGCCCGACGCCGTCCGGCAGCATGCATCCTGCGAGGGTCGCGAGGTGTTCATCAGCGGGCCGGACGCAATGGTCAGGGAAACCGCGCGGATGCTCGCCCGCCGGATGTCCAGCGAGCACGTTCACCATGACCCGGCCGGCTCCCCGCGCGCCACCTGCCCGCCCGGCACGGCGCCCGGCTGAAGCTCTCACACCTTGCGCCACCGCGGAATCCAGGCGCCGTCCTCGACGGCGTAGTCGCCGAAGAGCGCCGGAGCCTCGGCCCGCATCAGCTCCGCGATCTTGCCGAAGATCAGCCGGATCTCCTCCTCGGCACCAGTGTCGGTGCGTGCCTCGATGGTGTGCCGCAGAGTGCGGATGTTCGCGGTCCAGAGCAGGCCGGTGGCCACCCCGTCCGGCGCGAACCGGCGCATGAACGAGGTCTTGTGCTTCTTCTCATGGAACGGCACGCCATCCTCGTCCAGCCCGAAATGCCCGGCCATCCAGCGCTGGAACTCCTCCATCTGCTCAAGCAGCGCAGTCGAGCGCTTCATCAGCTCCGCATCGGCGCGCGCCCACTCCGGGAACCAGAACGGGATGTCGGCCAGCCGCACGAACCGCAACGACTCCTGCGAGACAGCGGTCCCCGGCCGATGCCTAACGAGCTCATGGCTCAGGACACGGCTGACGTTATGCAGCACGAAGCTGAAGCTCGCGTGCTCAAGCACCGAGCCGTGCGCGCTGGACAGGATGTTCTCCAGGTACTTCCGGTGGTCGGTGCGTACCTTGCGGACGTTCGGGTTCAGCCCGGGCTCCCAGGCGCGGTAGCAGATCTTTCCGGCGAACTCCGCCAGGTTCTCCGCGTCGTCGAGATCGCCGCGGTCCAGCCGCTCCAGCCAGCTCTCCCCGCCGACCTCGCGCAGATAGGCCGCGATCTGCTCGTAGTCGAGCTGCGGACGGGCGACCAGGAACACCTCGGGCTGCACGCTCTTCATGGCACGGCACACTACCGGCCGGCACCGACCGCCGGCCGGCACCGGCAGCCGGCCTGCACCGGCAGCCGGCCTGCACCGGCAGCCGGCAGGCACCGGCAGCCGGCCTGCACCGGCAGCCGGCCTGCACCGGCA
>Ga0099828_10002976_pt1 | contig 11805 bp, 10 predicted proteins | sample CZO8metaG_2_FD_79338 | JGI IMG/M metagenome (GOLD analysis project Ga0099828, IMG submission 79338) | Vadose zone soil microbial communities from the Eel River Critical Zone Observatory, Northern California, USA - CZOApr15con2H1.8 metaG | ecosystem: Environmental > Terrestrial > Soil > Vadose...
GCCGTCCAGGTTGTACACACCGCCTCTCTCCAGGAAATTCGTCCCGCCGACGCAATCGTCGTGTTCGGCGCCGCGGAATATTCGGGGCACCCGTCTCCCGTGTTGCGGGCGCGCCTCGATCACGCTCTTGATGTGTTCCACCGGGGCGTGGCGCCTGTCGTGATTACTACCGGCGGCGCGGCGGCCGATCCAACCTTCAGTGAGGGAGGCGTGGGCCGTGATTATCTGATGCGCCACGGAGTTCCTGAGCGCAGCCTGATTGCCGAGACCCAGGGCCGCGACACGGCGGAATCCGCGATACGCGTGGCCGTGATCATGCGCGCCAACCGCCTGCACAGCTGTGTTGCTGTGAGCGACGCTTACCACGTCTTCCGCATCCGCAAGCTTCTGGAGCACGAAGGCATCGCTCCGGTCTACGTGGCGCCGCGCCCGGACTCACGTCCGCACTCATTGTGGCAGCGCGGATGGGCCTTGCTTCGTGAGGCCGTGAGCTACCTGCTGTGGCGGATGCACATCCCGGAGTAACTGTCATCCTGAGCGGAGCGGGAAATTCGCTTCGCGAACTTCCCGTGGAGTCGAAGGATCCCTGCACTGTAGATACTCCCTCGGGCGTTTCGAGGAATTCTCCCTGCGCAGCACACCCCGAAGGTCAGAGTACCCTGTGAGAATGCCTCGATACGCTGGTGGTGGAGCCGACTTCCGCGGGGTCCTTCGACTCTGTTGCTGCTGCGCTTCGCGCAGCAGCCACTTCGCTCAGGATGACGGAGTATAAATGAAGAGCGCCATCACCACCCCATCCTCTTCCTCAACTCCGTGATATGCGCCACGTGATGCTGCCCGTGCCAGGAATACAGTGCCAGGTTCTTCTCCAGCGGCACGATGCCCAGTTCCGGATGCCGGAAAGCTCGCTTCCACTCTTCCGGCTTCAACGAGCGTAAGAGACGTACCCATCGAACGTGGAGCGAGTCCAGCAGCGCCAGCGAAACTTCCAGCGGTGTGGAGCGGACGTCTGGCGTCTCCGCCCAGCGGTCTTCCATATAGGGTTTGATCGTGGGCTCGTCTTCTGTGAGCGCCAGCTTGAAACGCATGTAAGCATTCATGTGACTTTCCGGCACGTGATGGACCACCTGCCGAACCGTCCAACCGCCCTCACGATACGGTGTTTCGAGCTGCGGCTGAGAGAGGCCTTGCACTGCGGCGCGCAGTCTTGCCGGTGCCTGTTCGATGTCATCAATGAGTTTCTTTGACTGTTCCTCGGTGGGTGGGACGTCGTAAATGAATTTACCAACGGGATAACGCGGGTCGCTCATCTTCGTCTCCGGTTGCGTTACGGCATAAGGATCGGATGATGGCCTAACGTGGAAAGCTGCAGAAGATCTTTGGTGGCTGTTTTTAAATCAGTTCTCAGTCCACGGTTCCCAGTCCTACCGCAGCAGTGCCAAAATCCGCACCGGACCTCCCGAGCCACCCTCCAGCTTCATGGGAGCAACCACCACCATTGCGCCGGCACCCGGGACTCGATCGAGTTGGCGACATTTTCCAGATGATAGAGACTGTGCGCCAGCGTGTACTGATGGACGGGAAAGTCCTTCGACGGACCATAGTCAATGCTCAGCGTATCAATGCCCAGGCCAATAACCTTGCGCCCTTCCACCAGAAACTTCGCCCCGTCCTGCGAATACCCGGGGAAGTGCATTACGCCCTTGGCATCGGCATTGCGGTAGTCCTTGGTCGAGTCCCATCGCGAATCCCATCCCGTCCGCGCCATTACCACCGAGCCCAGGGGAATCTGCCCGTTCGCCCGCTCCCACCGCGCAATGTCTTCGATGGCAACCTGATAATCGGGATTGTTCTGCACCTTCGGGCTGACGTCGAGCACCACCAGCGGCGCGACCAGGCGCTCCGAAGGAATCTGATCCACGGTCCACGTGCCGCGCGCAAAGTGTGCCGGGGCATCGATGTGGGTTCCAAAGTGTTCCGGCAATGAGATATTGCGCGCGAAGTACTTATCCTTTTCGATAGTCGCGACGGTCTTCACTTGATACGGGGACTTTTCCGCCAGCTCGAAAGTGGGAACCTTCCCGTTGATCGTATGGGTCAGGTCCACCACGTCATGGAAAACAGCAGGTTGCGCCGCTTCCGAATGGCGTTGGGCGAAGAGGAACAGCGCCAACGCCAGCACACAACCGATAACAAACGTCCGAATCTTCATCAGTTTCTGGGTCGTCTTTTCTGGCTTCTGGGGAGGAAAAACCCGATTAGGGCAATTTGATGCGCACTCCTGACGCAGCGATGCTCTTTCATTCTCCATCGCGGGGGAAAGGGCCTTCAAGGAACTTCAGGGCATGGCCCGATGGGGAATTTCCGCGGAGGAACGCAGAGGAGAAAAACTGACACCTGGAAGGAACACTCATGCGAGCAAGGAAGCCGCCCCTGCTGCGATCATAGTGCTGAGAAAATTGACAGCATCGTTGCTAAGCAGTTGCCGCCGTTCCAACCAAGCACCGAGGTAACTGTCGGCTATCGTGCCAAGAACCGCCGCAGCCACTGAAATGCCCAGCCACTTCACGGGCAGGAACCCGGTGATGAAACATACCAGGCTCACCAGGGCGGCTGCGGCGATACCAGCAAGCGTTCCAACCAGGCTCACACCGCCGTCGGTGCCCGCGGGCACTTGTTCCCAAGTGGTAATCAGGCGGGCTTTCTCGCTACTGGCCTGTCCCACTTCGCTCGAAACCGTGTCGGCGGCTGCCTCTGAAAGCGCCGCCGCGGTGGCGAGCAGGAAAATCGCCTTTCCGTGACTGGCGGCGTAGAGCGCTGCGCAGGACGCGGCCACACCCAGATTGGCCAGGACCTGCGATGCCGTCCGACCGTCCTGCTTTTCCGCCGTTCCCAGCCTTTGCTTTCGCTGATAGCCCAGCCGGGTCGTGATCCATGCCAGCGCGAACACCGAGACCAACGCGGCGAACGCTCCCGGCCCCGCCCCTGCGTACAGCAGAAAGCAGACGATGGCTCCGGCCACGGCGCCCGAAGGACTGACCCCCCGAATCCAACGGGCTAGCGCGGAGAATGCCACGGTCACTGCCCCAGCGATCCAGAACTGCCGGCCTGCGGGCATGCCGAGTCCCACCGCTCCCTCCGCGATTTGCGCTAAGTCTCGCATGATCAATGGCATGGCACCAGCAAGTCCTTCGGATGCCCCTGCCAAGCCAGTCATACTACCGGTAGTGTCCGCGCCACGTATGCACCACTGCTGGTGCTTTCACTTTGGATTACCACCGTCGCCTTGGTACGTCAAAATGTCCGTTGTAGTTTAAACTGAGTATCCTGGTGTAGCTCTGGCACCGTTCCCAGTTACGGGGTGAACTATGGCGGCCTCCGTTTGGTCTGGCTATCTTACCTTCGGTTTGATCTCCATGCCGGTGCGTCTTTTCTCCGGCGCGCGCAGTTCGGGCATCTCCTTCAACATGCTGCACCGCGACGACCTGCAGCGCATCAAGCAGCAATATTACTGCCCGGCCGACAATCGCGTGGTGGACCGCAGCGAAATTGTGAAGGGCTACGAATATCGCAAGGACGAATACGTCGTCATCGAGCCGGACGAAATCAAGAAGATCGAGCCCCAAACCGCCAAGACCATGGAAATCCTGGAGTTCGTAAAGTCCAGCGAGGTGGATCCGGTTTTCTTCGAATCGTCTTATTACATGCTGCCGGAAGAGGCGGGCCGCCGGCCTTACGCGCTGCTGACCAAGGCCCTGGAAGAAAGTGAGTACGTCGCCATCGCCAAGCTGACCATGCACAACCGTGAGTACACGGTCTTTCTGCGGCCGCACGAAGGTGGACTCATGCTGCATACCATGTACTACGCGGAAGAAGTACGCAAGGTGGAGGGATTTGGCCCGCCCGATGTCGAATTGAAAGACGCCGAGGTTAAAGTCGCGCACCAGTTGATCGAAGCGCTCGCCGCCGACTGGGATCCGGAGAAATACCACGATAGTTTTCAGGACAATCTGAAGAATCTGATCCAAACCAAACTGGAAGGCGGCAAGATAGCCGAAGTGGAGAAGCCGAAAAAGCTCGCCCCGGTCGTGGACTTGATGGCAGCTCTGAAACAAAGCCTGGCGGACATGGAAGGGAAAAAGAAGCCGGCGGCGACCACGCGCGAAGCGGCTGCTTCTGGCAGAAGGTCCCGCGGGCGGGGATAGGTGAGCCCTTAGCATCTGTCACTTGTAAGTCGTTTTGCACGGACCGATCATTTCTTCCTGGGCCATTTTTTCGCAGGATATTTCCCGGCCAATTCGAAAGCAACCCTGGGCTGTCACCACGGCACTAACCTTGAAGGGCTGAGCACCAATTGCTAAGTGCCAAGTGCTGGCTCTCTGGCGCATATCGCTGCCAACCGTTAGAATGAAAAATTCTTCCAGGACCATCGTGAACACATGGATCTTTTTGTTGGGGCACTGATGACTCTGCAGCGTGCGGCTCGGGTGACGGGCGTCCTGATTCTTTCTCTGATTTGTATCAGTTGCGGGGACACCTTCCGGCCAGTGGCCGTTCCCATCCCCCCGCCCCCGCCCGATCCTTCCAGCTTTCACTTTGTCCTGATGATCAGCGAAAACGGCCCTAACAATCCCGGCGCCACTACTCGCATTGATGTGTCTGGCGACACGAACGTCGGTGAAGCCACGGTTGGACTCGGTCCGGCGCACGCCACGTTGTTGCCCAATGCCAGCCGGATTTACGTGGCTAACAGCCTGGAAGACACGGTTTCGTCGTATGCTCCGTCGAATGCCACTTCCGTAACGACCGTGAGCCTGCCGCCCGGTTCGACTCCTGTCTTCGTGCATACCACGGAGAACGGCACAGTTTACGTCGCCAATCTCGGCAACAACACTAATGTGCCTCCTACACCCCCAGCTGTGGCTGCGATCTCCACGGTGACCAACGTGGTTACGAACAACATTCCCCTCGGCTTCACTCCGATCGCGCTGGCGGAAACTCCCGACGGAAAAAAGGTCTATGCGGTGGGAGGCAGTAATGGCGCGGTCAGCATTAATACGATTGACAAGAGTGTGAATCCGCTGATAACCGATTCCAGCCTCGTCTCCCCGGTTTGGGTGGCGACCCGTTCCGACAGCCAGAGAGCATACATATTGAATCAAGGCAGCGGCACGGTAACGGTGATTAAGACCTTCTCGGACGCGGTGCTAGGGAGCGTTTCGGTGGGCGCGGGTGCGAATTTCATGCTGTATGACCCGAAACTCAACCGGCTTTATGTGACGAACCCCATGGCGGGCACGGTGAGTATTTTCGATGCTTCCACGGATCTGCTGACCGCGCTGACTGGCGCGCCTCTCACTATCGCGGAATACGTGCCACAGACGTCGACCGATCCTCAGAACCCATGCCAGGGCAATCAGGTGGTGCCCACCTCGGTGACCACCCTTCCCAATGGAAGCCGGGCTTACGTTGCCAGCTATCAAGTAAACGGCGCGCAACAAATCTGCTCACAAGTTTCTGTCATCAACACGACGAACAACACCGTTGCCAAGACTATGGGGCTGGTATTTGAGGTTCTTCCTAACGCCATCCCGGTAACGTCTGTGCCGGCCGCGCCGGATCAGACCGGCTGCAGCTCTGTCCGGCCTGCGCCCGCACCGGTGGCCGGTTTCGCGAAAAACGCAGGGTTCCGTCTCTCGGGGACTTCTTCTGGGGACAGTTCCAGGGTCTACGTGGCGAACTGCGATGCTGGGAACACAGCCATCATTCGCACGTCAGACGACACGCAGGTAGTGGACGTGCCCGCTCCGCTAAGCGATTTTCCGCCAGTGACGACGATGGTTAACATCACGGCTGCCTCGCAAAGCGGTTCAAACACCACCTATACCTACACTCTGACTCCACCTTCCCCGAATCTCCGGATCGGCATGAGCATAGTTATCGCAGGCATGACAGATACCGGGAACAACGGAACCTTTGCCATTGCCGCTTTGGGGGCTGGAACATTCACCGTCGGCAATGGCTCTGGGGTCACGGCGAGCAGTCAGAACGGGACGGGGACGGTGACCATGCCGCCGCCGCAGAATCCCGTGTTTATTCTGGCGGGGCCGTAATGAATTGTTGAATTTTGGTTGTTGATTGTTGAGGGAGGAACGCATAGCATCCGGCTTCCATCCAAGAATCAACAGTCAAAAATCAACAATTCTCTCGCTACTATCCTCCAGCTGCTGCGGCCCGCTGGCCCGGGCGTTGCTGGTTATAGCACAGCGCGATATTCATGAACACGTTGCCGCTGTCGGTTTCGAAGCAGATGACCAACGCTTCCGTATCTTCGCTGCTCTTTGAGCCGTGTTCCAATGTGTGCACAACCGGGGGATGAACGCGGAAGTGGAACCCTTGGTCGTTAAGCGTGGTGATGGCGTTGCCGATGACCTGGTTTGCCAGTTCGCAGACGGTTTCGCGAACCAGTTCGTCCGATTCCTGCACTTCCGTGCCGGCGAAGCGGCTGGCCACGCGCAAGGCGGTCTCCGGATCCAGATCGAAGATAATGCGCCCTTCGATATCGCCAGTCACCCAAACCAGCGCGGCAACCCCCTTGCGCCGGTAGGCCTCCTCCTCCATGCTGAGATTCCCAATGGACATGGGGGACTCCAGTCCCTGGGACAGCACGGCATCGGCCGCGTTGATGAAAGGCTGGATCAGCTCCATTTTCATGTCAGGCTCCCGCGCCCGCGGCCGTGGCCACAGTACCGTCCTCACCCATCACGTACTTGATGACTTCGTACAGCACTTCCGGCTTGACCGGCTTCTGCACGAAATGGCGTGCGCCCCGCTGCAGCGCGGCCACGATGTTCTCCTGGTAGCCCACAGAGGAGACCATGACAATGCGCGCCTCGGGATGCTGCCGCACAATTTTCTCCGCGGCCTCGATGCCTTCCATCTGTGGCATGGTGATGTCCATGAGCACGATGTCGGGGCTGGTACGCTCGTACTCGGTTATGGCGGTCATGCCGTCGCCCGCTTCGCCGGCCAACTGTCCGCCGAATGTTTCGATCATGCGGGCCAGGTTCTTGCGGGCGAAGACGGAATCATCCACTACTAGGTAGCGCACCGGCTGACCGTCTTTGCTGCGTTTCATTGCTGCAAACTGCTCCATATCGCAACCTCCTCCTGCCTCCATCTGGCCCGGCATCAGGTTCCTGCTTGCCGGGTAAAAAAAACTAGTCCAGTCCGGCGCCTGCGGCTTTGCCGCCCTCGTCGGATTCTGGCGTGGCCACATCCTTTCGATCTTGCATGCACTGCGCCATCAAGGTATTGGCGAGCACGTCCAGTCCTACCACGCGCACGGCATAGCCTCGATCGATGGCAACCTTGGGCATGCCATAAACCACACAGGAATCCTCGCTCTGCGCGATGGTCATTCCTCCTGCGGCCTTTACCGCGCCCATTCCCTGGGCCCCGTCCTCCCCCATACCGGTCATCAGGACGGCGATGCCTTTCGGTCCAAACTCCTCCGCCAGACTCTTGAACAACACGTCCACTGAGGGGCGGTGTCCGTTCACGCGCGGGTCATCGCTCAGTACGGCAACGTCACCCAAGGGCAAACGCTTCACCTTAAGGTGCCGGCTTCCGGGGCAGATCAGGACCCGCCCGGCAAGCAGCAGATCGCCGGACTGCGCCTCCTTGATGCCGATGGCGCAGATTTCATCCAGCCGTCGGGCGAACATTTCCGTGAATCCTTCGGGCATATGCTGCACCACGAGAATCGTTCCCGGAAAATCTCCCGGTAACTGCGACAGCGCATACTGCAGGGTTTGGGGTCCGCCGGTGGAAATGCCGATGGCTACTACTCTCGTGGGTCGCTTCTTGACGTCAAGCGAGATTTTCTCCGCTCGCCGCAGAGTTTCCGGAACCGGCCTGACCCGTACGCCCCGGCTTTGGGCCGCGGCCTTGATCTTGGCGATCAGCTCCCGGGCAATTTCGGGCATTCGTGCCGACACATCGTGAGGTTTGGCGACGAAATCGAAGGCTCCCAGTGACAGCGCTTGCAGCGTCACCGATGCTCCTTGAGTGCTGTGCGAGCTCACCACGATGACGGGTACGCGGTGGCGGCGCATGATTTCCTTGAGCATGTCGAGGCCGCCCATGCCGGGCATCTCCAGATCGAGTGTCACCACCTGAGGTTTCAGCTCCTCAATTTTCTTCAGACCGAAATTCCCGTCCATGGCGGTGCCTACAACCTGGATCGAGCTGTCGGTCTGCAGGATCTGCGGAATCAACTTGCGCATGAGTGCAGAATCGTCCACCACCAGCACCCGCACCGTGGGTGTCATGAGCGTACCCCCGCGGAAGTTTGGGCAATACGGGCCCGGTCCCCATGAGAGAGCAGGATTCCGGAAGTGAGCTCACCCCTCTGATCAGGGCGGGACTTGGCAAAGCGTTCCACAATGGCGGTGAGATTCACGATCAACACCACGCGCCCGTCGCCCAGGATGGACGCGCCACTTACCAAATCCGTCTCCACCGTGTGGTCGTCCAGTGCCTTGATGACTAGTTCCTCCTCGCCTACCAGGGCGTCCACCACCAACCCAAGTTTGCGCTCTCCCAGGGTGATGACCAGCACGAAGATCTTCCGCGACAGATGCTCTGCCCGCTCTGCCGGCGCCCGCCCCAGACGCACTACCTGCAATACCTGGTTGCGCAACTGCAGGACCTCGCAGTTATCCACCTGGTGCAAGTCGGACTCGTTGGCGCGCGCAATTTCCGCCACGGTGTTCAGCGGGATGGCGTATAGCCGCTGCTCTACCCGGAACAACAGAGCCTTGATGATGGCCAGAGTCAGCGGCAGCTTCATCCGGAACGTGGTGCCCTGGCCGGAACGAGTCTCGATTTCTGCGGTGCCTTTCAGCCGATGCAGTACGCTCTGCACCACATCCAGGCCCACGCCTCGCCCTGAAACCTCGGTAATCTCTTCCGCCGTGGTGACTCCGGGCCGGAATACAAGGTCCAGGGTGTCTGCCTCGCTCAACCGGCCAGCTTCTTCCGGAGTGAGCAGGTGTTGCTCCAGGGCCTTGGCCTTTACCTTTTGCGCATCGATACCACGTCCGTCATCGATGACTTCGATGATCACCTGATTGCCGTGGTGGTAGGCATCCAGGCGGATCGTTCCATGGACCGGCTTGCCACTCCGGCCACGCTCCGCTGCAGCCTCAATACCATGGCTCACCGCGTTTCGGACCAGGTGGGTCAGCGGTTCGGCGATGGTGTCCAGCAGACCCTTATCAAGGTCGGTATCCTGTCCGCTGATCACCAGTTCCACTTCCTTGCCACATTGTTTGGCAACATCGCGGATAACTCGCGGAAACCGCCGGAAGAGCTGCTCTACCGGCACCATCCTGATTTTCATCACCGAGCGCTGCAGGTCGTTCAACACTCGCGCCTGAAAGGCCATGGCATCGGCAAAGCGGCCGCGCGAGGCCTCCTTGGGAGCGTGCTTGGCGAACTCATGGAATGCCTGCTGCAACATGGACTTGCCAATAATCAGCTCACCGACGAGGTTGAGCACGTTGTCGATCCGCTCGGCGTCGACCCGCAAGATGTTTTCCGGCGCCGCCGCACCGGACTGCATTTGGGCGGCACTCTCGTGGTCCTCGGAAGATGCCAGCACGTGGACTTCGGCCTCTTCGCCGGGCTGGACCTGCACCTCGTTCTTTTCTTCCGCTTTCTGCTCAGGCGCGGCTTTCTTTGCCTTTGGCGCCGGAGCTTGCAGGACCTCGATCCTCACCTGGGCGATCACCGATGGAATGCGGCATTTCGCGGTTACCTGCTCGGCCGACCGGTCGCTGGCAACTAGCAACTCGAATTGCTTCGCGCTTTTCGGTGAACCGTTCTCGGGCCGCGCTCCCAGCACCTCGCCTACCGCGCCCATCGCATTCAGCACCAGCTGGCGGGCGGCGATCGGCATGGTGCAATGCGGATCAACCAGCACCGTGATGTGGTATACCCCCTTGCCCTCGGCCTGCGCATTATGGATTGCCAGCTTCTGGTACTCAGTCCAGGCCGCCTGGACAGCCGTGGTTTCCGAGTTTTCCTGCTTGCGGCGCTTGCGGGTTTTCGACGGTTCCGCCAGTTCGCGAATTATTTTCCGTAAAGGCTCCGCCGACGGCAGTTTCGCGTTGCGGTGGTAACAAGCCAGCATCGCGCCAAAGGTGTCCGCAGCGGTGAAGGCCACCTCCGCCAGGGTAGTGTGGGACGAAGACGTCTCCAGGACCAGCGTATCCTCCAATTCGTGCGCCAGTTCGCTCAGTTCGCGATAGCCGCAGGCTGCGGCGTCGCCTTTGAGGGTATGCACGATCCGCCGGATACTGCGCACCGCTTCGAGATCAGCCGGGTGCTTCTCCAGCTTTAGCGCCTCATCGTTGAGCGACTGCAGCTGTTCCTGCGCGGTCTCAAAGAAAAGCTCCCGCATTTCCGCGCCGCGCTCATCGGAGAACTGAGTCACACCGTCACCTCGACGCGTTGGTACGCGGTTCCGCTGTTGCGATGGACCAAGGCGAACCTGTCCGTCAATCCCAGCAGGCTCTCGGCATGTCCCGCGAACAGGTAGCCATCGGGATTAAGACAGCGCCAGAATTTTTCGATCAGACGTTTTTGCTCTGCCTCATCGAAATACATCATCACGTTGCGGCAGAAGATAATGTCATTGCGCTGGGGCAGATACTCCGTCTTCAGATTGTGAAAATCGAAGTGGACCAGTTCCTTCAACCCTTTCTTTACCACGTAGCGCTCGCCAACCTTATCGAAGTAGCGAAGACGATAGCTATAGTCCACTGCGGCCATTTGGTTTTCCGTATAAGTCCCTTCCTGGCCCGCCCGCAACACCGAATAGCTGATGTCGCTGGCCAGAATCTCGGCCTTCCAGGGCGGGGGAACCACTGGCTTGGGCAAGGGCGCTTCGACGAGCAGTGGATTGCGCAGACAGTAGTAACTCAGTGCGTCGGCGACAAGCATGGCAAGCGTGTAGGGTTCCTGGCCAGTAGAGCAGCCAGCGCTCCAGATGCGCAGTGAATAGTCCCGTTGCGCCTGTTTGCGGCGAAGCAGGTTGTCCAGGACGTATTTATGGAACAGATCCAGTTGCGCCTTGTTGCGGAAAAAGCTGGTTTCGTTGATGGTGAGGTTTTCCAGCAGTTGCGCCAGTTCGTGTTTGCCTTCGCGGCTGATCAGCAGGCGGTAGTAGCTGTAGAACGAGTCCAACTGGCATTCCTTCAGACGCCGCTGCAGGCGATCCTGCAGGAAGTGGGTGCGGCGCTCGTCGAAGTGCATGCCGCACTCCTGATACACGAGCGCCTGCAAAAGCTTCAGTTCGGCCTCGGTGAATTGGGTCGATACGCCCGAAGTGCTCATGAATTCAATTCCATCCGTTGCCCGGCTCGGGCCTGCTACTTTGCCGCGGCCTCGCCCCGCGCCTTCGCTGCCGGTGCCCGCTGTTCGGTACTCTGACCGGCTCCGTTTGTGGGCTGCGCTCCGCTGTATTCGAGCAGCTTGACCACATCCACCAGCACGATCAGGCGCCCGCGGAACTTGCCCAAACCGGTTACGCAATTCAGGCCGCTTTCCTGAAACACCGTGGTAGAGGGCTCGATATCCGAGGCGGGAATCTTCAGCACCTCGGTTGCGGAGTCCACAATCAGCCCGCAAAGCCGTCCGTGGTGCTCGACCACAAGAATCCGATTCCGCCGGTGGCGGGCGATGTTGGTTTGACCAAAACGCTTCCGCAGGTCGATGACGGAGACAATCTTGCCGCGC
>Ga0099828_10002978_pt1 | contig 11804 bp, 6 predicted proteins | sample CZO8metaG_2_FD_79338 | JGI IMG/M metagenome (GOLD analysis project Ga0099828, IMG submission 79338) | Vadose zone soil microbial communities from the Eel River Critical Zone Observatory, Northern California, USA - CZOApr15con2H1.8 metaG | ecosystem: Environmental > Terrestrial > Soil > Vadose...
AAGCGGCTACGCAGGGCGGTGGCCAGAATCCTCCAGCGGATGATCCGAGAAAGATCGATTTCCAGCGTCGCGTGTTGGATCCTTGGGTGGAGTTGGTGGACTACATCAATTCATTCAAGAATTCCATCCCAGCACCGCAACAGACCGTACTCGACCAGGCATACATCGGAATCGCCCAGGCTTCGGCATTGATTCTTGTCGATTTCGCGAATTACCTCCAGCAAAACCTGCCGGACGTATGGAAGGTGTTGAACGGCTCGGTGCCTGTGGACAACTTGAATACGAAGCAACGCGCGTTGTATGACGCATTGAATTTGACGCTCGTCAATTTGCCGAAGCCGACGCCACCCGCTGCCACCTCGGCTTTTGCGGATGCGATTAAAAGCGCCAGCATCCACGAAAGTGATTTTGAGAATGCCGGCCTGCCTGCCCAGGAACCGGGATTTCCGACTGGTTATGCGGGCCCCATGCTGACTGGGACGCTTACAACACCTAACGCCCCGATTACGGCATTGATGCAGCGCGTGCCAGGCGATCCACCCCAACCGCGGCAGCTCCAGGTTCTGGCTGAAGCGGCGCTGGATGAAGTCGGCCAGGCTCCACCGGCCACGGTACGTGTTCCCGCGAAAGATCCGGAGAACCCGCAGGGCGACGATTGGTACACCGTGCGCTGCATTTATGAGCAGCCACAGTGCGGCTCGCTAGCGCCGCCTTTATTGAGCGATCCCAGCCGGCCCTTTCAGCTGGCTTCGTTCTTCGATCCAGACGCACCTGCACGGCCCCTTCAGGTCGCGTTGCCCATCGACACTACTCCGGCTGCGCTGCGGAAGTACGACAAAGGCGTGGCCTTCATGATCTCCGACCAGCTGGGCAAACAGATCAGCCGCGTGAAAGGGTTGAAGCAGCTCATGGAAGGAGACCTTGCTGCTCCCAATGGGCTTGGGCTGGGCATGATCTGCTCGTTCTCCATACCCATCATCACCATCTGCGCCTTCATCGTGCTGATGATTTTCCTGATACTGCTGAACATCATCTTCTGGTGGCTGCCTTTCTTTCGCATTTGTTTCCCGCTGCCAACGCTGAAAGCCAAAGGGGGCTCATGAACGGAGCCGGCATCTACGGGCAAGGAATCAGCTTTCCGCCGCGGCTGGGGCCGGACGGTCGCCTGGCGTGGTCGGCCGGGCCGGGGAACATACGCGAATCGATAGAGGTGATTTTGAAGACGCAACCCGGCGAACGCATCATGCTGCCCGATTTTGGCGGCAAGTTGCGCAGTTTCTTGTTTGAACCCAACACCGTGGCCACACGCAGGCTGCTACAGGAAGAGATTCAGAAGGTTTTGCAAATCTGGGAGCCGCGCATCACCGTGCAGAGTGTCAGCGTGGACGAAGACAGCGCCGATTCGCGCGCTGCGGTGGCCACAATTCAGTATCAACTCGTAGCCACGCAAACCACCGGCCAGGTAAGCGTACGCGTGCAACTGGGGGGCTGAAAAAACCGGAACTGCAATGGCACTTGTCATTCCCAATCTCGACGACCGCACTTACAGTGACATCCTCAACGAGGCACGGGCGCGGATCACTGTCCATAATCCCGAGTGGACCAATTTCAATGACAGCGATCCCGGAATCACCCTGCTGCAGTTGTTTTCCTTTATGATGGAGAACCTGCTCTTTCGCAGCAACCTGATTCCCGAACGCAATCACCTTAAGTTCCTCCAGATGATCGGCAAGTCGCTGCGGCCAGCGGCGGCGGCGCAGGGTGTGGTCACCATCACCAATGAGCGCGGCCCGCTCCAGACCATCACTTTGCCTGCGAACATGCCCGTGCTCGCGGGCAAGGTCGGCTTTGTCACCCAGAACGCCCTTGATGTGCTGCCTATCGAGATGCGCGTTTTCATCCGCAAGAGCCTGGACCCGCAGGCACAGGCCGCGGCACAGACTATTTACACCCAGCTTTACGGCACGTTCACGGATAATTCTGCAAATCTGGATTTTTACGAAACAGTTCCTTTCGATCCTCCGAGCACCGCTGCTGCCATCCAGGCCGTAAGCCTGACTGACGGCACGACCGTGGATGGCAGCCTGTGGTTGGCCCTGCTCATTCGAGCTGGCGAAAACGCTCAGCCGCGCGATGTGCTGAAAGAGATCGCGGGAAAAACGCTCACTTTGGGCCTCATGCCTTCGGTGGAAGGCGCCACGCGCACGCTTGCGCCTGGCGGCTCAACCACCAGCCAGCCGCAGACCTCGCTGCGCTACCAGATTGCCACGGGCAACCTCGATGCCACCGCCGTGCCCATCTACGCCGACCTCACCGGCATCCCCGACAACAGCGTCGGACCGCTGCAAGACCTGACGCTGGTTCAGCTCACCCTGCCGGACGCGGGCGCCATGGGCGCATGGCCCAACCTGCCGCCCCTGGAAGATGGCACGAGCGATTTCCCACCGACGTTGGAAGACACGCAGGTGCTGAATCGCCTGCTCACATGGATCCGCATCAGCCTTCGTGACGCCCCCGGCGGAGTGGCTTCGGCACCTTTCCTGAAGGCAAGCTTCAGTTGGGCTGGAATCAATGCGGCGCGCGTCACGCAGAGGGTGCAGGTCATTGCCGAGCCGCTGGGAACCGGTTCAGGCGACCCTGATCAGGCATACACCGTGGTCAACAGGCCAGTCATTCCGGAAACCGTGCAGCTCGCTGTGAACGGTGAACTCTGGACCCGCATCGACGATCTGATGGCCGCACCCCCGGAAGTCCCCGTGACCGATCCTTCGCTTCCCCCAGGCTCGGCGCCCCCGGCGTCGCAATCCTCCAAATCCAAAGTGTTCGCGGTAGACCGTGAGTCAGGGCAAATTCAGTTTGGCACGGGCCTCAAAGGTGCGCGTCCTCCCGCCGGAGCGCAGATTGTAGTGAGCTACGCCTACGGCGGGGGCCGCGCGGGCAACGTAGGAATCGGTTCCATCCAGAACAGCCCGCAGCTACCGGCTGGATTCAAAGTGACCAATCCGCTGCCCACCTGGGCTGGCGACGAGGGTGAGTCCGTCACGGACGCCGAACGCAACATTCCTCTCTATCTGAAGAACGGCCGGCGCGCCGTGTCGAGCCAGGATTTCATCGACATCGTGCGGCGAACTCCGGGGATCAATCTGGGCCGCGTAGAAGTGCTGCCTGTGACCGATCCGGGAGTGGTTACCCTGCTGGTGATCCCGGTAGATCCACAGAATCCGCAAGGTCCCACTCCAAACCGGCTGTTCCTCGATTCCATCTGCAGCTACCTTGAGCCGCGCCGGCTGCTGACAACCGAAGTGATTGTGGATGGGCCAACCTATGTTGGCCTGTCCGTCTCCATCGGTATTGACGTCATGCCGGGACGTGACATTGCTCCCGTGCGTGAAGCGGTCAAGCAGGCGATCCGCGATTTCCTGTCACCGCTCAGCGGCGGGCCGAATGCTCCCAACGGGACAGGCTGGCCCTTGTCAAAAGCTGTCGAATCAGTGGATCTGTTGGTGCAGACAGTCCGCGTGAACGGTGTGAGCCGCGTGCGGGAAATAAAAATGTGGGACAGCACAGGCGCCCTGCAGCCCCGAATCGAAATCTCTGGCCTGGAGCTCCCGCGTCTTGATCAGGTAGGCGTCAGTCTCGGCAGCGCGGACGATCTGACCGCACCGCAAGCGCTTCCGCCGCAGAAACGTGTCGCCGTGCCAGTGCTGCCACCGGAGTGCTGAGAGCCGGATATGGACGTTAATCAAACTCGATTCCACTTGGTCTATGGCAAAGCGGACTGGTTCCCCGCGACAGCACCTGCGGCCTCACCTGCGCAAGAGCCGCTGCTGGACTGGGATGACGCGGACGCCACGCTCACGCTCCACCAGGAGCTGTTTGTTTTCCCCAGACCGCATGGCCAGAAGCCTCTGGCGGTGGAGGACCGTCGCGGGTCAGGACGCGATCGCTACGGCAACTGGTATTGGATTGGGCCTGAACAGAGTGAAATCCGCTTCCTTGGCGCCGGCAAAAAGATTTCGGAGCATTTCTGGTCCGCCGCAGACATGATTCAATCCTCGAAAGCGACACCTGACGGCGGTTTCTTCAGCCCGCAACCTGTGGGGCCTGCGAACCTGGTGATCAGCGGGCTGGCCGTAAGCATCGATCATTATTTAGTAGTCGGGCTCACCACGCCCAAGGGCTTGCTAATTTTTGATCTGCATGAGGGTGGACGGCCATTTGAATATTTGTGGCCGGCAACCGTCCTCTTCTCTCCATTCGACATTGCGCCTGCCCCGGATGGCGGCGTGCGTGTGCTGGATCGCGCCAACAAAGCCTACTGGCATCTTGATCGCTATTTTCGCGTGTATGCCCAGGCCGGCAGTAACGCTAATCCGCAAGCAAGCAGCAGCTTCCAGCCGGTCAACGGCAAATTGCAGCCCGCACAGATGCAATGCTTCTCGCGGCAGATCACTTCAGCTCTCGCCATGCCGCTGACTCCGTTGTCTGACCCGGTGGCCATTGAGGCGCTGCCGGACGAGAGTGTGGTAATCCTCGATAATCCGCCAGCCAGCTTCTTTTCTGTTGCTTATCAATACAAACTCGGGGTGCAAACCGCGCCGCCACAGCCGCTGGATCAGGCATTGGCCCGCTACATCACACAGCAGCCCCCATCGGATGACCCCCATCCGAGCGCGATCCGCGGGTATGACATTGCGTTTGTTTCTCAGACTGGGGCGGGCCAGTCAGACTCCCTGGGGACGCTTTATATCGCCGGCATCAATGGCGAGCAGGCATTCGAATTTGACCTGAAGCCCCAGCCAAACACCTCCTGGCTGGAGCTTCTGCCGCAGTACTTTCCCATGCGCCGCTTTGGCGGCAAGGGGATTGTAGCTGCCGGTGGCAATGTCTATTACGACTTTGAAGATAGGTGGTGGCCGCTGGTGGCACAACCACGGGCACGTTATAACGTGGAGGCCAGGCTGGCGCTTCCCAATCCAATCCCCGGTGTTAGCTCGCCGGACCAGCCGCCCGCGTTCGACGGCAAACAACTGGGTTGCGTCTGGCATCGCATGCTGGTTGACGCCTGCATACCTCCGGGGGCGCATGTCACGATCGAGAGCCGCGCCGCGGATCAGAAGTCGCTGTTACCTTCGACTCCTTGGCAGCGAGAGCCGGCTCCTTACCTGCGCAATGACGGTCCGGAGATACCGTTCTATCGCTCCCCGCTCTCCGGTCTCGCTGACCGTGCAGGTACCTGGGAGCTCTTGTTTCAGAAGGCTCGTGGTCGCTACTTGCAGCTTCGGCTGACACTGAGCGGAACTGGACGCAACACACCGCGGTTGCATGCATTGCGCGCTTACTACCCGCGCTTCTCTTACCTGCGCCAGTACCTCCCCACTGTTTACCGCGACGATGTTGTTTCATCTTCATTCCTTGATCGTTACCTCGCCAACGTGGAGGGTTTCTACACCGTTCTGGAAGGAAAGATCGAGCAGGTACAGACACTGTTCGATACGCGCACGATCCCCGCTCCGTATCTGGATTGGCTGGCCAGTTGGCTGGGCCTCACCCTGGAGCTGGGATGGAGCGAACGGACACGGCGCCTGGTGGTTTCACACGGCCCGCAGATGTTCCGCCAGCGCGGGACGCGCAACGGAATGATTCGCTCCATCCGTCTCGCGCTTGATCCCTGTCCCGACGATTCGCTCTTCCAGGACTCAACCTGCGCGTACAACTGCCCGGGAGAAAAGTTCCAGTCTCCATTTACCGTGCGAGTGATTGAGCGCTTTATTACCCGCAACGCCCCCGGCGTCGTCTATGGTGACCCCACGGAAGTGCTGGGTCCCGGCTCGACTACGGCGTCGTCCGCTTGGACTCCGCCCCAGGGAGCGGACCCGCTGCACCAGCGTTTTCGTGATTACTTGACCTCACTCTATGGATCGGTCAAGACCCTGAATACCGCCTGGTCAACCAGCTACACCGGCTTTGGCGATATCAGCCTGCCTCCCGTGCAGCCGGCGCAGAAGACGCAGGCCGCGGACTGGAAGCGTTTTCTGCAAGGAGCATTGGGATTTACCTACGCAGCAGTCACGTCAGATGACGTGCAGGCGTATCGCGATTTCCTCGCCCGACAATACCCTCACATCAGTGACCTCAACACCGCTTACAACTTGAGCGGCAGCAATGCGCTGAGCAGCTTTGAAGCAGTACAACTGCCGGACATGTTCCCCGCCAGCGGACGAAAGCTGCGCGACTGGACCCAATTTGTCTCCGTGGTGCTGCCTACGGCGCGCAACGCTCACCGTTTCACTGTGCTGGTTCCGGTAACCGCCAGCGACGACCCCAACACGCAACTGAACAAGCTCGCTGTAGCGAAGCATGTTGCAGAACTCGAAAAACCGGCTCACACCATCCCGGATGTGCGGTTGTACTGGGGAATGTTCCGCGTGGGAGAGGCCCGCGTGGGCCTCGACACTCTTGTCGGCCGGGGAAGCCGTTCAGTTGCCCTGGTGCTGGGACGCGATTATCTAGCAAGCGGGCACCTCGCCTTTGTCGAGCCTTGGAACGTGACTGATCGGATGACGATCGGAAGAAGCAATGTGGCCCAACCATGCTGTGAGCGCAGACCGCAGGAGAGGTGCACATGAGCGTCTTTCAAACGGTTACGCCCAGCATGCAAAATCTTGATCCTCTCAAGCGAGTGAACTACACCTTCGGATTGGTGCTGGGAGTGGATGAGTTCCTTCAGGAGCAAGTTTACCTGACGGAGAAAGACCATTCCCAGTACCGCCTGGTACACGGTTATGGCACCGTGTGCGGCCTGCAAGTCCAAGTTGTCAATGGAGTAGACCCAGAGGTGCGGGTCTCTCCGGGAGTGGCGATCAACCCGCAAGGGCAGGAGATTCATGTTCCGCGGTTGATGTGCGCCAAGCTGAACCAATGGCTCACTACCAATAAGGACGCGCTGCAAAGTGTATTCGGCACCTCTCCCTCCACTCTTTCGCTGTGTCTTGTTCTCTGCTATCGCGAGTGCCCCACAGATATGGTGCCAGTTCCGGGCGAGCCTTGCCGCACGCAGCAAGACACGATGGCGGCATCGCACATAGCTGAGTCGTTCCAACTTAAGCTGTGCCTGGATCGCGACCAGATCATCGGTTCCCCTCCGGGGTCTCCGTCCCTTGATGTGTCGAATTTGCCCGATGGGCTTTGCTTCCGGCCGTCGCAACTCGAAGAAGACGCCGTCAGGGAATTTGGCTTATTACTGGAGCGCATCCACATTACGGATGCCGCAGCAGACTTCCTTACTCAAGAGCAACTGGAACATCTTGTGCGTGACCTGGAAAAGCCGGTGGGTTCTCCCCCGCTCTTCTCACCACCCTGGGGGGGACCGGTGCTTTACCTGCACCCGCGCGATGCCCGCGACTTTTTGCGCGCCGCTTTTCTCGTGTGGGTTACGGAGGTCAGGCCGGCGCTGGCAGCGCGATCAAACTCCAATGTCTGCGAGTCGAGCGAGCAGTGCGTGCTGCTGGCGAGCTTGACGGTTCCCACCACCAATTCGTGGCAGGTTGCGGGCACGGTCGGCATTGACGAAAGCCGCCGGCCCTTTTTGGTGGAAACGCGGTTGCTCCAGGAAGCGCTGCTGAGCGGCTTCCTGGGCGCGGGGGCCGGAGGCGCTGGCTTGGGCTCGGTTGTGGCCGCCGGAACTTTCCAGATCGCTGCCGGACAGGCCAACGCCGCTGGGCCCACGTACAACGGCCTGACGGCGCTCCACACGCCGGCCAGTCCTGACGATGGGACATATTTGCTCAACTGGAGCGGCTCTCCGGCGTATCTGAACCCTGCGTCGGCTTCGCCCAGCACGCACACCTACCTAGTGCATGGCACCGCCATAGCGGCGAAGAAAGCGCCCAAGGCGATCCCGGTGACCTTTGAACTTCTGGAGTTTCAAAATGGCGGCATTCTGGTCCGGGTTGCGGATGCGCAGGGCAATGCAACCGCGACTGGCTTCATGGTGGAGATCAAGGAACTCGCCGCGGGTTAGAGAAAACGGATCCGCGGGCGAGTCGAAGCAGGCGAGTGAAGTAAGAGCCGGAGAAAAGTGATGAGCGTTGTCGATATTCTCGAACCGGTCCTGAGCGGCGGCATCCGCAATGCGAACTTTTTCAACGGCCGTCTGCTCGCCGCCGAAGACCTCACGGATTTTCAGACCGCCAATGCGCAGCAGCACCAGCAGCTCGCGCGCGCCGTTGGCGACGGCGTCGTGTACGGGCTGGAGGTGAGCGCTTCAGCCAGTTCCAGTTCCACTTCCACGCAGGCCGTCCTGCGCGTGACCCAGGGACTCGCATTCAACCGAAATGGACAAGCAGTGGCGCTGCCCTCTGATGTTGAGCTTTCGTTGGTCCCGACTGCAGACGCGCTGAACGCCGATGCCGGCCTGTTCGCCGTCTGCCAGCCTCCACAAGCAACTGTGTTGACCAATCCCGGGCTCTACGTTCTGACTATCACGCCGGTATCGGGATTTTCCACCGAGAGCGCACCCAAGACCGATGTCTTCAATGAAGGTGTTGCCAGCACCTGCGGCAGTCGTTGGATCGTGGAAGGCGCACAGTTCCGGACGGTGCAGTTGGACTTTGGGACGAATCCTGATCCCTCCACGCTGGCCGGGCAGACCGAACAGATTGCCGCCAATGTGAAATCCCTGCTGGCGCAGCTCGCCGTCGCATCGGGCGCCGCAGCCGACAACCTGAAAGCGCAGATTGCCCCGCTGATGTCCAAGCTGCGCAACTGCGCTGCGCATCTGTGCTTCGGTACGGAAAAACTGGCGGGCTTCCCGGCAAATCCTTTTGGCCGGACCAACGGCGACTCGCGCTTCGCCGAATACGGCGCCATCGATCAGCTTCGCGATACCGGCAATCTGACCGACTGCGACGTTCCCCTGGCTCTCCTCTACTGGACACCCAGCGGATTGCAGTTCATTGACATGTGGTCGGTGCGACGGCCGGTGTTTCCACAAGCGGTGTCGGCAGCTTGGGCTCCACTCGCCGGCCGACGACGCGCTGTGGAAGGCCTGGCTATGTTCTTGCAGTTCCAGGGCCAGATAGCGGGGCTGATCAAGGCCGTCAAGAGCGCGTCCACGCTGGCATCTGTCACCGCTGAAGACTACTTCCGCTACCTGCCAGCGGCGGGCCTTATTCCTTTGGGGAATATCAATCCATTTGCTGGTTTGGATTACCTGAAGTTCTTCAGTCGCCGTACCCACCGCAACCCCGAATTCATGGAAGGGGCACGGCTGCTTCATTTGATTCAGCGATCTTTCCAAATCCCTGCAATTGATCTTAATAACCAGGAGATGCTCTGGCTCTATCAAGTCAGGGAGAACCAGCAAGCTTTCGATAACACCAAAACCAATCCGCCGGGACTGTACCTGGCTTTCAGCAACGGTCATATTCCGTTCCAAGCCGATGCCCAATACGACCTCAATTACTGGAATTATGCGAACTTCGTTTAGGCCGACGGGGAAAACGGAAAAAGGAGTGCAAAGCAATGGCTACCTTATTTGGCGATGTGAGACCTGGTGACCTGATTACGGCGAACTTCTGGAATCAGGTCCTCCACGTGATCCAATCGCACGAAACGCGAATCGTTGCCCTCGAAGGTGAGGCGTTATCGGGCGGAGGAGAGGTGACCATCAAGAACATATCTCCCAGTCCGGCTCACGTTGGCGACACGCTCACCATCACCGGCACGAATTTCGGATTACCCACCTCGAATACTGTGACCATTGCCGGTATTCGTGTAACTCAGTTCCTGCCTGGCAGCGGCGATACGCAGCTCATTGTGACCATTCCGAATGTTCAAGGTGTTCCCCAAAATGGCGAGCAAGTAACGCTTTTAGTGGGCAATCCGAACGGCTCCGCGCCTGCGTTCATTTTCACATTACTGCCTGCACAAGCGACCATCCCCACCGGCGAACTCTTCGTCAGCCTCACCCAGGCTCCCACTGATCCGCAGTTGGTGGCCGGCAAGACCTACAACTTTGTTTTCACGGTGACCGCCATTACCTCGATGGATGAAACCTATGCACTGGCACCAGCGGTGGATTTAGGTTGGCCGGTGACAGCCTTGGACAATCTAAACAGGCCTACGACCCAGCTCTTTCTCGCCAAGGGGGATCCGCCGAACGGCACCAAGCAGAACGTGACTGTGCAAGTCACAATCCCCAACGGCGCTGCGACCAATACCGTAGGGCAGCTCTCCTTGCTGGTAACGTCCATGCGCAACCCGCAACAGCTCTTCAAAGGCTCCGGCAACATCCCTATCAAGGTTGGCAGCGCGGCGCCTCCAGCGACGGACAAAATTGTCCTCTCCTTCAACAAGGTTCAGGCAGGCGGCACGTTCACCAACGGCACTGTGAACATCCCGCCCAACAACATTCAAGTCGAAGTGGACTTTACCGCGTTGATCAAAGACCCGGGGAAATATCACATCGACTTGAAAGTGCAGGGCGACCCACAGAACAAGTGGACCCCACAACTTGGGGGATCATCAACTCTGGCAACGTTTACCACGAACACAAACAACCTGATCATGACTGGCTTGTCGGCGGCGCCCGGGGCGCCTGACGCTCAGTTCATATTGACTGTGAGCTCTTCGGACAGTCCCCCGGCGATCGCACAATTCAGTCAGCCTATTCACGCGGGTACCTAGGATCACAGGCCGTTGGTTTTCAAGGGCCCCTGGGAGTACGGGACTCACATAAAGCACAGAAAGGAGCTTTACCATGGAATCGAAAAAGAGAAAAAAAATTGCAGGGCTAGAATGGATCACAACTCACCAGCCTACACGTAGTGCTTTCCTGAATATCACACTGCTCGCACTGTTGTTCTGTGCGATGGCGCCCAGGGCGAGTGGGCAATGGAAGTCCTCTCCGGCCGCCGCGAATTCTCGCGTCTGCTTTACTCAGGTGACTGGCGTCCCACAGCCTGACGGTCACGGAGGATTTATCTTCCCTCGAACCCCTCCAGTTATCGACGGCGTGGTGGCCGGCGACACTGGCTGGACGAGCTCGTTCCGCTATGTCTTTAGCACTGGAACTCCAACCCCTGACGTCGCTGTGCAAGGCATTAAGGACAATAACTTTGTCTATTTGTCGTTTGAGGTGAACAATGACAAAACTTACGACGATAATGACGTGATTGTCCTGACTTTTTCACCCGATGGAACTGCCGCAAATGACCAACGGCTGCAAATATTTCCAAACTTTGCCAATACTCAGAAACCTTCGGGGTCAGATCCGAGGGACGTGGGCTATTGGACGAATAGCGGCACATGGGACACTGGGAGCGCCCGTTCCGCTATCCCTGCTGGAACGGTCATAAAAATGAGTGACTCAGGTGATCCGAATTCCGGCAATGTGAGTTGGTTCGTCGAGATGAAACTTCCCATTGCTGGCTTTAACTTTCCGGCTGCGGGGGACTTCGGCTTTTACTTCAACGTACTTTCCGGCACCCGATCGAACAACACCACTCCCGAGTATTTTTGGCCCCCCATCAGCGGGGGGCTGATCGTCGGCCTGTTGGACAACAACACCCCGGGACAAGCCAACTGGGGAAATGGCACTCGCGATCCTGGCAAGAGCTGCCTTGGAGTAAATTTCGATTGGTACGACATCACCAGCAACCACAACCAGGATCAGGTTGATGCTGCGAGTGTGCCGAACAACAACGCGTTTACGGCACTACTTCACAACAGTTCTGTCGATCCCACGGGAGTTCCGGTCACTGCGAGCCAAGTGACAGCCGCGTTCAGCATTGCCGACTTTG
>Ga0099828_10002980_pt1 | contig 11801 bp, 18 predicted proteins | sample CZO8metaG_2_FD_79338 | JGI IMG/M metagenome (GOLD analysis project Ga0099828, IMG submission 79338) | Vadose zone soil microbial communities from the Eel River Critical Zone Observatory, Northern California, USA - CZOApr15con2H1.8 metaG | ecosystem: Environmental > Terrestrial > Soil > Vadose...
CGCTACCATGGACCACGAATGGCTCTTCTGGGACAACCATGAGTTCATGCGGCAGATCGGCCTGGCTCAATGAGCGCAGTTCCTCGCGCCGCCTAACAAGCGCCTGAAGCTGCCGGCGCCCTTCCTCTATTGTTGCGGTTTACACCCAGAGTTACGGTGTAGTAGAATTTCTTTTGTAAACCTGCAAGCTTGGCGCCGCAGCTTAGGCGCATCCCGTTAGGCGGCACGCTCGTATCCTCCGGTCCCCATGACACCTAAACAAAAGGCGACTTGGATCGGGAAGTGCATTGCGATCGGCCTCGGAGCGCTCATTCTAAGCGTAGCGCTGCCAGTCCAATCCCAAGGTGCTTCCTTTCCGCTTGCCGCTCGTGTGTTCACGTACGGGCTTGTCCTTTTCACATTTTTGGGTGTTTACGAGTTGGCCGGCTATGCTTGTGGTCTCGCAGTCGCGCGCTTGCTCCTCCGCGAATCCGCGCAGATTGATCAACCACCCGGCAGTTCAACGAGCCTCACCTTTCGTCTCGGGCCCGCCACCGCATTCCTGGGTGCTCGGCACCTACCTGGGAGCGCAGGTTTTAGTGTTTGTAATCGGCGTCATAGTGGTTGGTGCCGACGGTGCTCGGTCGGCATCGTTCCTGGCAGCCGGTTTCCTCACGCCACGGTGCTGGGAGGTGCTGTCGTGATAGCACTGACCACCCGTGTCACGCCGAACGTGATTCGGAAGCCTGGGGCGCTGGAAATCGGGCTCGTACCCGTTCCACCCGCCACGATGGCAAAGTCGGCCATCGCGGCTGCGGTGTTCGCCGTGTTTGTCGTCTACGTGGGCCCTCGGTTCGTGCCTTTCAAGGCCAACGTCGATTACGGACCTTTGACGCAACTCGCCCAATCCGGCGGATGGCCTCGCCTGGCTTGGGCCATCGTTGCCATTGTCCTCGCGCCAACCGTGGAAGAATTCCTCTTCCGAGGCGTGCTCCTGGCCGGATTCGCGCGCGCTTGGGGCATTCGTGTCGCCGCTTCCCTCGTGACGATTCTCTTTGTGGGTATGCACTTCCCCTATGCGGCGCGATACTGGCCGGCGGTGCTCGGAGTAACTGTTCTCGCGATCTTCCTTGTCATCGTCCGCAAGCGGACGGGCTCGCTTCTCCCAGGGGTGGCGGCCCACCTCGCGTACAACTCTGTTGTCGTTGCCGCCGCCTATGCTGGGCACCCTTAGCCGTGCCGCCTAACAAGCGCTTGAAGCTGGCGGCGCGCGTAGGTTATTGAACAACTACTCTTTCTTCAGCGCGCCGCAGCTTAAGCGCGATCCGTTAGGCGGCAACAGCAGAAACGTCGAGGCCGACAGATGCCGAAGACAAAACCAACAACTGTCAGCGAATACATTGAGGCTGCTCCCAAGGGAGCACAAAAGCAGCTGCGCGATATCCGGTCAGTTCTGAAGAGAGTCGCTCCTGGTGCAACCGAGACTCTCAAGTGGGGATCGCCAGTTCTTGAGCAAAAGCGAATCCTGTTCTCATACTCCGCACACAAATCACATCTCAATTTCATGCCAACTGGGCCGGCTCTTGCGCCTTTCAAGAAGGAATTGGCGAAGTACAAAACAGGCAAGGACACGATTCAATTCCCTTACGACAAGCCACTCCCGAAGGCGCTTATTCGAAAAATTGCGACCTATCGCGTCAAACAAGTAAGAACGAAGGACGCACGATGGATGTATTGAGGAGAGTGTGAACCAGGCCGGTCAACCATTCGCACTACTGTTGCCGCCTAACAAGCGCCTGAAGCTGGCGGCGCCCGCCGTCTATAGTAGAATTGCGTTTGTGAACGTGAAAGCGTGGCGCCGCAGCTTAGGCGCATCCCGTTAGGCGTCAGCGCCATTGGCCTTGCGAGTCCAAGCGCGCTCGACCAACGTTCCAAGCATGACCAACCCCAAGCTCGACGACCTGCTCAAGCTTCCGGTCCCCGAACGGATCGAGCTCGCGATGGCACTTTGGGACAGCATCGCAGAGCCAGAGTTGCAGGATCAATTGCCTCTGACCGACGCCCAGAAGGCTGAACTGGACCGCCGGCTAGCGGAGCACGATCGGGATCCATCACGAGGGGTTTCTTGGGAGGAGGTTCAGCGCCGGCTCCGTGACAAGTGACGGCGCGGCCCGTTTGGCATCCTGCGGCGGCAGACGAATTCGTTCGTGCCGTCGCGTGGTACGAGCAGCAGCGGCCGGGACTCGGGAGCGAGTTCGCGGCCGCGTGTCGTTCTGCCCTGGCCTTGATCCGAGATCAGCCTCACGCCTTTCGCCGCGTGCATGGAGACGTGCGCCGCGTCATGTTGCGCCGGTTTCCATGCGCCATCTTCTATCGATCCCGCGACGCGGAGCTCTTGGTGATTGCGGTGATGCACGAGCGGCGGGACCCCCGTCTTTGGCGCGAACGCTGACGTCTGATATCAACTTTGAAGTGCAACACTGAGTCTCATCGCGCATAGCATTCCTCCGGAGTTCGATAGCCGAGTCGCTTCCGCGGCCGGCGGTTCAGTTTCGCAGCGATCCGATGGCACTCGTGTTGGGTGAGGTGGGCCATGCTCTGGCGCTTGGGCAGATATTGGCGCACGAGGCCATTGGTGTTCTCATTGGTCCCGCGTTCCCACGCGTGATGCGGCGTCGCGAAGTAGAAGCGGGCGGCGCGCGTCATTTGCACGATCGGGGCAGGCGTCGCATGGGGGCAGGTGTAGGGACGATGCGAGCGATCGTCGAGGCCGGCGGGGCCCGCTTTGGCATAGCGCTCGAGCCACTTGTAGCCGGTCTTGCGGCTCACCTGATAGCGACGGCAGACTTCCGCGATCGACCAGCCTGGTCGGCGGACATCCTGCACAAACCGCAGTCGCCCATCCATGAGTGACCTCTCTTGCCACGGCATGGCACCTCCCGGTGGAGGTGCCTACGTTAGAGTGTCACCCATCAGCTGATAACAACGTGTTACCTATCAGGTGCGAATGTACCAAGCTGCCGTCTAACAAGCGCCTGAAGCTGGCGGCGCGCGTAGATTAAGGAATGAGTCTTTTTTCAGCGCGCCGCAGCTTAGGCGCATCCCGTTAGGCCGCAGGCTCATTCATCCGACACATCCGTTGTCTGCTGAGCGCCGTATCTTCAGAGTCCCTGTAGAGCTTCGCTCGCCCTCCCCGCCTCCTTCCAGGAGGAGCTCCGTGCCTGACTTCGGCCCCACTTCGCCATCGGCAAGCCTAATGGACATTGATGCCACGTTTCTGCCAGTTGGGCAGATGCGCCAAATCTCCAGAGTTACCAAACTTGCCGACGCAGTGATCGACGCCGAGGTTGACCTCGGTCCGTGCCACTGGGTGTATCCGCAGCACTTCCCGGGCGACCCGATCTTCCCCGGCACTTTGATGATTGAGGCCGCGGGTCAGCTGGTGGCCCTTTGGGCTTGGGCCCAGGGTCAGCGCGGGCGACCTCGGCTGGTCCGGACAGGGGCCGAGTTTCACAGTCCTGTTGGGCCGACTGAGTCTCACCTACTCTTACGCGCCGAGGTCCGGCGCAAGAGGCACCTCCACTTCGCCACCATCCAGATCTGGGCTGCAGAGATGCGCGTCGCTACGGTAGAAGCGGTGCTAGCCGTTCTCCCTGCGGCCTAACAGGCGCTTGAAGCTGGCGGCGCGCGTAGATTAAGGAAATGAATCGTTCTTTTTCAGCGCGCCGCAGCTTAGGCGCACCCCGTTAGGCTGCAGATGATGTCTCGTTTCAGTCTCATGGTTGCCTGCTTCGTATGTCCTGGCAGCTCTACCGCTGAGACACAGGATAGCGCCGCCGCTCGTGTGCTCGCGGTCGAGGATCATCGTTTTGCGGCCATGCTGCGCGCCGATACCAGCGCGCTGCGCAACTTGCTTTCAGATAGTCTGGCTTACACGCACACAACTGGGACACAGCAGGACAAGCCTGCGTTTCTGCATTCGCTCGGTAGCGGCGAATTGCATTACCTCACCATCGAACCAACCGAAAGAGTTGTGAGATTTGTGGGCCCGGAGGCCGCGATCGTCGTGGGTCGCTCGCGCATGCAAGTGCAGACCGCCGCCGGAGTCCAAGCCTTCGGGATTCGTTACCTGGCGGTGTACAGTCGCCGTGCGAATGGTTGGCAACTGCTGGCGTGGGAATCCACTCGTGTTCCGGATTGATAGGCGTGCAGCCCAGCGCTGCTGGTTCGCGCAGTGCGTTGGGCGCATCGCCGCTCTTCCGACCTCCTGTCCGCAGCCCCATCTTGTGTTGACACCACTCACGATCCCTCGGAGGTCATATGCGCATCCTCACACTCCCGGCGTGCCTCGTGCTCATCGTCGCCCCCCCACTTCACGCCCAGGCCGCGCCCACGGCGCAGCCGAACGCGCGCCACTGGGGCCTGGCGCCCGGTGTCTTCCCGAAGGGCGCGAGGATGGCCGTTGTTAGCGGTGACCCCGGTAAGGCGGGGCCGTTCACTATCGAGCTGGCCATGCCAGCCGGCTACAGGATCCCTCCGCACTTCCATCCCACCGCTGAGACGGTCACAGTCAAGAAGGGGACGCTCCTCGTGGGCATGGGCGACACCTTCGATGCATCGAAGGCCAAACCGATGCAGGTCGGCGATTCGGGATCCATACCGGCAAACGCCCACCACTTCGCAGCGGTGAAGGTTGCCACCTTCATTACTGTGAGCGCGATGGGTCCATTTGCGATGACCTACGTGCATCCGGCGGACGATCCTCAAAAGGCGGCGGCAAAGCCGTAGCGTGGGTGCAGCGCGGCCTAACAAGCGCTTGACGCCGGCGGCGCGCATAGATTAGGGAATGAGTCTTTCTTCAGCGCGCCGCAGCTTAAGCGCGATCCGTTCGGCAGCGTAGGCGAGTATCAGGCGTAAGAGAGAAAGGCCACATGGAACCACCTGTGTTTCTTGCCGCTCTCCTGATATTCGTGGGGATTCCCGCTCTCACGGTCCTCAAGATCGCCCGTCTGCGTGCCACTCGTTCTCAATCACCATCGGCCGACGTCACTGAGCGGCTCGAAGCAGTTGAACATCGTGTCGAGGACCTCCAACAGGAGCTAGCAGAAACACAGGAGCGTCTCGATTTCGCGGAGCGCTTATTGAGCAAGGCACGGGAAGAGCGGCGGATTGGCAGCTGAGGCGACTCCACCGAGCGCGCTGTCTCACAAGCGCTTGAAGCTGCCGGCGCGCGTAGATTAGGGAATGAATCTTTCTTCAGCGCGCCGCAGCTTAGGCGCACCCCGTTAGGCGGCGCGAGAGGCATACGCCTGATCGGAGTATGTAGTGAATCAAAAGGAATCGCTGACGACGATTGGCCAGCCGGTACCGGAACTGCCGGTAGCAGACGTAGAACAGGCACAGCAGTACTACCGTGATGCTCTCGGCTTTGAAATCGGATGGCTTTATCCAGGGAAAGAGATCGGCTCTGTCTCACGTGGAACTGTGGCCATCTTCTTCCGACGACGACAAGGACCTTTCGAACCTGCGGTTCATTGGGTATTCGCTAAAGACATCGACGCCACGTACGCGGAGTTCCGATCGTTAGGTTCGAAGATCGTGGAGCCACTGGAGAAAAAGCCCTGGGGGTTGAGACAGTTCACCGTTGATGACCTAGACGGAAACCGTTTCTATTTTCACTGTGACTGAGCAGGCGCCGCCTAACACGCCGGTGCAGACCGACGAACGGCCCGTATCGGTGGCGGCTCAACGGTCGCCGAGGAGATCCCGTTTTTCCTTTTGGTGTTCGCTGTGCCTGCCGCCGTAGCGATCCTTCTCGTGGCGTTTCCGCGGCGGTTGAGCACCGTGTGGTCGCCGCCTAACACAAAACTCTTCATCGCCCCTCCGACCTCCTCATGACCTCACCACTCGACGCGCGCTACGCCAAACAGTTCCTCGCGAGTTGGGGCGCCATGGACTTCAACGGTCACCTGGCGAATACGGCCTACCTCAACCTCGCGGCCGACGTGCGGATGGCGTTCTTTGCCGAACACGGCTTTCCCCCAATAGAATTCCGTCGGCTCGCGCTCGGCCCCGTCATGCGTAAGGACGAACTTGAATACTTCCACGAGGTCGGCCTCCACGACACGGTCACTATCACCTACGCGGTCCTCGCGATGAGTCCCGATGGTGCCCGCTTCGTGGTCGAGAACGAGATCTGGTCAGCCGCTGGCGAGCGCGCGGCTACCGTGAGGTCGACGGGTGGCTGGCTGGATCTGCGTGCCCGGAAGCTGGTCGCGCCGCCCGCGGCCCTGCTTGCGGTCTTTCAGCAGGTTCCCCACGCACCGGGCTTCGTCGAACTGCCCCTGGGCCGAGGCGGTGTGGGCGCGGCCTAACATGCGCAGCCCATCGAAGAACTGGTGTCGTCCTCGACGGGATGACACTTATGCACCAGAATTAGCCGCTCACCCGTCAATGATCACCGCATCCAACCAATAGCCCGGGGGGTCAAATGAAGCGCGCGTGGACGCTCGCTGCAGTCGCCGTCGCTGTGGCCTTGACGACGGCGGTCGTATTCGGAGACCAGGAGCAAAGTTCCGGCGTCATCTTTGCACGTTCACGGAGCGTCAAATACTCCCCGCTCGTGCCGGGGGTCTCGAGCTCGGTGGCCTGGGGCGATACCGCCAAGGGACCGTTCGGGGGGTTTACGAAGTTCCGTCCCGGATTCGATGCAGGGATGCACACGCATACGGCGGACGTATTGGTGGTCGTCTTGCGTGGCGCCTATCTGTATCGAGATGATGCCGGTGCCAAACGCGTTGGCCCGGGCGATTTCATCCGGATTCCGGGTGGTCACAAACACTGGAGCGGCGGAGATCGTAAGCAAGGGGCGCTGTTTTATCAGGAGACATTCGGCAAGTTTGATTTGATCCCGGTGAAGTAGCGGAGCCTCGCGACGCCTTGGCGCGGGGCTGCCAAACACGAGCCTACACTCCGTTAGGCAGCCCCGCATGCCTCCGCCGCCCACTCGGCTCTGCGCCTGGGGACACCCATGGATCATCTCCTCGTCCTGGTTGGGACGTTCGCCTTCTGCGTGGGCAGCGCCATGATTCCAGTGCTGCACGCAGAGACGTATCTGGTCACAGCCTCGCTGGTCGCACCGCCGGAGCTTCGCTGGCCCCTGGTCATCGCGGCTACCATCGGTCAGATGCTCGGCAAGGTCGGGATGTACTACGCCGGCCAGGGTATCAGGCTGATTCCGGGCGAACGCATGCAGCGTCGGATCGAGCTGGCGACGGCGCGATACCGCGAGAAGCGTCAGATCGGCAGCGGCCTGGTGTTCGTGAGCGCGGCATCGGGGTTCCCGCCTTTCTATCTCCTGAGCATCGCGGCGGGCATGCTTACATTCCCACTCATCCCGTTCATCATCTTCGGCTTCGCCGGTCGCTTGATTCGGTTCGCGGTCGCGGTCTTCCTCCCCCACTTCCGCATTGGATAGCGCCCCCGGCTGGTGAAGCCATGCCGATCTTAGCCGTCGATACGGTGGTCGCCGCGATTCGTGCCCGCTCGGTCAATGCACCGCGACTCGTCGTGGCCATTGATGGACGGAGTGGTTCCGGCAAGAGCACCGTGGCCGAGGCGGTCGCTCAGGCCGTCGACGCCGTCATCGTGCCCTGCGATGATTTCTTCGCTGCAAGCGTCAGCAATGCGGAATGGGACCGTCGCACGCCGGAGCAACGGGCGGCAGATGCCATAGACTGGCGCCGGTTGAAACGCGAAGCGATCGAGCCATTGCGGGCTGGTCGCGCAGCGCGTTGGTATGCCTTCGACTTTCTGGCTGGTCCCCGCGATGACGGCACCTATCCCTTGCAAAGGACTCCGACCGAGCGTGCCCCGAAACCTGTCGTGCTACTCGATGGCGCATATTCCGCGAGACCGGAGCTCGCAGACGCCCTAGACCTCAGCGTGCTGGTCGAGGCGGCGCCGAGCACGCGGGAGGCGCGGCTCGCAGCGCGTGAGGCGGCTGATTTCCTCCGACAATGGCACGCCCGCTGGGACCTAGCCGAGGAGCACTACTTTGGACACGTGCGCCCGCCCTCGGCGTTCGACGTGGTCCTGCAAACGGATGGGGTGTCAGCGCGCCGCAAGAGCGCTGAACCAGTGTCCCGGCGTGCCGAGGCTAAGCAAATCGTGGGCCTCGCTGCGCGGACGACGAACGCCGCGGAATCAAACCTTTCCACAGCGAAGATCCCTCTGTTATGGGGGCAGTTCACCAACGAGCACTGGTCTGAGCGGCTGGAGGAAGTCGGTGCGTTCGGGCCGACCATTGCGGTTTATTCGGCGTATGAGAGTGATGTCTCGGGTAGCTACCAGCTGTTAGTGGGGCGCCAGGTGCGCAATTCGCGACCGCTGTCGTCGCCGCTGCAAATCGTTTCCGCTCCGCAGGGGTCGTATCTCGCGTTCCAGTGCTCCGGCCCGCTCCCCCAAGCCGTGATTGATGGCTGGCGCGACGTGTGGGCGTATTTTGCGGGCGGTAATGCGCTGGCGCGCGCCTACAGCTTCGATTTCGAGTTATATCTCCCTAGGGGCTCGGTCGAGATCTGGGTGGCAGTCCGAGATCGCTGAGCGTGGAGCGAGGGAGGCGCACAGGGGTTTGGCGTATCGTCTGCTGACCGACCTCACTATTCTGCTGCACTTCGCTTTCCTTCTTTTCATCGTCGCGGGCGGTCTCCTCGCCCGGCGTTACCGCTGGCTTATCGCGCCGCACCTCCTCGCAGCCGCCTGGGGCGTTTATGTCGAGGCAATGCCCGGGCTCATGTGTCCGCTCACGAGGTTGGAAAATGCCCTTGCGCTCCGAGCCGGTGCCGCGGGTTATCGGGGCTCATTCATTGAGCACTATCTGCTCCCGGTCATTTACCCAGATGGCCTCACACCTTTGGCGCAGCGGTGTCTGGCCATCCTCGTAGTCGCAATCACAGTGGCAGTGTACGCCTGGCCGCGACGGCGGATGGAGTCCGGGGAGATTCGACGCCCTCCTCCTCACCTCATCTGAAGCAGGCGGCCTGCGACCACATCCCCGGCATGCTGACCAGCGCGATCGCGTTCCAGGCCAGCATGAAGAAGCGCATCTGCCGAGGCGGCCCAACACGCACCGGAGGGTGATCGCGTCTTCAGCGCGCCGCAGCTTATGCGCGGTCCGTTACGACAATCGCGAAAGCCGGCGGAGTGACGTCCGCCGGCTTGTTCGCGACCTCTCTCTCAGGACCTACGCGCCTTTCGGATAGAAGCGAACTTGTAACAGCTTCAGCCCGTTGTTGTCGTACTGCCAGAAGAACCCTTGGAGGCAAGGATCGAAGAGACTCACGGTCGTGCCGCCGCACGCGGTCACGACCGCGGCATCGGCGACCGGATCGAGAACGATCGTCGTGAGGGCGTCGGTCACGTTGCGAAAGCTGCTCTTGCCCGTCCCGCGGACAAACACCTCGTTCTGCGTCGAGCAAATCACGCCCGGGCTGGTAAGCAGGATGTCGGTCGCGCACGTCGTGATCTTGGCCTGTCCGCCCGGCGTACCGAGCGCACGCGCCCAGATGGTGTAGCTGCCGGGTGCCGGGAGCGAGAAGGATGCCTCCCCATCGGTCCCGTTCTTGTCGAGGACGTCGAACACCCCAGCCTCGGCACTCTGACTGAGAAGAATTTTCGTGGTGACGGTGACGTTCTTCGTCCCGAGGTTCACGAAGATGACGTGTCCGCTGGCCCAATCTGGATTGCTGTTCTTGTCGCGCGGAACGCCAATGATGTTGAGACTGTAGTGCGTCCCGCTGGGAGCGCCGTTGCCGTTCTGCGCGGCGGCCACAGCCGTCGCACACGTCGTTGCAGCCAGGGCGGCCGCCAAGCAACCTGTGATGCGCATAAACCCCCTCATGGAAGTGATCGACCCACCGTCCTGGGGCGTTGCAGCCTCTGAGGTACAAAAGCCCCGTCGGGCCGGTTGGGGGCGCAACGGGGCTGCGGTGACAGAGGACTGGCTCTGGGTCGTGCGCCACGATGCCTCTGCCTCACCACCCTGCGCAGTGACGACGCTCACGACAGGTCCGGTAACCCGACGCTTCCACTGCGAGGGCTTTCTCTTGACGCGCGGGTCCGGGAGCCGCTATGCTGGAAGACCGCTCGTTGTCGTCGACGTGCAAAGATCGCCCCGTTGCGCCCGCATTCGGCTCAACGGGGCATTCTGTTCTTGGGGGTGGCATCGTGCGCCTGACCCGGGAGACCGCGTGATCCGAGTGCTCGTCGCCGACGACAGTCCGATCGTGCGAGAGGGACTGAAGCGCATCGTCGCCGACTGCCCCGATATGAAGGTCATCGGGGAGGCGGCGACCCGCGAAGCTGTGCTCGAAGCCGTGCACACGACCGAGGCAGACGTGCTGCTGATGGACGTCTGCGTGCCGGGGTCCGCTCTGTTCGAGATGACTCGCCAGCTGACCAGCCGATGGCCGAGTCTTCGCGTGCTGATCGTCAATGTGCACAGTGAAGACCAGCACGCCCTGCGGGTGCTGCGTAGCGGCGCTGCCGGGTACCTCGCCCGCGGGCATCCGCCGAGCGAACTGGTGGAAGCGATCCGTAAGGTGGCCAGAGGCTCGCGACACGTGAGTCACGCGCTCGCCGAGGAGCTGCTGTGGGACGCCGCGACCGATGCGGACCGGCCGGTGCACGAGGATCTGTCCGATCGGGAGTACCAGGTCCTCTGCCTGCTCGGCACGGGCATACCGCTGACCCGCATTGCTACCGATCTCGGGCTCAGCCCGAAAACCATTAGCACCTACCGTGGACGCATTCTCGAAAAACTCAAGCTCAATAACAGCGCGGCAATCATCCGCTACGCGATCGAGCATCGGCTGGTGACCTAGCCGACCGCGGCGACGTGCCCTGTCGCGCCGGCGCAACACCGGCGCGTGGGCGAAGTCTGACAGCGCCACGCGCCAGAATGCCATGCGACGATGGGAACTGCGCCGATACCGTCGGCGCAACGCGTCCGGTGAGGTTGCAGCGCAGCGCGTTTTTGGGATTGACGCGCTGCGAACCTCAATCCGGAGGTGCACGATGAAGCTCTTTCACTCCCCGCCAGTTGCGGCGCTGGCCGCGGCGCTACTGGTCAGCGCGTGTTCCGACGCCCAGAATCTGGCGGCGCCACGACCCGCGTTCTCGGCCACGTCTGGTTCTGCCATTACCTACAGCGGCCGGGCCACCGTGGTGCAGGCGGCGCTTCCTTTGCTCGCGCCGATCACGATCGTGGACGCCGGCCCCCTCCCTCCCGAGGGCGGTGCACAAGAGAAATCGCTCGTCGATGCGAGGGTGCCCGGGCTGCTCAGCGTTGAGGTCCTGCACGCCTCCACTGTCGGCGAGGGTAATCACAGTCGCTCGGAGGCCTCCGTGGCGCAACTGTCCCTTGCCGCGGGCGGGAACACCATCTCGGCCGGCTTCCTCATGGCCCGGGCGGAGGCCCGGTGCACCGACGCGGGAGCGACGACCAGCGGTAGCTCGGAGATCGCGGAGCTGACGATCAACAATGCATCGATCGTAGTCAGCGGGCAGCCCAACCAAACCATTTTGCTTCCGAACGGGCAGGTGGTCATCAACGAGCAGAACACCGCCCCGGGTGATATCACGGTCAACGCACTCCACGTCGTCGTCAACGGAGTCGCGGACGTCGTGGTGTCGTCCGCGCACGCTGACATCGGCTGTCCGCAACCGCTGCCCCCCCCGCCGCCCTCCTGCCCGGATTTCGTGACTGGCGGCGGGTGGATCACCGGGACGCCATCGGGGGCCAAGGGCAATTTTGCGGTGGC
>Ga0099828_10002981_pt1 | contig 11801 bp, 13 predicted proteins | sample CZO8metaG_2_FD_79338 | JGI IMG/M metagenome (GOLD analysis project Ga0099828, IMG submission 79338) | Vadose zone soil microbial communities from the Eel River Critical Zone Observatory, Northern California, USA - CZOApr15con2H1.8 metaG | ecosystem: Environmental > Terrestrial > Soil > Vadose...
CCCACGGCGCTGCGCAAAATCATCCCGTATCAGCAACCGTTCATCTGCGAGCTGGCTGAAAGACTCGGCGAGGCCCTCCCGGCCTCATGGTGAGGAGCCGCGCGCAGCGGTGGCTTTGCACAAAGGGACTTGCACACTTTTCCGCTGAGCTAGCGCCTGCCTGCCTCATGGTGAGGAGGCTGCGCGCCAGCGCGGCCGTCTCGAACCACGCGCCGCGCCTGGGATCGCATCCTTCGAGACGCGCGCCTTCGGCGCGCTCCTCAGGATGAGGGTGGAGCGATTATTTGGTGCTTGATCTCACAGCCCGCGGAATTGGCTGTTGTAGGTCGCCATGATGTGATCGCGCCGCTTGGTCAGCCGTTCCACCTCCGCGTCGAGGCCGAGGCGCTGCGCGACCTCGATGGCGCGGGCGAACTGGAAGCACGCGTCCTCATAACAGCTCTTCGTGCTGCCGAACGGCGGCACGTCGTACATGTCGGAATAGGATTTTTCCGCGAGCCGTTCCCACTCGTCGAGCTCGGCGCGGCCGGCGGGATCGGGCGCTGTCGGCATTGCTTGGTGGAAGTGGATTAAGCCCGCACTTCCTGGCGCTGGAACACCACGTAGCCGGCGACGAACAGCAGGATGGTCGCCGCAATGAGCCCGACGATCTGGCCCCATACGATCAGCATGCTCTGCAGGAACGGCAGCGGCGCGCCGGGGATGGAGCCGCGCTCGACCAGCGCGAGGCCGAGGGCGGCGAGCATCGGCTGCTGGGTCGAGCGCACCGACGGATCGAGCACCACCGACACCACCTCGCCGAACAGCGCGCTCGGGGAAAGCCGGGCAAAGCCTTGGCGCACGCTGAGCACGCCGAGCAAATCCTCCGCCGAGGCGATCTCGCGCGCGCCGACCGCGTCGGCGACGATCGGGGAGAGCAGCGGCCACAGGATGGTGAGGAAGAGCCACAGCCCGAGCGTGAGCAAGGCCGCGGTCGCAGCCGAGCGGAAGATGATGGAGAACAGCATGGCGAGCGCGAGCCATACGCCGGCGTAGAAGATGGTCACCACCAGCATGACGAGGGCGCGGGCGATCTCCTCGCCGCTCGGCGCCAGCCCCAGCATCAAGAGGCCGAGCCCGATGACGAGCAGCCACAGGGCGACCAGGCTGATGGCGATGGTCGCGAGCCCGGCGAGGAATTTGCCGAACAGCAGCGCGTCGCGGTAGATCGGCTGCGACAGGATGCGGCTGAGCGTGCGCCGGCTGTGCTCGCTGTTGACGAGGTCGAAGCCGAGCCCGACCGCGACCAGCGGCACCAGGAACGAGAGCAGCGAGGCGAACGAAGGCAGCGGCTCGCGCGACTGGGTGAACAGCCGCAGGAACAGGAACGGATCCTCGGCGCTCGAATCCTTGATCACCTGGATCGAGCCGTACACCGCCGCGATGGCGGTGAGCACGACCAGCCATTCGAGCACCAGCATGCGCGCGCCGGTGAGGTGATCGGACAGCTCCTTGAGGAACACGGTGCCGACGCCGCGCCAGGGCGAGCCTTCACGCCGCATGACGAGCTCCCTGGTCGTGGAAATAGCGGGTGTAGATCGCCTCGAGGCTCGGCTCCTCGACCGAGAGGCGCAGCAACCGGCCGCCGGCGGCGACCACCGCCGCGGCGGCGTCCGGCCGCACGTCGCGGTCGGCGAGGAGCCGCACCCGGTCGGGACCGGTGGTCTCGACCGAGGTGACGCCGGGCACCTGCGCGAGCTTGTCGGCAAGCCCCTGCCCCTGCGCCTCGACCTCGACCGCAAATCCGCCGCCGAGCACCTGGCGGCCGAGCTCGGCCACGCTCCCCATCAGCGCGATGCGGCCTTCCTGGAACAGCGCGACCCGGTCGCACACGCTCTGCACGCGCTCAAGCAGGTGCGAGGACAGCAGCACCGACACGCCCTCGCGCTTGAGGTTGCGGATCATGTCGAGCAATTCGAGCGTCGCCTGCGGATCGAGCCCGGAGGTCGGCTCGTCGAGAATGGCGATGGCGACGTTCTTCATCAGGATTTCGGCGAGGCCGAGCCGCTGCTTCATGCCGCGCGAGTAGGTGCCGACGCGCTTGCCGGCGACCTCGGCGAGATCGACGCGGGCGAGCGCATCGGCGATGCGCGCCTCGCGCTCCGCCTCGGCGAGCCCGATCAGCCGCGCGGTGTAGCGCAGATTGTCGCGCGCGCTCAGGTAATCGTAGAAGCCGACCGAATCCGGCAGATAGCCGACGCGGCGCTTCACCGCGAGCGGGTCGCGCACCGGATCGTGCCCGAGCACCCGCGCGCTGCCGGCGGAAATCTCGGTCAGCCCCAGCAGCATCAGGATGGTCGTGGTCTTGCCGGCGCCGTTCGGCCCGAGCAGGCCGAAAATCTCGCCGCGCCCCACGCTGAACGAGACGGCGTCGACCGCGACCGTCCCGTTGTAGCGCTTGGTCAGCCCCTGGGCATCGATGACGATGTCGCTCATCGCCGCCCGAACCTCGCGACGGCGCCGACCAGGACCAGAAGCGCGATGGCGATGATGCCGACGCCGGTGATGCCCCACACGGTCGAGGTCGATACCCCGATGCGGAAGTTGGCCGAGGCGTTCTCGCCCCGCGTCGTCGCCCGCAGCGAGGTGACGTAGTCGCCGGCGATCGCCTTCTCGGACGGCGTGATCAGCGCCTGCACCTCGCGGCTCTGGCCCGGCGCCAGGCTGTCGACGGTCTTCGGCTCGAACGCCACCTTCCAGCCCGACGGTCCGCTGCCCGACAGCTCGACGTCCTCGGCCGGCGCCGTGCCGGTATTGGTCACCTCGATCGGGATCGTGCTTTCCTTGCCGGCGGTGGCGGTGGCGCTGAGCACGCCGCCGCGCCCGGCGAGGCTGAGCTGCGGCTGGCCGGTGATCTCGAGCGCCACCTTGGTCTCGACGTTGGCGTCCTCGGCGGCGGCCCGCATCGTGACCGCGTACTGGCCGGCCTTGACCGTGCTCGGCGGCCGCACCTTGAACTTCACGTCCTTGCTCTGCCCGGCCTCGATCGGGATCGAGCTGAGTTCCTGACTGCCGTAGGATTCGGTGAACGAGGTCTCGAAATTCTGCGGCGCCTGGGCGGCGAGGCTCACCAACAAATTCTTGCCGCTGTCGTTCTTGACGGCGATCGTGTACTCGAAGCTCGATTTCGCGGTGCCGCGCAGATTGGGCAGGCGCGGCTCGACCGAGAGTTTCGCCGGCAAATCCTTGGCGAAAGCCACCACGATCGGCAGATTGACATTGGCGTCCTTGCCCTTGGCGGTGACGGTGAGCGTCTGCTTGCCGCTGGCGTTGGCCGGGACCTCGAGGCGCAGCTGCAGCGAGACGCTGGCGTTGGTCGCCGGCATGGCCGCGGCCACCGGCTGGCCGCTGCCGAGCAGGCTCGCCTGCCAGCCGGCCGGCACGCCGTCCACGCTGACCTCGAGCATTTCAGGCGGAAGGCCGTAGTTCTGCAGGCGCAGGCTGACCGTCGACGTGGTGCCGGGCCGCACCGTGATCGAGGGGAAGTCGGCCATCAGGAAGAGGCCCTTGACCCCGGCCGGCGGCTCGTCCGCCGCCATGGCGGGGCCGGTGAGGGCGAGAACAGCTGCGGTGAGCGCGAGAGCAAGACCTCGCATGGGAGCATCTCCGGAAAGGTGTGAGGTATTCCAGGATTGCGGACCTGCCCTAGCACGGACGGGACGGTGCCGGAATGGGCGTCGGTTTGCGCCGTTACGACAAATCGGCGCAGGTTCGGAAATCAATGCGTTGCCGTGCTCGCAAGCTTGGGGACCAGGGGCGCCCAGTCGTTCGCCAGCGTAAGCCGCGCCCCGGTTTTCTGCTGCAGCTCGTCGAACGACAGGCCCTCGACGATCTCGCGCACGATCAGCCCCTCGGGCGTCACGTCGATCACCGCGAGATTGGTGTAGATGCGGCTGACGCAGTGCGCCGCGGTGAGCGGATAATCGCATTTCACCTTGATGCGCGGCTTGCCGTCCTTGGTCGTGTGCTCGAGCAGCACCCGCACCCGCCTGGCGCCGACCGCGAGATCCATGGCGCCGCCGACGCCGGGCGGAAAGCTCGGATCCTCCGTCGTCCAGTTGGCGAGATCGCCCGCTTCGGACACCTCGAACGCGCCCATGATCGACAGGTCGAGATGGCCGCCGCGGATCATCAGGAAGGCATCGGCGTGGTGGAAGAACGACCCGCCGGTGATCAAGGTGGTGAGCCCCTTGCCGGCATTGATCAGGTCGGTGTCGACCTCGTGCGGCTGCGGCTTCGGTCCCATGCCGAGCAGGCCGTTCTCGCTGTGGAACACGATCTCGCGGCCCGGCGGGATGTGATCGGAGACGAGGGTCGGCAAGCCGATGCCGAGGTTGACGTACCAGCCGTTGTCGATGTCCTGGGCCGCGCGCCAGGCCATTTGCGGACGCGAGAGGGGGGTCACGGCGGTCTCCTCACGTGAGCGATGCAAACACGCGCGTCGTCAAACGACGACGACACGGTCGACGAATATGCCGGGAGTATGCACGCATTCCGGATCGATGTCGCCCAGCGCGACCAGCTCCTTCGCCTGCACCACGGTCAGCTCCGCCGCCATCGCCATGACCGGATTGAAGTTGCGCGCCGACTTCCGGTAGGTGAGGTTGCCCCAGCGGTCGGCGCGATGCGCGCGCAACAGCGCGACGTCGCCGCGCAGCGGCTTCTCGAACACGTAGCTCTTGCCGTCGATCTCGCGCACCTGCTTGCCGTGGGCGAGCTTGGTGCCGACGCCGACCGGCGAGTAGAAGCCGCCGAGCCCGGCGGCGGCGCAGCGCATGCGCTCGCTGATGATGCCCTGCGGCACCAGCTCCAGCTCGATGCGGCCGGCCTTGTAGGCGGCGTCGAACGCGCGCGGATCGTCGGTGCGCGGGAACGAGCAGATGACCTTGCGCACCCGCCCGGCGTCGATCAGGGCGGCGAGCCCGCGCTTGCCGCTCCCCGCATTGTTGGAGACGACGACGAGGTCGCCCACGCCCATCTCCAGCAATCCGTCCATCAGCTCATCGGGCGCGCCGACCGCCCCGAAACCGGCGGACAGGATGGTCGCCCCGTCTCGAATGCCTGCGAGCGCGGCGGCGATGCTGTCGACCTGCTTGTCGATCATCGGGGAAATATAACGTGGGCGGAGGCTGGCGGCATCGGGAGAGTAGCGAGTAGCGAATAGGGTAGCGAATAGCGAAATAGCGAATAGCGAATAGTTAAGCAAGCGGTGTCCCTACTCGCTACTCGCTACTCGCTATTCGCTTGCTTCCAGGCTACGCGGCCCGCGCGAGCCGCGTGACCTCGCGCTGGATCAGCGTGCGGTAGAGACCCTCGCAGCGCATCAGCTTGTCGGGCGGGCCGTCCTGGGCGACGCGGCCGTCCTCCAGCACGACGATGCGGTCGAAGTTGCGCAAGGTCGACAGCCGGTGGGCGATGGCGATCACGGTGCGCCCGCGCATCAGCCGGCCGAGGGCTTCGCGGATCGCTTCCTCCGACTCGCTGTCGAGCGCCGAGGTCGCCTCGTCGAGCAGCAGGATCGGCGCGTCCTTGAGGAACGCGCGCGCGATGGCGATGCGCTGGCGCTGCCCGCCGGAGAGCTTGATGCCGCGGTCGCCGACGATGGTGGAGATGCCGTTGGGCATGCCTTCGATGAAGCTCATGCAGCGCGCCGCGACGGCGGCCGCGCGCACCTCCGCGTCGCTCGCGTCCGGCCGGCCGTAGCGGATGTTTTCCATGATCGAGCGGTGGAACAGCGAAATGTCCTGCGGCACCACGGCGATGGCGGCGCGCAGGCTCTCCTGGGTCACCCCCGCAATGTCCTGGCCATCGACCAGGATGCGCCCGCCCTGCACGTCATAGAAGCGCTGGAGCAGGGCAAACAACGTCGACTTGCCGCTGCCCGACGGCCCGACCAGGCCGGTGCGCCGGCCGGCCTCGAGCGCGAGGCTGAAATTCTCGAACACGGCCAGCGGCTGCGAATAGCAGAAGCGCACCTCCTCGAACGCGACCGAACCACGCCGGCGCCCCAGCGGCGCCGCGTCCGGGCGGTCGCGGATCTCATGGGGAACGAGCAAGGTCGCCAGCGCCTCGGTGAGCCGGGCAAGATGCTGCGTCACGTCGACGAGCGCCACCGCGAGGTCGCGGGTGGCATGCAGGATGGTGAGGCCGAGGGTGGAGATCAGCACCACTTCGCCGGTGGTCGCCCGGCCGCCCTGCCACAGCACGATCGCCCAGGCGAGCAGCCCGATGGCGAGCACCACCATCACGACCGCATGCAGCAGCCGCAGCTTCTCCAGATAGAGCATGCTGCGCCGGCGCGCCTCGAGCTCGGAGCCGACCGTGCTCTTGAATCGGCGATGCTCGCGCCGCAGTCCGCCGAAGGCGCGCACCAGCATCATGTTGCCGACGATGTCGACCATCTCGCCGTCGACCGCCGCGGCGCGGTCGGCGAAGCCGCGATGCAACGGCCCGCCGGCGGCCGCGAGGCGAAACAGCGTGAACACCATCAGGCCCGCGACGACCGCCAGGCCGCAGGTCATCTGCACGCTGACCGAGCTGAGATACGCGATGGCGACCGCGGTCGCCACGCACGGCGGCAGCACGTTCCACACAAACATGTTCTCGACGGTGAACACGGCGTTCGACGTCGCCGTGATCCGGCTGGTGAGCATGCCGGGCAGCCGGTCGGCGAAATAGTTCGGCGCGTGGCCGGTGAGATGGCGGAACAGATCGCGCCGCAGGTCGCCGGTCACCCCGACGAACGCATAGCTCGACACCCAGCCGGCGAGGCGCCACAGCAGGTTGTCGGCAACGATCAGCGACATCAGCAGTAGGAAGGCGGTCCAGACCCTGTCGTTGCCCTCCCACCCGCGCGACAGCGTGTCGACCAGGAATTTGACGCCGTATTGCGCGCTGACCGAGCAGCCGACGGCACCCAGCACCGCCACGAGAATGATCGCGTGGGTCCACGGCCGGCGGCGGATATAGCGCAGGAAGAACGCAAACGGCCGATGCGCGTAATGGCATAGATCGTCCATGGCCCCTCGTGCTGCTCGGATCAAAGCAAGAACCCCGCCATATTGCCTGGATCGCGTTGCGCGACCCGTCAGGCGGACTAACGCGACACCGTTGCAAAGGTTGCCGCGCATGCGTCCCATGCAGCCAGCGAAAACATTCACGTATTGTTGGGCCGTGTTTCAGGCATCAGTGCCGCCAAAGCAGTCACGCCGGCGGCAGCGATGGCGGCGAGCGTGAGGAACGCGGCGCTGGGCCCGAAATGATCGCTCATGTAGCCGGCGAGCGTCGTGCTCATCGCTGCGCCGATCCCCACTGCGCTACCGACCACCCCCTGCGCCAGATTGAAGCGGCCGGTCCCGAACGTCACGTCGGCGACCACCAGGGGAACCATGACGGCGAGCACGGCCGCCGCGACGCCGTCGAGGAGTTGCACGGCGACCAGCAGGTAGGGATCGCTGGTGAGGGCGAACAGCACGCCGCGCGCGGAGAGCGCGGCGAACGCGGCGATCAGCAAAGGGCGGCGGCCCCATTGCTGGGCCTGGCGGCCGACCCAGGGCGAGAACGCCGCGACGACGATCTGCGGCACCACGATGCAGGCGGCGATCAGGACCGTCGCCCAGCGGGCCGAGCGCGTGGTGACGATGCCGCCCATCAGGGGCAGCATCGCCGCGTTGGCGAGGTGGAACATCAGCACGCAGCCGGCGAGGATGATGAGCGGGCGATTGCGCGCGAGCTTGCGCAGGCCGGCGATCACCCGCGTGGCGGGCGGCTCGCTGATACCGCCGTGCGCACGCACCGGATCGATCTCGCGCTCGCGGATGCGGCTGAGCGCGATCAGCGCCGGCACGCACAGCACCGCGGTGAACAGGAACACCGCCCGGCTCGACAGGAAGTAGCCGGTTGCTCCCATGGCGGCGGCGGCGAGCCCGTTGCCGATCGAGGCGAACCGGGCATTGCGCCCCAGCCGCTCGCCGATATGCGCGCGGCCGACGAGCCCGAGGCTGATGGCGGCGAGCGCCGGCCCGAGCACGCAGCTCGCCGCCGCATGCAGCACCTCGGCGGACAGCACGAGGGGAAAAATCGGCCAGGCGGCGAGCGCCACGGCGCTCGCGCTGATGGCCACGAGCGACCAGCCGGCGAGGTGCCGCTCGGACCGGGCGAGATCGACCAGCGCCCCCCCTGGCATTTGTCCGATGAGCGCGACGAGGCCGGCGATGGTCAGCACCAAGCCGATATCGACCTGGGTCCAGGCCTGCGTCGTCAGGTAAACGGAGATGAAGGGGCCGAACCCGGTCTGCACGTCGGCAAGGAAGAACGCGAACCAGTCGAGCCCGCGCGTGCTGGCGCGCGAGGGCGGTTCGACCGGCGCACGCTCGGGCAGCGGCGGCGCGTCGGCCGCGCTGCCGTTCTCGACGCCGTGCGCATCGAGCCGCCCCCGGCGGCGCGGCGAGGGGGCGGCGGTCAGCTTACATCTCCGGCATCACCGGGATGCTCGGCGGCAGCGCGCCCAGCACCACGACCGGCTTTCCGTCCTTGTATTCGGGCGCCGCGCGCACCTGATCGCGGGTCAAGTCCACGGTGATCGGGTCGGACTTGGCGGCGGGAAAGTGCACCGAGGTCCAGTCGACCACGATCTTGCGGCTGCCGACGCCGAGAAAGCCGCCGAAATCGATCACCGCCGCGCGCGCCTGCCCGCCGCGGTCGACCAGGATGTCGACGATCCGGCCCATGCTCTCGTCGGCGCTGCTGCGGACCTCCTTGCCGAGAATTCCCTGGACGTCCTGGTTGTTCAATACCGAAACCCACGGCGCCGGAGCGCTCGTCTCCGGCGGCGCCGTGGCGGATCGTTCCTCGGCGCTCATGGCCGGCGGCGCAGCGGCGGCAATCGCCATCCCGAGCAGGACGGCGAGCCGGATGTCGGTGCGCATGGACCCCTCCTCTCCGCGGACGAATACGCGAGCCCAAACCAAAGGCCGGAACTTGGTTCCATGCGCCGTGAAAAAATGTCGTGCGGCGCTTTTACGCGGGATCAGGCCGCCCCGACCCGCAGCACCGTCGGCCAATCGGGCTCATCCTCGGGGAGCACCCACGGCTCCTTGAGCGCGGCCTGCCGCCATTCGGCCCAGGCCGGCAGCGCCATCACGGCCTCCATGTAGGCGCGCGAGGGAGCGCCCACCTCGACCGCATAGGTGTGGAACCGCGACACCACCGGCGCATACATGGCGTCCGCCGCGCCGAAGCGGCCGAACAGGAACGCGCCGCCCTGCCCGAACCGCGCCCGGCATGCCGCCCACATGGCGTCGATGCGCGTGACGTTCGCCATGGCGTCGGCGCTCAGCTCGCGCCGCTTCACCGGCCGCCAGAAATTCATCGGGCACTCGCCGCGCAGCGGCAGGAAGCCCGCATGCATCTCCGCCGCGACCGCCCGCGCATGGGCGCGCGCCGCCGGATCGGACGGCCACAGGCCGGCGTCGGGAAACTTTTCCGCCAGATATTCGAGAATGGCGAGCGATTCCCATACCTTGGCGTCGCCGTCCTCGAGCGCCGGCACCTTGCCGGTGCCCGACGTCGCCAGCACCGTGCGCTTGAAATCCGGAGCGTCGAGCGAGATCACCCGCTCTTCGAAGGGGATTCCCACGGCCTTCATGGCGATCCACGGCCGGAACGACCAGGACGAATAGTTCTTGTTGCCGATGATCAGCTTCAGAGCCATCGTCTGATTACTGACCACTGAGTCCTGGTCCGCAAGCGAATTTTGATGATCGGGGCAATCAATCGCGCGAATGCGCGCGTCAGGTCTTGGCGGGCTTTGCGTCCTGCGGCAGGTCCGCGGGCCCGCCCGCCTTCTTCCACGCGCCGAACCCGCCCTTCATGTGGGCGACCGGCTTGAGGCCCATGCGCTGGGCGGTCTGCGCCGCCAGCGCCGAGCGCCAGCCGCCCGCGCAGAAGAACACGAAGCGCTTGTCCTCGGCGAACACCGGCTTGTGATAGGGGCTCTCCGGGTCGATCCAGAATTCCAGCATGCCGCGCGCGCAGTGGAAGGCGCCGGGCATGCGGCCCTCGCGGTTGAGCTCGCGGATGTCGCGCAGGTCGACGAACACCACGTCGTCGCGACCGTGCAGCTTGAGCGCGTCCTCGACCCCCAGGGTCTCGACCTCGCGTTCGGCGGCGTCGACCAGGGTGCGAAAGCCCAAGTTGATCTGTTGCGGCATGCCCCTAATGTGGCGGCCGCGCGGCGGCGGTCAAGCACCAACGTCGGGTGCGGCGCGGAGCCCGTGCCGCCGCCGGGCGCGGTTCGGCCTCAGCCGAGCTGCGCGGCCTCGACGCCGAACGCGAGCGTCGCCATCGCGGCGGCCCCGTAGGTCGCCATTGTCCACGCGGTGAGCCGCCAGAAGAAATTCTTCGAGATTGTCGCCATCGGTCCCTCCCCGGAGCGCTGGATCAGGCACGCCATGGCCCGATCTCTCGTCGTCCCACGCGGGAAGGTAGGGCAATTGTCTTGAATGATGGTGAATGAGGCCGGCCGGAACGCTCGAAATGGTTTACAACGGGTAATCTTCCGGCTGCCGCGGGACTCATCGCGATGTCGCCGTTCACCACGCCAGACCTCGTCGCGCTGGCTTTTTTCGTCGTCGCCTGGATCGCCTATGCGATCGCGATCGAACGCAGCGCGCGCGGGCGCGACGGGCTCAATGCGCGGATGGATGCGTACCGCGAGGTCTGGATGCGCCAGATGCTCGGCCGGCAAAACCGCATCGTCGACACCCAGATCACCGCGTCGCTGCAGAACGGCACCGCCTTTTTCGCCTCGACCTCGCTCATCGCCGTCGGCGGCGCGCTGACCCTGCTGCGGTCGCCCGACGAGGCGCTCACCATCTTCGCCGCGCTTCCGTTCGGCATCGCAACCACGCGGGTGGAATGGGAAGCCAAGACGCTCGGGCTTGCGGTCATCTTTGTCTGCGCGTTCTTCAAATTCGCCTGGTCCTATCGCCTGTTCAACTACCTCGCGATCGTGCTCGGCGCCGCGCCGCCGCCCGAGGAGAAGGATACGCCGGAAGCGACGGCGCTCGCGCATCGCGCCGCCAAGCTGTCGGAAGAGGCCGGCCGGCACTTCAACCGCGGCCAGCGCGCCTTCTTTCTCGCGCTCGGCTATCTCGGCTGGTTCGTCAGTCCGTGGGTGTTCATGGCGGCGACCGCGGCCGTGCTCGTGGTCATGTGGCGACGGCAGCTCGCGTCTCCGGCGCGCCGCGCGCTCGGCGGCGATTGACGACGCGCGGCTAAGGACTTGGGAACAGCGCCGTCGTGCGGCCGGCCAGCCAGTAGAACAACAGGCCCACCCACTCGCGCATGGCGGTGTCGGAGCGCCGCAGGCCGTCGCCGAGGCTGGCGAAGGGGCGCCCCAGGTCCTCCCATCCGCGGGTGCGGTAATCGACCGGATAGGCCTCGACCGCAAACCCGACGCGGCGGAACGCGCCGATCGAACGCGGCATGTGATAGGCCGAGGTGACGAGCAGCCAGCGCTCGCCCGGCCGCGGATCGGCGAGCGCCTTGGTGAACCGGGCGTTCTCGGCGGTATCGCGCGAGCTGTCCTCGATGGCGACGCGCTCCGGCGCAATGCCGAGGCCGGCGTAGAACCGGCGCGCCAGCTCGCCTTCGGTCGGCCCCTCGAACATGAGGGCGCCGGCGCCACCGCTGAACACGATGCGGGCCGCCGGATAGCGCCGCGCCAGCTCGGCCGAGGCGGTCATGCGCTCGGCCGCCTC
>Ga0099828_10002983_pt1 | contig 11798 bp, 10 predicted proteins | sample CZO8metaG_2_FD_79338 | JGI IMG/M metagenome (GOLD analysis project Ga0099828, IMG submission 79338) | Vadose zone soil microbial communities from the Eel River Critical Zone Observatory, Northern California, USA - CZOApr15con2H1.8 metaG | ecosystem: Environmental > Terrestrial > Soil > Vadose...
AGTATTGACATGTAATGGCTGGAAACTCTTCAAGGATCTTACTGATGAGGATGAGGTAGCAACAAGGCAACTCAACGATCCGCACGTCGTTTACGCAAAACCAACAGCACACGCGACGTATTTATACGAGGGACCCATGTACTGCCTTGAGCAACGCCGCATCGATCTTTGTGTGACGCCCAATCACCGCATGGTGACCTCGTGCAAACGCCGCGACGGTACCGAGGCGATGCGTTTTGAAGAGGCAAAGGATATCCTCGGCAAATGTAATCGCTACCATCTTACATCAGATTGGGAAGGTGAGGAGCGCGGAACATTTACCTTGCCAGCTTACTTTTCCCTGGGGAAGGGCAAGCCACCAAGGTCAGCTATCGAGTTGCCAATGGATGATTGGTTACACTTCCTGGGGTGGTATCTTGCCGAGGGAACCGTTGACGGTAAATGGCACAAAGGAGTGCCGAATCGCATCTGCATTAACCAAAAAATCGGAGCTAACTCCGAAGAGGTGCATACCGTCTTCGAGAAGATAGCTGCTGCTTTGGGATGCACACATAGTGTGTACCTGTTCAAGGATCGCGACCAGGAATCGCACTACCTGTTTTGCTCGCAGTTAGCTGTTTACCTTGCCTTGCTCGGCAACAGCCTCACCAAACACATACCACGTGAGTTGCTGGGCCTATCGAAGCGACAGTTAGGCATCCTTTTCAATGCTCTGATGTCGGGAGATGGGATGTGGATGAATCATGATCGGCATTATGGCCGCTACTATACGTCGTCGAAGCAGCTTGCTGATGATGTGCAGGAGCTAGCCATAAAACTAGGGCTTTCCGCAAACATTTCTTACCTGAACCGGGCAGAGGGCACGGGATGGACGAAGCAGGTAGAGTATCGAGTAAACTTCACAAAGACCACCGTTTTTCAGGTCAACCAACAGCCAGATGATCTCAACGACTGGTTAGAGGATTATGCCGGCATGGTGTATTGTTGCGAGGTTCCAGGAGATGGTATCATCCTGGTCCGGCGCAATGGTAAACCCATTTGGTGTGGAAACTCCAAAGTACATGACAGTCACAACATCATGTTCTGTTGCAAAATCTGGGGACTTCGCGCCACCGACTTGAATCAGGGCGTCGTGTATGGCGTTGAGACCGATGAGACTACGCGAGATGCACGGCTGGCAACCCGTTTCGACTACGACCAAATCTACGGTACAGCTCTGAACCGCTTCTGCGCCCAGGCTGCCGCAGGGTATCCCCTCAGCGTTTATGGTAAAGGCCAGCAAACTCGTGGGTACATCAATTTGAGGGACACTATCAGATGCATCGAACTGGCCATTACAACACCGCCCAGAGAAGGTGAGTACCGCGTATTCAACCAGTTCACCGAGCAATTCTCACTCATTGAACTGGCAGAAATGGTCGCCGAGCAAAGTAAGCACTTCGGATTGGAGGCGCAGATTCAGCACCTCCCGAATCCTCGCGTTGAGGCAGAGCAGCACTACTACAATGCCTCTCACACCAAGCTTATTGAACTTGGACTCGAGCCGCATCTTCTGAATAGGACTGGACTTGAATCGCTTATCGATCTTGCCATCAAGCGCCGCGAACAAATTAACAGAAACCTGATTATGCCTACTGTCAACTGGCGCATGACGAAAAATGAGATTTCTCAGACCGGCGACTGGCCACCAATCACCTTTTCAAAAGAGTAACAGATCAATGATTGGACAAATATCCTGATTCGCCTGCATATTCCAGGCTTTGTAGGCCCGAATGCTATCCACCTTTTCAGCCATCATCATTGGATCGCTTGTTATCCTGGCAAGCAGTTCTTTCTGGACTGTTGGTTCCAAGCAAACCCAACCCAGGTTGTACCGTTCGATGAATTGAAGGTTGAGAGCCTCCTGGCCTGGAATAAAAGCAGTGATGAGAAATGGTTTCTCCAACATGAATGCTTCGGATATGAAACTCGCCCCTGCTTTACCGGCAATCACATCCGCCGCTGCCATGTAAGGAGCGATCATCTCAGTAAAAAACAGAGTGCGTACCTGCTCAATGCCTGCATAACGTGCGGCCATACTCTTATTGTTGCCGACCGCCAGAATAATTTGCATTGGCACGCCCGAACTCAACAGGCTCTCGACAGTCCTATCAACTCCGGCAGAACCCTTCGCACCTCCCTGAAGAAAGATGGTGAATACGGCTGGATCAAAATCGAGGGCAGCGAGCTTTTCACTTCTCCCGTATGGAGAGGCTTCTAAAAACTGGCGTCGCACCGGCCTTCCAGTAAGGTACAGACGGTTTTTATCGATACCCTGTTCCAGTGCCTGGGCAAAAATTTCGCGCGTCGGAGCAAGGTAGGCATCGGCCTGTTTCTCAGTAAACCAGGTCATATGCAACTGCCCCAGGTCGGTGAGCTGAAAGACGAGCGGGACACGCTTTCGGAGGCGTTCATTGGCACGAGCAGTTGCAAATGATAACAGCGCATGTGTCGTTATGATAAGCTGGGGCTGGATATGCTCTATAATGCCGAGTAACCGACTGAGACTAAACGGTGTAAGCACGCGATGCAACCATAAGGAGATGATTTCATTGTCAGTGAAGGTATACTGCCAGTCTAAATATTTCAAAAAATGTCGGCTTACTGACGCATACCAACGATCAACAATATCAGGCTGTGGATCCACAATAGCAACTTCATAGTATGTTCCGAGCATCTCCTTGAGAGACTGCGCGAGATTTAGATGTCCACCTCCGGTACGAGTGGTAAGAATCAAAATGGTGGGCCTCAATGCCTTCATCACTGCTCTCCTAATCAGGAGTGAGCAAGGGGCCAGTATCCTGTTCAGCTTTAACACCAAGCGATTGGAGCATTTCATTCTCCACAGCCTTGATAGTACTGGCATACCTGGCACGCCTTCTCTGGTGTATCTTTCGCACAAGCAGGGTGAAGAGAGACATAACAACCAGGAGCGCGAGAACAAGGGTTGAGAAGGCGCCAAAAATTCCTGCCACTTCCTCCCAGCTTCTCGCAAAGACGTAACCCAGCCCCAGAGGAATCATCGCCCCAAGTATCTGGCCGCTTATATCCCAGAACAGAAAGTTATGATATGGGTATAGCTCCAATCCGGCAACGAGATTTACCGGGCCACCAAGAGCAACGATAAGAAACCGTGTAATAAAGACTGTCCAGCCTGCCTTACGCCTGAAGTAAGCGCGGCCTCGCTCCAGAGCTTGCGGCGTGATGAAACGAAAACGCTTTTGTCGCTCAAGCCAGCCTATTAAAGACGTTCCCACGCGCCGACCAATGAAATAGCCAAGGTTGTCTCCCATCACGGCTGCGCTCAATGCAACTGGAAACAGGATGGCGATGTTGAAATCACCAACGGTGGCAAATGCTCCCGCAGCAAAGAGGAGCAGAGAGCCAGAAATGGGAGCGCCAGCGGCAGCCACGAAAACGACCAACCAGAGCACCGGATACCCATATTGCTGCAACGCATCGACAAAGAAAGCGTTCAATATTACGTTCTCCCTGGCATTTGTGAATGAGATTTCTTATCGATATGCAGCGTCGGCGTCGGCGTTAAAAAATGAGGGTGTTCTTTACGATACGCCAAAATGGCGCGTTGGACGGTTCGTATAACCTGGTCTACAGGCTGCCGTTTACGATTCGCGATCTCATTGAGCGTTGAATGACGCAGCAGGCCAGGACTGCCGATATCCAGCGTGCGGTAGAGGTAGTCTTCGGGAACATGGTAGATATGGGAGATCACATGAATGGTCATCCAGGCGTCAACAGTACTCACATCTCCTGCTTCGAGAGCACTATTCTGCTGCTGGAAACTTCGCACCGCTTGAATGGTATTTACAGCGGTTAAGGCTAGAATCCCCACCATAAGGAGCAATAGAAAGCTGAGAAGACCCAGCTTTGTGCGTTCACTCAACGCGTCCAACTACTACTGACCCTTTCTTTTGCTACAACAAAAGGTTTTGAAAACGGGCTTCAGAGCCGTCAGGTCCGTATGCTGTGGCTGACTCGGTAGTCGCGCATGATCATTTCGGTCAACTCACCCATCGATAATGCAGATTAGCAAACCCGATGTGCAAGTGTTTCTCAACGGGGTCCAGGGGCTGAGCCCCTGGCGGGGTGTGGGGTGTCCCCACTTGTTCCCTTCCTCTTGCCGCCGCAGGCGGCAAAAAAAACTTGCACACGACGTTTGTTAATCTGCATTATCGGCGTATTTGTGTAATGATATCATACCGGAGCAAGGAGAGTTAGCTGAGAAAGGCTTGAGGCGTTTTGGTTTGGGGTGTACCAACCTTTGGAATCGGGCGAGGCAATGCTCTAATTCAGAGCATTCGTTTCGGTTGTGGGAGCCGAGCTTTCTAACATACGTATTTGTTCGCGTGCCACTCGGCGGTCATCCCATGGCATCTTTTCTCTTCCTACAATAATACATTGCTCGTGCCCTTTACCTGCCAGTAGAACCGTGTCTCCTGGCTGCGCGTGTGCAAATGCTGTTGCGATAGCTTGTGTACGATCCAGGATACAGTAGAAATCTTGCCCTTGACGTTTACCTATCTCCTCAGCCCCTTGAGCAATATCTCGCAGAATAGCTTCAGGATCCTCTTCACGGGGATCGTCATTTGTGATGACGAAGAAATCCGTCATTTGGGCGGCAATACGCCCCATGATAGGTCGTTTCTGTGCATCCCTTCCACCGGGAGAGCCAAACACAGCCATTAATCGGCCTGCAGTCAGTGGCCGTAGCGTGGCAAGCACCTTTTCCAGGCTATCAGGCGTATGGGCAAAATCGACGATCACGCTAAAAGGTTGCCCCTCGTGGATACTCTCCATTCTGCCTGTGACACCTGTCACCTTTGCCAGTCCCTGTACAATGTCATCCGGTGTCACACCCAAACTATACGCAGTGGCAATTGCAGCCAGGCAGTTGCTCACGTTGAATCGTCCCACCAATTGCGTTTCAACCATCATCTCCGTAGTGGGAAGAATCAGGTGGAAGCGCGTGCTATGAGCATGAAGTTGTACGTCCACCGCTCGAACTACAGCAGACTTGTCGATGCCATAGTCCAAAACGGGCACGCGACAATACGCCCTCAATACGCTATAGCTCACATCATCGCGATTGAGAATGGCAGCGGGGCGTACTCCCAGCCCTTTATCTCGCTCAGGGTCAAGACTTTCGAAAAGACGCGCTTTAGCGCGAAGGTACGCTTCCATAGTCTTATGAAAATCAAGATGCTCATGCGTTAAGTTTGTCATGACACCTACATCAAAATTGCACCCGGTGACTCGATGCAACTCTAGCCCATGTGAGGTTGATTCAACCACTGCATGAGTAACACCTGCGTCGAGCGCACGTCGGAGGAATTGCTGTATCTCCAGTGCTTCCAATGTAGTTTGACGTGTGGTGTTCGCCCACTCCTGGCCACCCATCCTAAAGTTGGCCGTTGTCATAAGACCAGTACGCAATCCTGCTGCTTCCAGTACCACATTGATCAGATTGCTCGTCGTCGTTTTGCCACAAGTGCCAGTGACACCAATCGTACACAGATGTTGAGTTGGATATTGGTAGAAGGCACAGGAGAGATTTGCAAGCGCAAGTCGAACGTCCCGTACCTCTACATATGGGAGAGGAAGAGAGGCCAATGCGTCATTCTGCAACGATTCGCCAAGTGCAACAGCTGCTCCTCGCCGGGCTGCATCATCCAAGAAACGCCGCCCATCGGTATGATCTCCTGGTACGGCGATAAACAATCCACCCTCCTGTACCTGTCTCGAATCGTAGGCCAGTGCGTTTATCTCGGTAGTATCGTCGAAGGCTATTTCACCACTTGTATACAATGCCAGCGGAGGTTGATCCAATGATGCCAATAACGTGCTTAGTTGCATATACCCTCCCGACCATGTCCGTAGTTACCAGGACAGGACTCGTGTACAGTGATGCATAGTGTGTAGTGCGTCAGTATGGCTAAGAGAGCTTCACAAAGGAAAGGAACAACGTCAATCTTCTCCGTAAAGTTTATTCGCCGTATCACCATACGTAGGATTGGGCATTGCCTCAAATGCTAAATTAAGTGCCATGCGACAAGCCCCTTCTCTATTTAGAGCTGTTACCTGGTGAAGACACCGGTCAGCACGGAGAAAATAGGCGTCTTTTGCAAGATGGTGCCTCACCTGGACACTATTAGCTGTCCGAGCTTGTGCAATAATAGGTTCAACTTTCTCCTTGGAGAAGGAGCCGCTATCCTTACAAAACTCCTCCCAGTTCTGAATAAATTCGAGTGAGCCCCCGTCTTCGGCAGGAGATGCTTCAAAGATAATGATAAGAGCGTAAGCAGGGTCGTCCAGATGCCAGCCATGAGTAGCACCAGGAGAAAGCAGGAAATTTGCCACCATAAATTCATTTGGATGGAGACATGAGTATACTTTTGCCCCTGCAATGTTCTGAATGAGATCCCTCAGTTCATGATGGCAATAGAGAGACCAGATTGTTGGAGATTCTTGCAAAATCTTCAACCCTCCTAGCGTGTGCATCTCCCGTGGTGTACCGTACTCTTCCATGATAAAACTTCGCTTTGTTGCGAATTGCCGCAAGTACTCGAGCTCTTTTCGAATGTAAGCAAATGCTTCATTCGCCATCAATCCTGGTAATTTAACATAGTCATTTTGTGCGAATTCTCGCTGGAGTTCATACCGAACCTGTTCTTCAAGGTACTGCTCAGAGATAGGATTCATTACAAGACTCTGTTTACCTGTCAGGTCCTTTGGAGGATTACGCATTATCGTCCTTCCTACATAAATACATACATAGAGACAAAGAAATTACTTTTGAGCCCCATTATCAGGGAGTCGCGCCACTTTCTTGGTTGCGCATCTAAAATGAGATGGTGAATCATGTAGTCGCAGAAGCGAGCCTCATACGAGATGCCTTGGTTGTTTCGTGGGTTGCCCCCCCTCTCAGCAACCGAACGAAAAGGTGGGTTAAACGAAGTTTTAACCCGCCTTAGAGAGTATAAGTAACACCTATTATTTTGTCAAGTAATCGTGCTGAAATTACTTTTGATCTAGAGAAGCACAACTGTTTATAGAGAAATGGCAATGTAATAAGTATTTCAAGCTACCGCTCATCCTCCAAACGAATTATATTCGTAAGGCATGGTTCAAATTAAGCACATTTTACTTGACAGTTTGAACAATCCAAATTGCCAAATATTAATTCTAAGAGGGCTTCCTGAGCGGCTTGAGAATTAATTCTGCGTAGCTCAGACTGTTCAAACTGTCAAGTTCTTTTGAACCTTGCCTAACTATTCAGGACTCCCCTCTTCTTGACTCCTCACTGCCTACGGCAGTTCGCCAGGTATGGAGTGGGTGTGGGCTGTGCCGCCTCAGGCGGCACAGCCCACACCCACTCCATACCTGGGTGAGCCGCCGCAGGCGGCGAAAAGTCCTGAATAGTTACTTATATTCTACGGATTTGTCAAGCTGTACAAATGGCCTGCTTATAGTCTTTACCCTAATTGCCTCCTTTCGTTCGCTATGCTATACTGCCCTGGAAGACTGGAAAGGAGTCTTTTATTATGAAACCTGACCCCCTAGAAATGCAAAATCCGTTCATCGTGGGAGAGCGCATCTACCTGCGACCTTTGGAGCCTGCTCAAGATAATCACCTGTATTCAACCTGGATGAATGACGAAGAAATTCGTCGCTATTTCTCCATCTATCCCACCAGTGATTTTCGTGGCAAGGAACGCCTGGAACAACTCTACACAGACGGGAAACATATAATCTTTGGCATCGCCCTCAAAGAGAATAATCGCTTGATCGGATTGGTCGGCCTTAAAGATATTAACTATATTAACCAGACTGCGGAGTTCTATAACATCATCGGTGATAAGTCGGTGTGGGGCAAAGGCTATGGTACCGAGTCCACGAGATTGATGTTACGCTATGGTTTTATGGAACTGAACCTCAATCGCATTCAGACGCAAGATATGGAAGAGAATATGGGTGGGCGTCGTGCTGACGAAAAGTCAGGTATGAAGTATGAGGGCACGATGCGTGAAGCCATTTTGCGCTTCGGCAAATACAGCAACTTGTGCGTCTATAGCATACTCAGAAGCGAATATTTGCAACAAGAAAGCTATCGAGTGTAGTCACATGGCCATTACTATTGCAGAAATCACTGATCGGGAGCAGTGGGACGGTTTTTTGACGAGTCAACCGCGTGGCCATTTACTCCAGTCTTATGATTGGGGCGAACTGAACAAGTACCTGGGTAGTCGCATCTACCGTGTAGGTGCCCTGGATCAGGGACGTATGGTCGGGGGAATGCTCATTTTAGTGACACAAGTTCCATTGCCCGTGAAAGTGCCAGGCATACACTTCAAATGGCTCTACTGTTGCCGTGGTCCAAGCGTTGAACGACTCGATTCACCTGCATTAGCAGCTCTGATTGAACATGCTCATAGAATTGCTAGCAAAGAGCACGCTGTGCTTTTGCGCCTGGAACCGAATATCGCCGACGATGATCCAGATATGGATGCCTGGCTCGCAGCATATCGGGGGCTTGGCTTTCAAACCAATCCTATCTCCGTCCATGGTAGACGAAGCTGGGTTCTGGATATTCGTCCTGACGCCGATGAGCTCCTGGCCAATTTCAAGATGACGTGGCGACAGAATGTCCGTAGCGCCGAGCGCAAAGGTGTTATCATTCGCGAAGCTGAAAGCGATGTTGATTTCGATGCTTATTACGAACTACTGAAGATAACCAGCGAGCGTGATGCCTTCTTTATCCATAACAAGGACTATCACCGGGAAATTCTGCGCCGTTTTGCCAGTAAAGGTGACGCTGTGGTCTACTTAGCCGAACACGAGGGTGAAGCTCTTGCGGCCAAGATGCTGATTCGCTTCGGCGATTGGTGCTGGGATATGTTTGGCGCATCCTCCGAAAGCAAGCGCAACCTCAAGCCCACTTATCTTTTACAATATCGTTGTTTCCAATGGGCGAAGGCGCGAGGTTGCAGCTACTTCGATTTTCGTACTATTCCCGAAATTTTAGAGCAAGGCGAAGAAATGTGGGGCGTCTATGAATTCAAGAAAGGGTTCGGGGGCTTCTCTCGTCTGAACATACCAACGCAAGATTACGTCTATCGCCCGCTTGTCTACAATGCATGGCGCAACTTTGTCAAGATACGCCGCACACGTCGCCATGCCGAACGCAAAAAAGTGGAGTTGGAAAGAGAGGCACGGGGGAAACAATGATGGAGGCCCGTATCCTCACAGATCGCCAGCAGATGCCCCCATAGAAACCCTGTAAGGGGCTTTATCCATCAGCTATCAGGATCGGAATGATTCGCTCTAATCCCACCGCGTGCGACGCTTTCACCAGCACGATATCGTTGAGCTGAAGACGCTGCGCCAATCGCTCCGCGACCTCAAAAGGGTCTGCACATACAAATACGGTATGGAGCCCCGCTGCACGTGCTCCGGCGGCTATAGTTTCCCGCTCCTCACCGGTGACCCACAACTCGGAACACCGCGCTGCCGCACGCTGACCAAGCCGCCAATGTTCCTTCCGAGAGCGAGGGCCTAGCTCGCGCATATCGCCAAGCAATGCGATACGTTTTCCCTCTTGCTCACCTGGCCAGTCTATCAGCAGGTTTAGTGCCGCGAGCATACTTTGTGGTGAGGCGTTATAGGTGTCGTCGATGATGACGCTGCCTCGAGGCCCATTGACGAAGTGAATACGCTGTGGAACGACAACGTGTTCCACAGCCTCTACTGCTTCTTCCAAAGACCAGCCATCGGCGAGAGCGACACTGATTGCCGCCAACGCGCTGGTGATGAGATGGCCTCCAATAAGCGATGTCTGCACGGGGCGCGTCTTGCCGCGATATTCCACCTGGAAGCTCAATCCTTGTGTTCCCCGGCTGTTTACGCACCTTGCGTACACCGTGTCGTCTCGAAAGGGGCCGAAAGTCACGACGGGACATGGCGCATAGGGAATCATCCCACGTACCAACCGGTCCGCACTGTTGAGAATCGCGACACCGTCACGTGGCAATGTTTCGACCATACCACGTTCGGTTGCTACGAGGTCGGCCATCGAGGGGAAATATTCGAGGTGCGTCGTGCTCACTGACGTAACGATACCAAGCTGCTGTCGGACAATGTGCGCAAATTGCGCCACCTCGCCCGGACGGTCCATACCCATTTCAATGACCGCATAGCAATGGTGATCGCGCAGGCCGAGCACTGTCAGACATATGCCGCGCAGATCATTCCAGTTCCCCGGCGTTTTCAGCACTTGCACCGCACCGTAGCGTTCGGAGAGCAATGCGGCCACGGTCTCTTTCGTCGTTGTTTTGCCAACACCGCCACCCACGCCTGCAACCGGAATATCGAACTGCGCCCGGTGCATTCGTGCAAGCTCAACGATCGCAGCATCAACATCTTGAACAACCAGCACACCCTGATCGGATCCAAGCTCTACTGGCAGCGGCCATTCACTTACGATGGCGAATGCTGCGCCTTTGGCAAGCGCTTCCGGAACAAACTCATGGCCGTTGCGTCTGCCTGGGAAGGCAACAAAGATATCACCTGACTGCAAAATACGTGTATCGTTGCAGATGCGCTCCCCGCTCGTAGAAGGCGATCCTATCACCGCAAGACGTAGTGAGCCGACCGTTTCCGCTGCGGCACTTAATGTAAGATTCATGCCTGGATCTGCAAGCCAGGCTGGTGGAGACGGTGGCATGTGAGGCTGATATCCCACGGGCGACGTAATCCTTTCAGTCGCATTGCTCTTCAACTGCTGTGATCTCGAGGTCTGTTTGCTCATGCCTCTCTTCCCGATCACTAATTCTCAAAGACAGGATACAACATGAGTGACAGTGAGAAAAGAGAGCTTCGGGTGCTAAGTCTATCTATCTGTGATTTGACTTCAAAAATCCGTTTTTCGATGCAGATATCATGTCGTACAGTACGCCTCACTGCTCTTGAAACCTGGATCGACACATTTACCACGTTGTCACATATCCTGTCATGTTTGGGGCCATTCCCCATGACGATGCTCATGACGCTTTCATGACGCTTCCTCGTCATACTAGCATCAGAGAGGACGGGGTGCAGCCCGTTATGGAAGGAGCACCGAGGCACCTACTCCAGGCGTGGGGTCTCGTGGAGCACGGAGAAGGATTCTACTTATGACAAAAGACACGACTTTTCAGCATGTTGGTTCAACACTATCCGTTCCCAGGAAGCATGTAGTGGGGGTGTTCGACTCATTGCAGGAGGGTGAACAAGCCGTCCAGGCACTTGTGGATGCTGGGTATCATGCGGACGATGTTGTGTTCATCCCCAGTCAAGATTTTCCTTCAGCTGTCCAGGAGCGCTTGCGGAAGGAAGGGTTTTTTTGGCGGATTATTCATCAATTACAAGTCACGACAGACGAGGGATCCTTAGGTGAACTGTTATTAGCAGCAGCGCGTCAGGGGTCTCATATCATTTCTATCTATGTGCCAAAACGTGAGCACATTGATGATGTAAGTGCTATCCTGTTCAACTACGGTGCTCGCTTGGTCAAATACATCGGCAACTGGTCGATTGCCGATCTGTATCCGCCAATCAAAAGCGACAAGGGATGAAGGCATTGTAGGGAAGGCATACCGGATGGTAGCCAGATATGCGAGTGTTTGACGCATTTCTTTATGTCAAAGCGCACTATCTATGGTAGTATAGAGCCATACATTAATCACTAGGAAGTGTTAGAAGAA
>Ga0099828_10002985_pt1 | contig 11796 bp, 10 predicted proteins | sample CZO8metaG_2_FD_79338 | JGI IMG/M metagenome (GOLD analysis project Ga0099828, IMG submission 79338) | Vadose zone soil microbial communities from the Eel River Critical Zone Observatory, Northern California, USA - CZOApr15con2H1.8 metaG | ecosystem: Environmental > Terrestrial > Soil > Vadose...
ATTCAAAGCGGTTTGCCACGGCAGGCCTCCTGGCGATTGGTTGCGTCCGAAGCATTAGTCGCATCAGGGCGCTGGGGTTGTCGGTGCTCGACGGGCGTCGGAATGCTCTACTAATCGCCAAGTCTTGTCAACGCTCCGGTTCTCAACCCGAGGGTTGGATTTCCTATGTTCCGGTCTGCAGGATGATCACCAGCCGTCTGGGTCCATGCGCTCCCTGCACCAGAATCTTCTCGATGTCGGCGGTACGGCTGGAACCGCTGATGACGCATGCAAACGAATTACGGGCAAGCTTGCCTTCTCTGAAGGCGTTGCGCAGCGCGGTCTGCAGATCCGGTACGAGCTGAGCAATGGTAGAGAAAACGATGTGGCAGGGAGCGACCACCGAGGCGCCGCGTCCGCCACACGATGCCGTAACCAAGATCGAGCCGGTTTGCGCAATGAGCGCTTCCACGAGTGTGACCGTTGCCTGCGAGGTCTCGGCAGGGGCGCCCTGACTGGACCAGCGGATCGGCCGGCTTGATGGAACCACGTCGATCAGCCAGCGCAGCGACGGATCGTCCTGAACGAAGACCTCTCCCTCCGGAAGTGACTGCAGGATCTTCGCGAGCTGGAGTGCGCTTGCCGTCGTATCAGCGGTCAGGACACATTCGGTAAGATTCGCAACGCATTCCTGCTGGAATCGATCCAGAGGATTCCTGATGGGTTCAAAGATCGCGCCGCCTGAAGAAGTTGTGTCGGCGGATTCTGCAGCTGGCGTGTGCAGTCCAGCGCGAATCCGTGCCAGGATCCGGTCGCGACTTGGATTCTCACTTTGCTGCAAGGCCTTTTCTCCAACGAGCGCGAAACGATTCTGACGGCAGGGGCACGGGCGAGCGGCGACGATTCCACATGCGCATCGGGTCAAGGATCGAGCCGGCGAGCCCCACGCCATAGAGCACGCGAAGCGCCGCGCGTCCCAGCCAGCCCGCGAACGCATAAATTCGCGGATGAAGCATGGTGTAGCGCCATGCCCGAAACCCGATACGCTCGGTGAACTTTGTCCCGCCTTCCGTGGTGGCGTTCCGGCGGTTGTACAGGAGGTGATGGTGAAGATTGATCTTTACCGGGCAAACACTGGTGCATGCGCCGCACAGCGACGATGCGTAAGACAAGTGCTGAAATTCCCTGATGCCGCTCAGGTGAGGCGTCAGCACACTGCCAATCGGCCCCGGATAGGTGGTGCCATAAGTGTGGCCGCCGATGTGTCGATAAACCGGACAGATATTCAGACAGGCGCCACAGCGAATGCAGTGCAGGACTTCGCGCTGCTCCGCGTCGGCCAGCAGCTGGCTGCGACCATTGTCCACCAGAACCACATGGAATTCTTCGGGGCCGTCCGGCTCGCCCGGGCGGCGCGGGCCACCGATGAGCGTACTGTAGGTGGTGATGGGCTGCCCTGTGCCGGAGGTGGCCAGCACCGGCCACAAGACGGCAAGGTCTTCGAGGCGCGGAATCACTTTCTCAATTCCCGTGACCGCCACGTGAATGCGCGGGACGCTGGTACACAGGCGGCCGTTTCCTTCGTTGGTGGAGATGGCGATCACGCCACTATCGGCTACCAAAAAATTAGCGCCCGAGATGCCCATTTCAGCCGCGAAGAAAGCCCGGCGCAGCCAGAGGCGAGCCGCCGTGACCAATCTCGAGGGATCGTCGCCCTCGATGTCCGCTCCGATCTTTTCCCGGAACAGCTCCGAGATTTGCCTGCGATTGAGGTGCATGGCGGGCGTGACGATGTGGTAAGGCGGCTCGTTCCTCAATTGCACAATGAACTCACCCAGATCAGTTTCCCAGACTTTGATACCCGCCTTTTCCAGCGCAGGGCTGAGGTAAATTTCTTCCGTCACCATGGACTTGGACTTTACGACGGTGCGCACGCCACAACGTGATGCGAGATCCACGACGTACTTACAGGCCTCTTCCGCGTTGGCCGCCCAGAAAACATGTCCGCCCCGAGACGTAACTTTTTCTTCAAACTGGAGCAAGTAACGATCCAGATGATTGATGGCCTCTTGCTTGATCTCCTGGCACTTCTGCCGGGCAGCCTCCCAATCCTTGAACCGCGCGCGGCCACGAAGATGTGCAGCATCGTAGCTTTCCAGGCCATGAAGAATGATTCCACGATGGACCAGGTCCGCCGACTTGACCGCGGCGTCTTGCAGGAAACGTTGTGCCGCCGTCGCGCTCATGGCTCGTCCTGCGCCAAAATGCTGGCCAGATGGATGGTTCGCGCCGGCGCGCCGCTCCGGCCCAGGATTCCCTGAATATGCAGCAGGCAACTGGAATCGATCGCGGTCAGGAATTCAGCTCCAGTCGCCGTAACGTTCTCCGCCTTGGAAGTTCCCATCGCGATTGAGATGCTTTCGAACTTGGTGGCGAATGTTCCGCCGAAGCCGCAACATTCATCGAAGCGGGCCATCTCCATCAGCTTGAGGCCCTTTACGTTGCGCAGAAGTTGCACAGGCTCGTCGCGCAACTGGAGCTCGCGCAACCCGTGGCAGGATGCGTGGTAGGTCACCGTGTGGGGAAAGCTGGCTCCAACATCCGTCACGCCGGCCACCTTGACCAGAAACTCAGACAGCTCATAAGTGCGCTGCCCAAGCGCAATTGCATCGGCACGCAGGGGGCTGGAAGACAGCAGCTCTGGGTAGAACATGCGAACCATTGTGGGGCAGGAACCGGAGGGACAAACCACGACCTCGGCGTTCTGGAAAACCCGGAGAAAGTTCTCAGCGCAAGGCCGCGCATCGTTCCAGTATCCCGTGTTAAAGGCAGGTTGACCGCAGCAGGTTTGATCTTCCGGAAACTCGACCTCGCAGCCCACTCTTCGCAGCACTTTCACAGTGTCGACTGCCACCTCGGGCAGCAGTTGATCCACAAAACAAGGGACGAAAAGTGACACTCTGCGTGGCATGATTCGCTCGCGCTCTTCACGCACCGATCTTCAGCAACAATGTGTCGGAATGCTCTACCATCGGCCCAAATCTGTCAACCGGAATGCCATTCACTCTTCCGGCCGGAAGTCAACATTGCGGCGCATGCTGCAAAGCGCAATCAATGCTGATCGTGGTAGATGCTCGGGAATCCTCTATTTCACCGCGCCCACGGTGAAACCTGCGATGAATCGATCCAGAAACAGATCGTAGAGAAGCGCGATGGGGAGGCTGGTGATCAGGCAGGCCGCCATCAGCGACCCCCAATAGTACACGTCGCCACGAACCAAGAAAATCGGCACGCCCACGCCCACCATCTGCCGCGATTCGGAGGAGATGAACGTCAGGGCGTAGACAAATTCCTGGGTCACCAGCGTGAACGTGAAAATGGTCACGGTCAGGATGCCCGAAGTGGATATAGGAATCACCAGCTTCAGAAATGCACCGAAGCGCGTGAGCCCGTCCACCATCGCGGCATCCTCGAGCTCCGGGGGGATTGACTTGAAAAACCCCATGAGAAGCCAGGTTGAGAACGGAATCGTAAAACTCGGGTAGACCAACACCAGCGACCACAGGCTGTCCTGCAGCCCCAGGCTTGCTATCACACGCGAGAGCGGAAGGAAAAGCAAGGTCGGCGGTACCAGGTAGGTCAGGAAAATCCCGATGCCGAGCCGTTGGCCCCAGCGGCCTGTCAGCCGCGCCAGCGCGTACGCCGCCGGTACAGACAGCAGGAGCGTGATGAACACGACCAGGGCACCGACCACGACCGTGTTGCCGAGCCAGCGCAGGTACAGAGTATCGTTAAAAAGCAGCCGAAGATGTTCGAGCGTCGGCTTCTCGTTGAAGATGAAGGGATTGATCTTGAGATTGTAGAGATCGTTGGTGCGCTTAAAGGTCGAGATGAACATCCAGTAGAAGGGGAATGCCAGCAGCACGGAGAAGCCCACAAGAACGGCCCAGTGCGTCACCTTGCCGAAGATTTCGCGAACCCGTCCCTGGACCACTAGGTGACCTCCGAGCGGTGCGCCACACGCAGCATCAGATACGCCACGGCCACCAGCAGCGGCACCAGGAAGATTGAAATCGCCGCGCCTTCCGCTAGGTCGCCGCCCAGAACACCGGTGAAGAAGGCGAGCGAGGGCAGCACCTGCGTCGTGTCATAGGGCCCGCCCCGCGTCAGGATGTAAACCACGGTCATATCGGTGAAGGTGAAAATCACACCAAACAGTACGGCAACATTGATGATCGGAAGGATCATCGGGATGGTGATCTGGAACATGGTGCGCCAGAATCCGGCGCCATCCACTGCGGCCGCTTCGGGGATGTCCCGCGGGATGGCTGTGAGCCCGGCGAGCAGAATGACGGTGGAAAACGGCAGCAAGCGCCAGCTTTCCACCCCGATCACGGACATCATCGCGAGCACGGGCTCACCCAGCCACATGGGCGCGTCGTAGGGACGAACCAGATGCATGGCGATCAGCACCCAGTTGATCACGCTGTAGAGCGAATCCAGAATCCACTTCCAACCGATAGCGCCGAGCGAAACTGGCGCGACCCATGGCAATAGGATGAGAAAGCGAACCAATCCGCGGCCGCGAAACTTCTCCTTGAGTGCGAGCGCGAGAATCGTAGAGCCCACCAGCACGATGATCTGTGTCCCGACAGTGAATACAACGGAATCGAAGAGGGACCGTCGGAATGTGGGGCTTCGCAGGACGCTGCGAAAATTCTCTAGCCCGACGAAGTGATAGCCCACGCTGGCAATTTTCACGTCCCCGACGCTGTAGATGAAAGCGAGCGTGAACGGAACGCCGATAACCGCCAGCACGTAGAGAATCGCAGGCAGGAACATCGCCGCGCCGAGCTTGCGGCTACTCATTGCCACCGGAACACCTTCGGCTCGATCCGCTTCTCCGTCGCGCGGTCGAAAAACTTCAGTTCGCTTTCCGGCACAATGAAATCGTGGACCGAGTTCTGCTCGAATTTCTCAACAATGCTGGAGGGGATGCGCGAGACCACAGGCTTCTCGGCAAACCGGGTTCCCACTAGGGTGCCGTAAAGGACGCGCTCTGCGCCGAGGTATTCCACGTAGTCCACGCGGAAACTGAGCGCGACGCGTTTCCCCAGGTCCGCGAGCAGCATGTGTTCTGCTCGAAGCTTGCTCGCAATCTCCTCGGAGGAACTCGCCCGCGCCAGCAACTCAGACGGAAGGAATCGCTCCGGACGGAAGCCCACGATGACGTCTTCAGCTTCAAGAAGATTCATCGGCGGCGAGCCCAGGAAGGTGGCCACGAAGGTATCGGCGGGCTCGTCATAAACTTCCTGAGGAGTACCAATCTGGCGCACGATCCCCTGGTGCAAGACCACGACGCGGTCACCCATGGCCATAGCTTCCACCTGGTCGTGGGTGACGTAGATGGTCGTGGTGCCGATCCGCTTCTGGAACTGTTCCAGCTCCTCACGGGCCGAGGCGCGCAGCTTCGCGTCAAGATTGGAAAGCGGTTCATCCAGCAGGAAGACCGAAGGCTCCCGGACAATGGCCCGGGCGAGTGCCACGCGCTGCCGCTCGCCGCCGGAAAGCTCTCTCGGCTTGCGTTCGAGCAGTTTGCCGATGCCTAGCAAGGATGCGGCCCAGTCGACTTTCTGGCGGTGCAACTGCTTCTTTACTTTCTGAGCCTTCAAGGGGAACGCGATATTTTCAAAGACCGTCAGGTGCGGGTAGAGCGCATAGCTCTGGAAGACCATGGCAATGCGGCGCTCTCGCGGAGGCAGATGGTTCACCACCGCGCCCCCGATCAGGATTTCGCCGGCGGTGGGATGCTCGAGACCGGCGATCATGCGCAGCAGTGTGGTCTTGCCCGAGCCAGAAGGGCCGAGAAACACCAGGAACTCGCCTTCGCGAGTCTGCAAGTTCACGTTGTTAACGGCCCCGGGCTGGCCCTCTTTGAAGACCTTCGTGAGATTTCTGGTCTCGACAATCGCCATTGTCGACCTGGATTACGCGTTCTTCCACTTCTCGAAGATGCGCTTCACTTCCTTTTCCGCCGCCGAGGCTGCATCTTCCGGCGACATTTCATCGCGCGCCACCTTCGCGAACATGGTCGGGATGACGAAAGTGTTGAAGACCTCGTCGACGGCGGCCGTGGCGTAACCCGGGTGGCCGACGTTCGTGGCCCAATCCAGGACGTCGGCAAGAACTTTGTACTTGTCGGGCGGATCGGCCACTGGATCGTTGGAAATCTCCTGCTTCAGGTTCGGAACCGTACTCGGGAAGCAGGGGAAATTGTAAAAAGCGCTGGCCTTAAAGGCATCGTGGAAGTGGTCAACGAAGTCCACGAGGAACTGTTTTGCCCCCTCCTTGTTCTCGGCGAAGTTCCAGATCACGTAGCAGGACATGACGTGCTCGGAAGCCAGCCGTGCCGCTGGCCCCTTCAGCGCGCGCGAGATCATGATCTGCTTTCCAATGTCCATTTTCTTCACTTCTGCCTCGCGCGTAATCGAAATCGCATTGTCCACGAAGGACGCCCTGCCGGCCAGCATGGCGCGGTTGTTGGAGGAAGGATCCCAGGTGAACACTTCCGACGTTTCGGTATCTTTGTAGAGGGACCGCATGTACTTTAAGGCTTCAATGGTAGCTTTCGAATTGATGGCGACGTTTCCGTGCTCATCCTGCTCCGAGGCGCCGAACGACCACATGATCGCGCGCATGGCCATGTTCGTGTCCAGTTCCTGCGAGAGGCCCAGCCCACAGGGATTGCCAAACTGTTTCTTGATCTTGCGCGCCCCATCCAGCAGGTCATCATAAGTATCTGGGCCATTGGGATAGCCGACGGGCGCCCACAGGTCCTTGCGCCAGTTGCCCGGGTCCGGTACGTAGGAGTCCGAGAAGGCGAAATACTTCTTCGTCTTGGGATTGAACGTGGACTTGACCGCCAGCGAGATCGGTTTGCCGTGTTTGCGCTCAACTTCCTGATAGATCTCGCTCTGGTCGATCACCTGCTTTTCATACGCCGCAGGCGGGGAAAGGAACATGGAAAGGTCGTGGCCCTTCTGCGCTGCGACTTCAGCGGCGGCACGCGCATTTATTTCGCCGATGGAGATATGGTCCACGATTACGTTGGTGTTGTGCTTTTGACCCCACTCTTTGGTAAACACGGTGTCGAACCACTCCTTGTCATAGGCAGGGACGAAGTGGCTCCACTGAACGATTTTCAGGGTTTTCTGCTGTGCCTGGGCCCTTTCCGGAAAGAGAAAAGTTGTGCCCAGGCCCGCCAGCGTGCCCGCGCCGGCGACTTTGACGAAGTCTCTGCGAGAGATTCCACTGCCGATGTTTCTCGCCATGGTGGTATTCCTCCTTCGAATCAGCTATGGATTGCATTCTCCCCGACTGCCCTCCTGAAGTGCGGTTGAGAGTTTGAGCCGGTCAAGACAGCCTGTCAAGCGAGACCACCTTACAACCTGCGATTAGGGCTTGAGCAAAGACTCCGTCGCGACCCCTCGAATCGAAGCGTCTACCAATTCCACCATGTGAACCACCGGCACTTGGCTTCCGGCGAGTCTGATCCCACTTCGCAACTGAAGCAGGCAGCCGGGATTTCCCGAGGCCACAATGTCCGGGGTCGTCGCCAGCACGTTGCGAACTTTGCGATCACCCAGTTCCTTGGCTGGGCCAGGTTTCACCAGGTTATAGATTCCGGCCGATCCGCAGCACAACGCCCCTTCTGCAGGCTCGAGAAGCTGCAGTCCGGGGATCTTCGCCAGCACGGCACGCGGCTGGAGCCGCACAGCCTGTGCGTGCTGCAAGTGACAGGAATCGTGGTACGCAACTTTCAATGGAATAGGATGACGCGTCGCTCGCGGCTCCAGCTCTGCCAGAACTTCAGAAATGTCGCGGCACTTGGCGGAGAATGCGCGGGCTCGCTCGGCATACTTCGAATCTTCTCGCAACAGGTAGCCATAATCTTTCATGTTCGACCCACAGCCGGCGGCATTGATCACCACGGTATCCACCTGTGCGCGTTCGAACGTGTCGATGGTCCGTCGCGCGTAAGCGAGCGCTTCTTTTTCTTCTCCAGCGTGGATCATGAGCGCGCCGCAGCAGCACTGATCCCTGGGAATTACAACCTCGCAGCCTTCCGCAGCCAGCACGCGGGCAGTGGCGGCGTTTACTTCAGGGAAGAAGACTCTCTGCACGCATCCCAGCAACAATCCCACACGCAGACGCCGTTCTCCCGCTGCCTCCACTCGCTCAGGGAGGGCGCCGTTTGCCTTTGCCGGGCTTGAAGGCATCAGGGCTTCCATCACACGAAAGCTTTCAGGGAGCAGTTTGAGGGCGCCGCTTCGCCGCACCAGCGACTGCAGTCCGGAACGCTGGTACAGCCGCATCGGCCCGACCAGCAAGCGCAGCCGTTCGGGCCGGGGAAGGAGGTCAAAGATCAATCTGCGCAGAATCCCGTCGAGGACCGGCCGCTGGTAGTTGCGCTCAATTTGGGCACGGGTCGCTTCGATCAGTTTGTCGTACTTCACGCCTGAAGGGCACGCCGTCATACACGCCATGCATCCCAGGCAGTTGTCCATGTGAGCGACAAAAGTTGAATCCATGCGAACCTGCCCCTCCAGTCCGAGTTTCATCAGGTAGATGCGTCCGCGTGGCGAGTCCATCTCCTCGCCCCAAAGTGCGTACGTGGGACAGGTGGGCAGGCAAAATCCGCAATGCACGCACTTGTCGATCAACTCAGCCGAGGGCGGGCAGTGCGCGTCGAAAGCACACTGGGCATCCGAATTCGGCTTCGCGGGTTCCGCCATCAGATTCCCCCCACGAACCGGCCAGGGTTCAACACCCCCGTAGGATCGAACTGCGCCTTGATGTTTCTCATAAGCTGCAGTGCGTCACCTCCGCTGCCCCAGACATCAATCTTCCTTTTGACTTCAAGAGGACAGCGCAACACCACGAGCGAACCGCCACGGCTTTCCAGCTTCTCGCGCAATTCGTGGAGTGGGTTGAGAAAGGCAGCGGCATCAGTTCCCTCCAGGTGTAGCAGCCCGACTCCGGCCGCTTGCGCAACCAGCCGCCACGAGCAATGCAACCGTTCCGACACTGCGCTTACCTGGTCGCGGAAAATTCCCAGATCTGCAGGCAACAGGCTGAACTTACAGACAACGAAAGTTTCACCCCCGCCCCACAGCGCTGCCCGCGCATCCCAGACGTCTGCCGCAGGCTCGACCCGGCGTGCACCAGAGGCGATCCGCAGTGTTTGTTCGATCTGCGCTTCACACCCGGCAGTCGTTCCCTCAAAACGCACATCGACCTCGGGCAGGGAAGAGCTTCCTGCGCGAACTTGCAGACCAGTGGGAACCAGCGTGGAATCCAGAACTGCGAGAAGCAAAGCATTCATGGCTCCGCTGTCTGGCACGCAGAAACTCAAGCTGCGGCTCTCAGGCGGGACAGGATGCAAGCGGAAGATCGCTTGCGTGATAATTCCCAGCGTTCCCGATGAGCCGGTCGCCAGCTTGGGCAAGTCATATCCGGCAACGTTCTTCACAACTTTGCCGCCACTTTTGGCGAGAGTGCCATCCGGCAGCGCCAGCGTGATGCCGATAATCAGGTCGCGCAAACTCCCGAAGCGAGTGCGGAGCGATCCGCTGTCATTCGTCGCCAGGATTCCTCCGATTGTGGCTCGGTCCGGCCAAAGTGGATCGAGGGCGAGTCGCTGACCATGCCCGGCCAGAGTTTGCTGCAATTGCTTGAACGTGCACCCGGCTTCCACCGTAGCGGTCATGTCGCCCCAGGCATGTTCCACCACGCGATTCAATCGCCGGGTCGAAACCATCAGTTCGCCGCCCCGGGGAGGATTGCCCCAACCCATCTTGCTTGCGCCGCCGCGAGGGATGACATGTAAACCAGCGCCGGTCGCGGTCTTCAGCACGCGAGCGATCTCTTCAGCATTACCTGGCTCAATTACCATCTGCGGCACGACGCCATCAACTACGTCCTCCATTCTGGCGGTGCGTATGTGCTCAGGGCCGACGATGGTACGCAGCTCGCTCCATGCTGTCTCGACGTCAGCGATCGAAGCCCCTGATAACGGCTGAGTTCCCATAAGTCCCTAGAAGAACTGTGCTACGCCGGCGACTTCCAGCGGATGCGGTTGATACGGGCCCGTTCTCTCGGCACAGAGCCGAGTGCGAGGAAAGACCTTGTCCGGATTCGAAAGGTGTTGCGGATCGAACGCGCAACGCACCAGTTGCATCGTCTCCAGATCCGGCTCGGCGAACATCTCCGACATCATCATCTTTTTTTCTTCACCCACGCCGTGTTCTCCGGTGATGGACCCGCCACACTGCACGCAGAGCCGCAAGATGTTCACCGAAAGCTCGAATGCGCGTTCCTCCTGGCCCGGGATGCGCCGGTCGTAGAGCACCAGGGGATGCAAGTTACCATCGCCGGCGTGGAAAACGTTGGCCACTCTTAGCCCTGCGGCACTGCTCATCCGTTCGATTTCGCTGAGGACCTTGGGCAGCGCCGTACGAGGGATGACACCGTCCTGCACGATGTAACTCGGCGAGATGCGTCCCATGGCCGCAAACGCGGCCTTGCGGCCCTTCCAAACGATTGCGCGCTCGGCTTCCGACTGGGCCACGCGAATCTCCCACGCACCGCATTGCGTACTTAGCTCGCTCACTTGTTTCATCAAGTGCTCGACCTCCGCGGCCGGGCCATCGAGTTCCACCAGAAGCAGTCCGCCGCAGTCCGGATATCCGGCGTGCACCGAAGCCTCAGCTGCCTGAATGGCGAGGTTGTCCATCATCTCGATCGCCGCCGGCAACATTCCGGCCCCGATGATCGCGCTGACCGCCGCCCCCGCTTCGTTGGTGGAATTGAATGCCGCCAGCAAAGTCTGGATGACCTGGGGCTTCTTCACGACGCGCAGCACGACTTTTGTCGCAATTCCCAGCGTGCCTTCCGACCCCACGAAGATTCCCGGCAAATCGTATCCCGGACGGTCCACCGCCCGGCTGCCGAGATGAACAAGCGATCCATCAGGAAGCACTACCTCGAGCGCCAGCACATGGGTTGTCGTGAATCCGTATTTCAGACAATGCGCGCCGCCGGAATTCTCCGCCACGTTGCCGCCGATGCTGCAGACCGACTGCGAGGAAGGATCGGGCGCATAGAAATAACCGTGCGGGGCAACGCGCTGCGTGACATCCGCATTTATGACGCCCGGCTCCACCACCACGCGCGCATTGGGGAGATCAACCTCGATAATACGATTCATGCGGGCGAGGCTGATGACGATGCCTTTTTCTGCCGGCAGGGCGCCGCCGCTGAGTCCCGTGCCCGAGCCCCGCGCTACAAAAGGAATCTTTTCACGGTGACAAATACGCACGATCGCCTGCACTTCCTCGGTGGAAGTGGGAAGCAGGACTGCTTGCGGCATGACACGAAAGTTGGTCAGCCCATCGCACTCATAGGTGTGCAGTTGTGAGGGTTCAGTAATCAGGCCCCGGCCAACGATGGCGCTAAACTCATCGAGGATGCGCGTTTCCAGCATTACTGGCGTCCTGCGACATCAACCGAGTCAGTGGGCATCAGCCGTGGCCATGTAGCATATCTCATGGCCAAGCGATCCTGCGAACATCACCTGTCTACATTCCCACCACATTGAGCTCCAATTTCGAATAGCCATGGTCTTGCGCCCAAAGGTCCAGCGGAGCCGAAGCGATTTCGTCCACGACGGGTTCCGCGTGCCCATTCTTTGTCAGATCCACGGTCTTGATGTAGCTCTTGCAGGTATCACAGCACTCCACACGGATGTAATCGAAC
>Ga0099828_10002987_pt1 | contig 11790 bp, 8 predicted proteins | sample CZO8metaG_2_FD_79338 | JGI IMG/M metagenome (GOLD analysis project Ga0099828, IMG submission 79338) | Vadose zone soil microbial communities from the Eel River Critical Zone Observatory, Northern California, USA - CZOApr15con2H1.8 metaG | ecosystem: Environmental > Terrestrial > Soil > Vadose...
AAGCGGCGGGCAAAGAGGACGAGATTCTCAAGCTGAAAGGGCCGCAGACCGAGGTCATCAATCTGGGCGGACACTTCGTGATGCCCGGATTCAACGACGCGCATCTCCATCTGGCCAACGCTGGTTTCGAACGCCTGACCGTGAACTTGGTGGGCGTGAAGTCGCTGACCGAGTTCCGTGACCGCATACGCGCGCGGGTGGAAACCGCCGAGCCGGGTGAATGGATCGTGGGCGGAGGCTGGGACCACCCTCTGTGGCCAGTAAAAGAACTGCCCAGCCGCTGGGATATCGACGAGGTCACCACCGATCATCCCGTCTTCCTGCAGCGCGTGGACGGCCACATCGCCGTGGCCAACACTCGGGCTTTACAACTCGCCAGCATCACCATTGCCAGCAAGGATCCTGCGGGGGGCAAGATTGATCGCGACTCCACCGGCCAGCCGACGGGGATTCTGCGGGAGACTGCTATGGCCGCAGTGGAGAGTGTGATCCCTAAGCCTACGCACGACAAGCGCCGTCAGGCCCTCGAGGCCGCATTGCAGGACCTGGCGCAGTGGGGGATCACGTCGGCCCAGGACAACTCCAGTTGGGAAGACTTCCAGATCTACGAAGAAGTCGAGCGTGAGGGCAAGCTGACCGCCCGCATCACGGAATGGCTGGCGTTCGACGATCCGCTGGATACGTTGCAGGCACATCGCTCGGCGCATCCCCAGTCCGACAACATGCTCCATACCGGCATGTTGAAAGGCTTCATGGACGGCTCGCTCGGCTCGCGCACAGCGGCGTTGATCGATCCGTATGCGGACGATCCCCACAATTCCGGGTTGCCGCAGTACGAACAGGCCAAGCTCACACAGATGACAAAAGAGCGCGTGGCCGCCGGATTCCAGGTGGGATTCCATGCAATTGGGGACAAGGCTGTGCAGATGGCCCTGGATGCCTTCGCCGCGGCGACTTGTGTGGGGACAGCCGCCCCCGGCTGTCCAGCCAAGCGAAGCTCGGCAACTCCTACGTCAAACTCAACTCCCAGCCTCCGCCTACGCATCGAACACGCTCAGGTGACCACGCCGCTGCAGATTGCGAAGTTCAAGGAGTTGAAGGTTATTGCCTCGATGCAGCCCAACCATCTGCTGACCGACATGAACTGGGCAATGGATCGGCTCGGGCCCAAGCGCGCGGAGCATTCTTACGCCTGGGCGGAATTCCAAAAGAAGGGTGTGACCCTGGCCTTTGGCACCGATTATCCGGTCGAACCGGTCACGCCCTTTCGCGGCTTGTATGCAGCAGTCACTCGCAAAAGTGAAGACGGCAAGCGAGAATACTTCCCCGAGCAGAAGCTGACCATGGAGCAGGCGATTGCCGCTTACACCACCGGTTCCGCCTTCGCCGAATTCGCGGAAAAAGAAAAGGGCACGCTGGCTCCCGGCATGCTGGCCGACTTCGTTGTGCTCGATCGCGATGTCACCTCTGTGCCCCCGGCGAAAGTTCTGGGAACCAAGGTCCTGCGCACCGTAGTCGGCGGCAAGACGGTGTACGAGGCGAAGTAAGAAAGTTCGCCGGCACACGCTGCCCGATCTCGGTTGTTATCAGAGCATGCCTTCAAGTGTGCCGAACCATGCATCGCTGCCCCACGGCAATTGACTTGCTTAGTGGCCCCCAGATAACATGCGCGCCTGTAGGAAATTGGGGGCCGCTCACGTGGTCGGCCAGACTGTCTCTCACTATCGCATCCTGGAAATGCTGGGTGGCGGCGGCATGGGTGTGGTGTACAAGGCCGAGGACACCAAGCTCGGCCGCAAGGTAGCACTCAAGTTCCTTCCGGACGCTCTCTCCAAAGATTCGCAGGCGCTGGAGCGCTTTGAACGAGAGGCGCGCGCGGCTTCGGCGCTGAACCACCCCAACATCTGCACGGTTTATGAGATCGATGAGTTCGAAGGCCAGCACTTCATCGCCCTGGAGTTGCTGGAAGGCGTAACCCTGAAACACCTGGTTGCGGGCAGACCGATCTCCACAGAACGGCTGCTGGAGATCGGCATCCAGATTGCCGAAGCGCTCGACGCAGCCCACGCCGAAGGCATCATCCATCGCGACATCAAGCCAGCGAACATCTTCATCACCAAGCGCGGGCACGCCAAGATTCTGGATTTCGGGCTGGCAAAGCTGGCGCCGGGACGCCGTGTAGCCGAAGCCTTGGCCGTATCCGCCGTGCCGACAGAAGGCTGGGAGGAGCAGCTCACCAGTCCCGGCTCAACCGTGGGAACCGTGGCCTACATGTCACCGGAACAAACTGCGGGAGAGGAACTCGATGCTCGTACCGACCTCTTTTCCTTCGGAGCAGTGCTGTACGAGATGGCAACCGGGCGGCAGGCATTTTCCGGTAACACCTCGGCGATGGTGTTTAACGCCATCCTGCACAAGGCCCCGGTCTCGCCGGCGCGGCTGAACCCGGAGCTTCCGCTTGAGCTGGAACAGATCCTCAACAAGGCTCTGGAGAAAGATCGCGCGCTGCGCTATCAGGGCGCCTCCGAGCTGATCGTGGACCTGAAGCGGCTGAAGCGCCAGCTGGATTCCGGCAAACAGCCTTCGTCTGAAATTGTTTCTGGCACGGCGCCCGCGGCAGGACAGGCGCCCTCCGCTTCAACGTCGAGCGCGCAGATAATCATCGGTGAAGGCAGGCGGCACAAATCCGCAGTCGCAATTGCGGCGGGACTGCTGCTGGCTTTAATGGTGGCCGCCGGATTCGGGATCTACCAGTGGAGCACGCGCAAGCCGCCAGCGCTAAACCTGCAGAATATGCGCATAAGCAAGTTGACAGAGAACGGCAAGGCGGCAGCAGTCGCGATCTCACCTGACGGACGCTACGTAGTGTACGTTCTCGACGAAGGCGACAAACAGAGCCTGTGGGTGCGGCAAGTCGCCGCCGAAAGCAACGTGCAAATCCTCGCCCCGGACTTCACAAATTTCCAGGGCGTCACTTTCTCCCCTGACGGCAACTACATCTATTTCGTCCGTGCTGATAAGAGTACGTTCAACTACGAAATGCTCTATCAGATGCCCGTATTGGGAGGCACGCTGCGCCAGCTCGTCAAGGATATTGATACCCCGATCACGATTTCGCCCGATGGAAAGCGTATCGCCTTCATCCGTGGCGACCCGTTCAAAGGCGAGTCCAGGCTGGTTCTTGCCAATATCAACGGCGGCGATGAGAAGGTGCTGCTGACCGAAAAAAATCCACAAGCCTTCACTTTCACCGGGCGCTACTACGCGCCCGCGTGGTCGCCCGATGGACAGACCATTACTGCCTCAGTCGCCGATACACAAGGTGGCCTCCGCTGTTCCGTGGTGGCCGTTTCTGTCGCCGATGGCAAGACCCGCGAACTCTACTCCACCACTACGGACATAATCGGTCGCATGCAATGGCTACCCGATGGCAGCGGACTGGTGATGGTGATCGCCCAGCGGGGAACCAACCTGCGTGGTCAGCTCTGGCACTTGTCCTATCCAGGTGGCGAAATCCGTCGGCTGACCAACGATCTCACCAATTACGATCCCTGCTGCCTCGATATCACCCGCGATGCCGGCACCATTGCCACCGTGCAGGACAACCTGGTCTCCAATCTATGGCTTGCTCCCGGGGGTAGCAGCGACAAGGCCCGACAGGTGACTTCGGGCGAGGCGGTCATCAACGCGGCCTGGCTCGGCAACGACAAAATCGTGATCCAGAATGCCAAGAACGATCTCGCGTTCGCTGACTTGCATGGCGGTGGGCAGCAAGTCCTTACACCCGACGAACACGACAATGCTTTTCCCTCGGGCTGTGGCGACGGCCGCCACATCGTTTTCAACATCCTCGGTGGCGGCCCTAGCGTCTGGAGAATCGATGCCGACGGTTCCAACCCGACCCGCCTGACCAGCTGGCAGGGCGAGCTATTTCCCGATTGCTCGCCGGACGGTAAGTGGCTTGTGTACCAGACGCTAGGCGGGGTTCCGACACCGTGGAGGATTTCCATCGACGGCGGCACGCCCGTGCAGTTGTCCAAAGAAGTTTGCTTTGCCCCCAGGATCTCCCCCGATGGCAAACTCGTGGCTTGTGCCAGGCTGTTCATGAATCCGCCCCGTAACACCGCGACTGTTCTGAATGCCGAAACCGGCCAGAGCGTGGCCTCAATCGACCTGCCTCCCGATTTCATTGAGTTTCGATGGGCGGCGGATGGGCGTGCAATGGACGTGCTGCTGACACGGAACGGTATTTCCAACCTGTGGAGATATCCCTTATCCGGCGGCGCTGGTAAGCAACTCACGCATTTCACGTCCGAGCGGATGTTCGGATTCGCCTGGTCGCGCGATGGCAAACAGCTTCTGACCACTCGTGGCAACATCAGCACAGACGTAATCCTGATCAGCAATTTCCGCTAACGTCTCCTTCCTGATTCCCCGGGTGGGTTCGTTGTCTGCGTGTTACCGGTGTCAATTCCCAGATTCGGGTGTTTCGGAAAGCAGATTACTCTTGAGAGGTTCTGGAGATCAGGAGAAACATCCGACGAAGCGAAGCGTTGCCAGAAAGATCTCGACGCTAACTATAGGAGAGGGCGGACTTGGCCGCCCCACGAACAAGAAAACCTGCCAGCTTCAGGCCGCTACGCGAGCAGCGACCTTAGGGAAGGTCGAGGTAGCAACCTCGAAGTTTCGAACCTCAGGAGTTCCGTCGACCACTTTCGCCAGGATCTTTTGCACTTCTGAATAGGCTCCGCGATGATAAGTTTCCGCGTTCTCTTTCTGTTCCCACAGACTGATTGCGACCACTTCCGTTCCTGCACCTGGGGCAAAGAACGTGATTTCGTCCTGAAAGCCCTGCTGTTTCCGAAGCAAGGGAAGAATTTCCCGCTCAATCGTCTGGGTAAACTCCGCACGGGTATTGGGCTTCAGGTGGATCGAAACGTGACGAGCAAACATATGTCAACCTCCATGGATTGATAAGTGTCTAAGAAAAGAGGACTTCAGATGGGCTGACTTAGTTCAGGAGACCTGAAAGAGTGAGAAGAGCTGCTCGCTCAATTACGACCCTAGTCTCTTGCGCGGTGATTGTCAACATCTGCCGGACCGACAGATAGTGTCTGAAATCCGTGTGGCTGATTAGATCTGCGTTCCTGATTCCCGTTTGGGCCTTCTTATTTTCCTCTGTCTTGCCAACGCTATAAGCCAACACTTTTCTGGCATTCCCGCGTCTAACAGATGGAGAGAGTCTGCCTCGAATCGGCCTAATACCCGCTGGTGGACGAAAAGGTATAATCTTTAAGTTTAGATTTTCCGGAGGAAGTAAGTTTATGGACCCGCGTGCAAGCGCTTTTTGGGTACGTTTGAAGGCCAATCGCCTCACCTACACCCTCACCATTCTGGCCACATTGGCCGTCGGTATCCTCATCGGGACGGTGATCTCATACGGAGTCAAGGGGCAGGAAGGCAAGAAAGCCTCCGATGCTACCCCTTTGACCATCCCCTCGCCCACCCAGCTCTCGAACCAGTTCTCCCAGATCTCCAAGCAACTGGAGCCCAGCGTCGTCAACATCAATACCGAATCCACCATCAAGACTTCTCCCCACCGGCGTCGCGGAAGTCCCAGCGGGCCGGATGACGAGAATCCCTTCGACGACTTTTTTGACCGCTTTTTCGGCGGCCCCGGCGGTGGTGGCGGCGGTGCCATCCGTGAGCGTTCGCTCGGTTCCGGAGTCCTGGTTGACCCCAAGGGCTACATCGTCACCAACCGTCACGTCGTAGAGAAAGCGGACCGCATCCGGGTCAAGCTGCAAGATGATCCGCCGGGTGTGCTCCACGACGCCAAAGTGATCGGCACCGACCAGGAAACTGATCTGGCTGTGATCAAGATTAACGTGGACCGGGCTTTGCCCACCGCCAAACTCGGGAACTCCGACGGCATGGACGTGGGGGACTGGGTGCTCGCCGTCGGCAGTCCCTTTGGTCTGCAGGAGACAGTTACAGCTGGCATCGTTTCCGCCAAAGGCCGCAACATTGTGCCCAACCGGCAATTCCAGTCGTTCATCCAGACCGACGCCGCCATTAATCCCGGCAACTCTGGCGGACCACTGGTGAACATGGCGGGCGAAGTGATCGGCATCAACACCGCGATTCTCACCGACACCAACGGCTACGCGGGCGTGGGCTTCGCCCTACCCTCAAACACCGTGGTACAGGTATACAACCAGCTTATTGGTCCCGAGCACCGCGTGTCGCGCGGCTCCATCGGCATCGAGTTCAATGCCCAGGAGAATCCAGCCATTGCACGTGTCTACGGCGTAAACTCCGGCGTAACCATTTCCAACGTGGTCGCGGGCAGCCCGGCGGAGCAAGCCGGGCTCAAAGTCGGTGACACCATCACCGCCGTGGACGGTAAGCCGGTGAAGAATGGCGACGAACTGGTCGCTGACATCGCCAGCCGCAAGCCGCATGCGAAGCTGACCCTGGGATTCATCCGCAATGGCAAGAAACAAGAAACCACCGTCACCGTTGCGGACCGGGCCAAGCTGTTCGCCGCTCGCCTGGGTGAGGAACAGGAGGGCAGCGAGGAAGCCGGCCCCAAGGAGAGTAAACTGGGTCTCTCGGCGCGCGCCATTACGCCGGAAATGGCCGACCGGCTGGATATCGCGTCGGGAAAGGGCGTGATCGTGCAGGATGTCAAGCCCGGCTCCTTCGCCGACGACACCGGTTTAACTCGCGGCGACGTCATCCTGGAAATCAATAAACAGCCGGTGAACAGCGAGGAGGACTTCAACCGCATCCAGTCCACCCTAAAGAGCGGGCAGGATGTGGTATTTCTCGTGCGCCAGAGGGGCGCTGGCCGTCAGGACGGTACCATCTTCCTGGCAGGTACACTTCCGTAACCTGAAGTTGGCCCGATGGGGACTGGCACGGTAGCCCTGAAATCAGGGATGATTGCTAGTGCCAGCTCTGGCGGGTATTGTGTTCTGGGCAGAGAGACAGCCGGGGGGAATTCGGCTGAATTCGGGCCCACAAGAGCCTCCCCGAACGAGCGCAGCGCATCGAAGGGGACGGCGCAAGCGCATATTCAAGTTTGAGGCATTTTTGAAGCTTACTGGTTCATTCTCGGGAAAGCTGTTGAGCGCAGGATGCGCCCTGCTGCTGGTGTCCGCGCTCGCCTCGGCTCAGACCAGTAAGAAGTCATCGGCCGCCAGCAAGAAACCTGCGGCCAAATCGGGGACTGGTACCGCCCACACAACTTCCCGCAAAGGCAAAAAGTCGCGCAGAACGGCCGCCAACTGGCGCCGGCGCGGCCAGCAAAAGATTGATCCCAAGCGTGCCCGGGAAATCCAGGAAGCCCTGATTCGCGAGCATTATCTGAACGGAAATGCTTCCGGCGTTTGGGACGATGCCTCGCAGAATGCGATGGAACGCTACCAGGCCGACCACGGCTGGCAGAGCAAGATGGTTCCCGACGCGCGCGCCCTGATCACGCTGGGACTAGGTCCCGACCACGAACACCTGCTCAATCCCGAAAGCGCCATGACCGCCGCGCCGCAACCGCCCCGCACCGTACCGGTTTCCACACCCGCTCCCAGCAGCGATCCCGCCAGCAATAACCAACCGCAGAAATAATGGCGTCAGACTTCGGACCTCAGACCTTAGACTGCGGACCTGAAAACATTAATCGCAGAGTTCGCGGAGAAAACCCGCGGAGGTCGCAGAGAAATTCATCGTTGGTCCCGGCGCTCTCCGCGCCAGTTGTATGCGCTCTCTGCGATTCAGCCCGTCAGGTCTGAGGTCCGAAGTCCGACGTCCGAGGTCTACTTCTTCATCACGGGATCCGGAAAATAGGGCAGGGGCTGTCCGCTGATAATCGCTCGCGGGTTGTCGTCCACCAGCGCCTTGGCGACGTCGGTGTCACAGGTCTTAGCGACCGCATCACGGCCGGCGGAGAGCACAGGCGTGCGGTCCTTGGCATCGTGAGCGTCGCTGGCTAGCACATGCACTGCATCGTGTTCGAGCAGCCATTTGGTAGTGCGCAATGCCCGATCTCCCCAGGCACCAGTCAGCGCGGACGCGGTTACCTGCACGGCGCAACCCAGTTCCACCCAGCGCAGTAGCCGCTGCGGTGTTCCCTGCAGAATCGGGTTGCGCTCCGGATGGGTTATCACCGCAGTGATGCCTTTTTCGCTCAGCCGGGTGAAGCAATCGTCCACCTGCAAAGGAACGCTGTAGTTGCTTAGTTCCACCAGCAGATAGTGGCTGCCTTCAATGGTGTAGCGCTCGGGCCGCGCCAGGACATCCTGCAGGTTCTCATAAGAAAGGTGGAAATCGCAGCCCAGGCTCAGTTTCGGGGCTCCGCCGACCCGCTGCCGCAGGTGGTCGAGCAGCTTGACGAGGTACTCGCGATCGTAGTGATAGCGCTCGTTAGCGTGCGGCGTCGCCACCATGTGCTCGATGCCATCCGCCGCCGCGATACGGCACATTTCTTCCGCCGTGTCCCAGGACTTAGGGCCGTCGTCCACTTCGGGGAGGATGTGACAATGAATGTCGATCACGGCTTGGGGCTCGGAGGCAAGCCTGTAACAGGATTTAAGCAGATTCGGCAGGAAAGACCAAGGGAGGCGGCGGGCTGGGAAATCTTGTCCTATGTCAAGTAGGCGTCGAAAATAAATCGCCCAATCTGCTGTCACAACGGGTGTCGAATTGGGAACGCAGCAGTGCGCAGCCGAGCTTTTGGGTGGCGCAGCGCTTCAGCGCTGCGGTAGGGTGCTGAAATAGACGGCTTTAGCCGCTGAGGTACTCATGGCAGCTCCTCATAGAGGTAACACCGGGAACAGCACTTATTTCATCACTGCTTCCACGTTCCAGAAACAGAGCCTGTTCCAGTCGGAACGGATGGCGCGGCTGTTGGTAGAGGTCCTTTTTCATTACAAGGATCAGAAGAGATATCTGCTCCATGAATTTGTGATCATGCCGAACCACTTTCACCTGCTGATCACTCCAATCTTCACCCTGGAGCGGGCGTTGCAATTCATCAAGGGTGGTTTTTCCTACCGCGTGAAGAAGGAATTGGGATTCGGTGGTGAAGTCTGGGAGAAGAGTTTTTACGACCGGCGTGTGAGGGACGTCGAGGATTACCATGCTTTCCGAAAATACATTCACGTGAACCCGGTAAAGAAAGGCTTGGCGACAGCGGCGGAGGAATATCCCTACAGTTCGGCACGATCGGAGCTTGTGCTGGATGAAATTCCTCAGCGGCTAAAGCCGATTATTTTAACGGCCTGAATCGCAGCGCTGGAAAGCGCTGCGCCACCCCAAAGCCCATGCTGCTAGCTGTATCTGGCCGCTAAGTTTATTCCGACATCGCTTACCAACGCCAGAACTTTGGCTTCGAGTTCCCCATGGATGAGGAAAGCCCGTCGGTGCCGGTGGCTTGAACACTCGAAACTGGCTTGCGATCCGACTCGGGTTCAAAGCTGTCGTCCGCCAGCAGGGGAATCACGGCGTGAAGCGACTCGACTTCCTTTCGCAAGCGCTCCAGTTCAGTTTCTTTTTCCGTCAGCAGTTCCTGTACGTCTTTCATAGATTTCTCAGGGTATGCAGCCTCCCGCCTCCGGTGTTGAATTGGGAAAGCCTACCAGTCCTCACAGTTTTCCTCAAGGGGTAAGACGCGGCGGGAGCCATCTCTAGCGGTATCTGCTGCTTATGAACTCTGCGATCGACTGGTAGGCCTTGGCGAGCGTTTGCTCATCGGGCAGGAAGACGATGCGGAAATGCTTGGTCCCGGGCTTTTGGCCGAAGCCGGAACCGTGCACGGCCAGCACGTATTTTTGCAGACAGAGTTCTTTCACGAAGACGTCGTCCCCTTCTGGAATGTCGAGCCGAGGGAAGGCATAGAACGCGCCGCGTGGCAAAACGCAACTCACTCGCGGGGTGGAATTACACCACTTCACGGTGAGGTCGCAGCGGGCGCGAAGTTTCTTGCGGACTTCGATCAGGTGATCCTGCGGGCCTTCCAGCGCGGGCTGGATGGCGTACTGCTCGGGATGATTGGCGCACAGGCGCGCTCGCAGCAGGCGGTGGATGCCTTCGACGTAGGGTTTCACGGCGGCCGCTTCGCCGCTCACCATGCCCCATCCCACACGCCAGCCGGGTGCTAGGTAGTTCTTGGACAGCCCGCCAAAAGTAACGACGGGCAGGTCCGGCGCGACCGCAGCCAGAGAAACATGCTCGTCATCAAGAATCAATTTGTCGTAGATTTCATCGGCGAAGATGACCAGGTTGTGCCGCCGCGCCAGTTCGGCCATTTGTTCGAGCATGCGGTGCGAGCAGACGGAACCGGTGGGATTGTTGGGATTGATCAGCACGATGCCGCGGGTGCGGGGAGTGATTTTGCGCTGGATGTCAATGAGGTCGGGTTGCCAGCCGTCTTCTTCGTTCAGGAAATAGGTGTTGAGTCCGATGCCCAGCTTGGCCAGCACCGCAGAGTAGAGCGGATAATCCGGGCAGGGAGTCAGAATGTTGTCTCCTGGATTCACCAGCGCGGTAAGGCAGATGTCCACGGTCTCGCTTACGCCCGAGGTGACGAACACATCCTGCACGCTGCTGATGCCCTTGCGCGCCGCTTCGCCGCGAATCGCGTCCAGCGCTTCGGGGATCCCCGGAGACGGCGCGTAGCCGTTCTTGCCATCACGCATGGCCTGGTAGACGGCTTCGATCAGGTGGGAAGGGGTCTGGAAGTCGAAGTTGATGGGATCGCCAATGTTGAGTGGCAGGATCTTGTGACCCTGCTTGATGACTTCGTCGGCCACACAGGCCAGATCACGGATAGCGTAGCGCACGTTGTCGAGGCGCTGGGCAGCGGCGATCTCGCGGCTTTGCGTGACGGGCATAGTTGGCTCCGGCCCCGGCGGATTCCACAGGCAAAAAAGCTAACCGCAGAGTTCGCGAAGAACCGCCGCAGAGGTCGCAGAGAAATTCACCGTTTGTCTCAGCGCGCTCTGCGGAAGTTCTCTGCGCACTCTGCGATTCAAGTCGTTAATCCACTCTGTCGATCTGCGCTTTCTGCAACCGGTCCGAATAATCCACGTAGATCGACTTCCACTCGGTGTAGAAATCGATGGCGCCGAGGCCGCCTTCGCGGTGACCATTGCCGGTAGCTTTCACTCCGCCGAAAGGCAGATGAACTTCGGCGCCAATCGTCGGCGCATTGATATAAGTAATGCCGGCATGGAGGTCGCGCATGGCCACGAAGGCTTTGTTTACGTCTTTGGTGTAGAGCGCCGACGATAAGCCGTACTCAATGTTATTGGCGATCTCGATCGCGTGTTCGAGGTTGTCGCAGGGAATGATCGAGACCACGGGCCCGAAAATCTCCTCCTGGGCGATGCGCATCTTGGAATCGACATCGACAAACACAGTCGGCTCCATGAACCAGCCGTACTGGTAGTCGCCTTTGTCGAGGCGATTGCCGCCGCATTTCATTCTGGCGCCCTCGGCCCGGCCAATTTCCACGTAGCTGAGGTCGGTCTTGAGTTGGCCTTCGTTGATGGCTGGGCCCATTTCGACGGTTTCATCCAGGCCGTTGCCGACTTTCAGCGCCTTGGCGCGCTCCACGTAGCGCTCCACAAACTCGCCGTAGATGCCCTTCTGCACGATGATGCGGCTGGTGGCAGTGCAGCGCTGGCCGGTGGTGCCAAAGCCACCCCAGAGGCCGCCTTCGATGGCGAGATCGAGGTTGGCGTCGTCGAGCACGATCATCGGGTTCTTGCCGCCGAGCTCGAGCGAACA
>Ga0099828_10002990_pt1 | contig 11790 bp, 7 predicted proteins | sample CZO8metaG_2_FD_79338 | JGI IMG/M metagenome (GOLD analysis project Ga0099828, IMG submission 79338) | Vadose zone soil microbial communities from the Eel River Critical Zone Observatory, Northern California, USA - CZOApr15con2H1.8 metaG | ecosystem: Environmental > Terrestrial > Soil > Vadose...
AAGGCGATCATCGCGACCAGCCGGCGTATTCGCACTGCGAGCCCCGACTCCGACGCCCTAGGGTACCGAGGCGGTGCTGGGAAGGTGCCTCGACGATCGGCCAGATTCGTGCCCCGGAGCTTGCCCCTAGAATCAGTAGCGGCAACTACTACCAAGGCGGTCAGTGCGCCGCGGCGTCCCGCACGGAGCCCGGCGGGAGCTGGTAGAGCACTTGGGCAGTGCGCACGTCCCGATCTGAAAGTACGGAGGTACGGGTCGAGGGGAACATCACGTCGTTGGAGTCGGCCGAGTGGGGGAGCCCGATGGCGTGCCCGGTCTCGTGCACGGCGACCGACAGGAGGGCGGGGTCGCTCAGGGGCGCGCCCGCGGTCGAGTGTAGGGCAAGGGAAACGGTGGCGCGGCGAACCCGGCCGAACTGATCCCACGTCAGGTCGGTCTGCCCCGCCCGATCGATGTCGAAACGATCGATCCATTGGATAACGATGTCGGCGGCGGCACTGTCTCGCACCTCCGCAAAGCTGATACCGATGCCGGCTTGAGCCCACCGCTCCAGCGCCTGACGGACCAGCCCCGCCATCTTCGGCGCGTACCCGGGCGGTCCGCCCTCGACGACCATGACGTTGAGCGCCTGCCCATTGCGATCGGGCCAGCGACGGATCACCGAATCGGTGGTGCTGATCAGTGAGTCCAGATAGGTAGACCCGGCCGCTCGCACGAGTTGCTGGCGCACCGCGAGGCGCGCGAGGCGGTCGAGCGTCGGCGTCCGGCTTTCCGAAATCGGAGGGAGCGCGACCGATCCCCCGACGGTGGGCGCGGCCGGACGCACGGCAGCGCGTGCGGTGTCCGCCGCGGCCGCCGGAGGACTGGCGCTCAACGAGGTCGAGGCCAATCTCGTAATCCGATCGGCAAGCACGACCAGGAGCAGCAGCCCGGTAAGGATAGGGAGCAGTCGTGACATCGGAAGGGAATATGCCGCCAGGCGCCGCCCGCACGCCAGCGCGCTGGCGTGGGGCCCGGGAGCCGTCTAACATTTGGCCACCCGCAGCCAGCGACTGGCTCGGCATGGGGAGGGACCGACTGAATCCCAGGGAATACCTTGCCCGCGGGCTGGTTCGGTGGCGCTGGGCGGTCGTCTTCGTCTGGGTCGTGGTGGGCATCTTCGCCACCATTCGTGCGCCGGGCACCGAGCGATTGCTCAACGTTCGGGGCGGCAGCATCCGGGTGACAGAGGCGTCCGAGGCCCAGGACAAGCTCGAGCGGCGCTTCGACAGCCCGGTCAGCGAGTTCTTCGCGGTCACCCTCGCCGCGCCGGCCCAGCTGGACGCCGGTTCCTCCCGGCCCGTCCTGGACACGCTCGCCCACACGCTCGCCGCGGAGCCGTTCATCCGCGGCGTGGTTTCGTACGCCTCCACCGGCGACACCTCGTTCCTGAGCCACGACCGGCGCACGGCGCTCCTCATTCTGGCGCTCCGTACGACGACAGGTGACAGCGCCGCGAGCCTGGTGCCGGTCGTGCGTCAGACCATTCGGGAGACGCTCGAGCGAATGCCCCGCGGGGGCCAGTACACCGCCTACGTCACCGGCCGGGCGCCGCTCGACCTCGACGTGCGCCAGGTGAGCGCCGACGACAGCCGGCGAGGCGAAGCGCGACTGTTGCCGCTCACCATGCTGATCCTGGTGCTCGCCTTCGGTGCGCTGGTCGCGGCGGCGCTCCCGCTGATCGTCGGGTTTCTGGCGATCGTCGTGTCGCTCACGATCATCGGCTTCCTCACCCACGTCACCCCAATGTCAGTCTTCGTCCTCAACATGACGACGATGATCGGGTTGGGCGTCGGTATCGATTACTCGCTGCTGGTCGTCACCCGCTTCCGCGAGGAGCTGAGCCGCGGAAAGCGGCGCAGGGAGGCGGCCGTGATCACGTTCCTCACGGCCGGCGCCGCCGTCGTCACCTCGGGGCTCACGGTCGTCGTGGGGTTCGCGGCCCTCCTGTTCACTCCCCTGGTCGAGACCCGCAGCGTCGGCCTCGGCGGGCTCGTCGTCGTCGCAGTGGCCGTGCTCCTCTCGACCACACTCCTCCCCGCCCTGCTCGCCATCATGGGCCGCGGCATCGAGCGCCCCCGCTGGCTCGCGAGGCGGCTGGCCTGGTGGCACGCGCCCCGAATCTGGGAAAGCTGGGCCCGGACGGTCAGCCGGCATCCCTGGCGCGCGGTGACGGTGGGCGGGCTCGCGATCGCCCTGCTCACTGCCCCGGTGTTCTGGATCCGCATCGGCCTCCCCTCCCGCCACTGGTGGCCCAGCGACACCGACGCCGGCAAGGGAGTCGAGACGCTGACCGCGATGGGAGTCGCCGGCGTGATCCAGCCGGTCCGGCTGGTGATCGAGGCGCCGGTGGGTCACACTGCCGTGGAGACGCTCGCGTTGCGCGGGCTCCGGACCCTGTCGGACTCGCTCCGGGCCGACCCCAGGGTCCGCGAGGTCCGGAGCCTGGTGGACGCCAAGCGAGGCACCTCGCTGCTCGCCTATTCCGTCCTCTACAGCGATCTCGAGGCCGCGCGCAAGGATCTCCCGCCCGATTTTCTCGATGCGTACCTGAGCAAGGATCAGCGGGTCACGCTGATGGACGTGATCCTCTCCGACACGACCTCGCTCACGACCGCCATGGACGTGGTGCGGAAGGTTCGCGCGCTCCGCACGCAGAAGCTCCGCGGCACCAAGGGCCTGGCCATCCTGGTCGCGGGCTATGCCGCCTCCAGCCTCGACTTTCAGGAGGATTTGCTCCGGCGCTTTCCTCTGCTGATCGGACTGATCCTGTCGGCGACCGGGGTCATGCTCGCCGTGGCCTTCCGGTCGCTGCTGGTGCCGATCAAGGCGATCATCATGAACACGTTGTCCGTGAGCGCCACGTTCGGGCTCATCGTGCTCGTGTTCCAGCGCGGCATCGGCTCGCAAGTCTTCGGGCTCGATGGTCCGACCTCCGCCATCTTCGTGATCGTCCCGGTGCTGGTGTTTGCGGTGGTGTTCGGACTCAGTATGGACTACGAGGTGTTCCTGCTGAGCCGGATGAAAGAGGCGTTCGACCGGACGGGGCGGAACGACGAGGCGGTCCTGGAGGGGCTCAGCGCGACGGCGTCGGTGATCACCTCCGCGGCCCTGGTCATGATCATGGTGTTCGGGATCTTCGCGTTCGCGCGGGTGCTGGTGATGCAATTCCTCGGCTTCGGCCTGGCGGTGGCGGTCCTGCTCGACGCCACGATCATCCGGATGGTGCTGGTGCCGGCCTTCATGCACCTGGCCGGCCGCTGGAATTGGTGGCCGGGTACTGCACTGAAGCGTGAACAGTGAACCGGGGCTCCCTTGTCCGACGGAGCCCCCGTTCACTGTTCACGGCTTACCGGTTTGCTCACCGTTTTGCGTCCAGCCAGTTCGCCCCCACGCCGATATCCACCACGAGCGGTACGTCGAGCGTCACCACGGTCTCCATGCTGCGCCGCGCCAGTTCCCGCATCACGTCCACTTCCGCCGGCGGCGCCTCGAAGACCAGCTCGTCGTGGACCTGGAGCAGCATGCGGCTCGCGAGCCGGCGCTCCCGCAGCTCCCCGTGTGCGCGGACCATCGCGAGCTTGATCAGGTCAGCCGCGGAGCCCTGCAGCGGAGAGTTTTGTGCGGTGCGCTCCGCATACGCCCGGAGGTTGTAGTTCCGGTCCCGGATCTCGGGGATGTAGCGGCGTCGCTTGAAGAGGGTCTCCACGTAGCCCTGCTCCCGGGCCAGCTGCACCTGGCGGTCGAGAAACGCGCGGACCCCCGCAAACCGCTCGAAATAGCGGGCGATGAACGCCTTGGCGTCGTCCTGCGCAATGCCGAGCTGGCGGGAGAGGGCGAAGGCACCCTGCCCGTAGATCGTGGCGAAGTTGATCGTCTTGGCCCGGGCCCGCATCTCCGGCGTGACCTGCTCCACCGGCAAGCCGAAGATCAGCGCGGCAGTCTGGCGATGGATGTCGCCGCCCTGGCGGAAGGCCTCGATGAAGGCCGGATCGCCCGAGAGATGCGCCATGAGGCGAAGCTCGATCTGCGAGTAGTCCGCCACCAGGAACACGGAGCCCGCGGCCGGGACGAAGCCGCGGCGGATCTCCTCGCCCCGGCGGGTCCGGACCGGGATGTTCTGCAGGTTGGGGTCGGAGGACGAGAGGCGCCCGGTGGCCGCGCCCGTCTGGTTGAAGCTCGTGTGAATCCGCTCCGTCCCGCGGTTGATCTCGGCGGGCAGCGCGTCCACGTAGGTGCTCTTGAGCTTCTGGAGCTCGCGGTACTCCAGGATCAGCCGGGGCAGCTCGTGCCCCATCTCGGCGAGCTGCTCGAGCACATCGGCGTCGGTCGAGGGGCCCGTCTTGGTCTTCTTGAGGACCGGTAGCTGGTGCTTCTCGAAGAGCACGGCCGCGAGCTGCCTGGGGGAATTGAGATTGAGGTCGGTCCCGGCGGCCTGGGCGATCTCCCGCTCGAGCCGGGCCAGATCGGCGCCGAGCTCGCGGGAGAGCCGCTCGAACACGGCGCGATCGACCCCGATTCCGGCCCACTCCATGTCCACCAGAACCTCCACCAGCGGCAGCTCGATCCGAGCCAGCAGCGGCTCCAGCGCCGTTTCGCGGAGACGGGGCGCGAAGAAATCGTGCAGCGCGAGCACCGTCGCGCTGTCGGCGCCGCAATACGCGGCGGCACGGGCCACCGGCAGCTCCGCAAATGGCACCTCCCGCTTGCCCCTGCCCGCCACGTCGGCGTAGGTCTCCATCGTCCGGCCCAGATGCTCGAGGGCGAGCGTGTCGATCGCATGGGACCGGCGACCCGGGTCCAGCACGAAGCTGGCGAGCATCGAGTCGTACGAGAGGCCCCGCAGCTCGACGCCCGCGCCCCGGAGCACCTGCCAGTCGAACTTGACGTTGTGACCAGCCTTCGGCACGGCTGGGTCGGCCAGCAGCTCGGCCAGCGGCGCGGATTCGGCGCTCGTGAGGGGCGGCAGGTTCCTGACCTGTGCCGGTGCCGCCAACTCCCCAACCGGCGGCCGGTGTCCGAACGGGAAGTACCAGACCTCGGTCGGGCTCGCGGCGAGGGAGAGCCCGACAAGCTCCGCCTCGCGGGGCGCCATCGAGGTGGTCTCGGTGTCCAGAGCCACGAGTGGCGCGCGCCGGAGACGCGCGATGACGGCCGGGAGCGCGGCCGGGTCGTCGACGATGGTGACCGAGGCGGGCGGGGCCGGAACGGCGGGCGACGCGGCCGGGGCGGGGGCGGGAGTTGATGCGGGCAACGGTGCGGGGGCCTGGCTACCCGCCGCCGGGGGCGGTGCGCCCGCCCCGCCTCCCTGGCCATCCACTTTCTTGAGCAGCGAGTAGAACTCGAGCTCGGCCAGCACCTGAAGCAGCCGCTCCCGATCCGGCTCCCGCACGGAGAACCGATCGAGATCGAGCGCGACGGGCACGTCGCGGTGAATGGTCACGAGCTCGCGCGAGAGGCGCGCCGCGGCGGCCTGCTCGAGCAACGCCTCGCGCGCGCGCTTCGCGGGCACTTCCTGCGCTCGGGCGAGCAGCGTCTCCAGGTCGCCGAAGTCGGCGAGGAGCTTCTGGGCCCCTTTCTCGCCGATGCCCTTCACCCCGGGAATGTTGTCGGAAGTGTCGCCCACGAGGGCAAGAAAATCGGCCACTTGGGCCGGTGCCACGCCCAGGCGTTCGGCCGCGTTGGATTCATCGACCCACACCTCGTCCACGGCCGCGGGTCCGCCCCGGCCGGGGTTGAGCAACGCCACACCGGGCCCGATGAGCTGGTAGAAGTCCTTGTCGCCCGACACGATCACGGCCTCGAGTCCGCGGGCGGCCGCCTGCTCCGCCAACGTGCCGATCACGTCGTCGGCCTCGTACCCCGGGACTTCCACCGCTGGAACCCGGAAGGCTTCGAGCAGCTGTCGGGTACGCTCGACCGAGCGATCGAAATCGGCCTGCAGCTCGGCGTCGAGCTTCTCGCGGGTGGATTTGTATTCGGGATAGCGCTCTTCGCGGAACGAGGTGCCCGCGTCGAGTACCCACGCGAGGTAATCGGGGTGATACCGCTCCCGCAGCCGGAGCAGAAAGTTCACAACGCCCCAGGCCGCGGAGGTGTTCTCCCCGCGGGCCGTGCGCAGCGGGCGCGAGATCATCGCGAAGAACGCGCGATAGATCAGAGCGTACCCATCCACCAGGAAGAGCCGGGGCGGGGTGTGGTTGGGCATGGCCCGGAAAATAGACGGTGGGAAGAAGGAAGGGAGACATAAAGAAGGGGGCCCGTCGCCGGCGCCCCCTTTCCAACCGCTCAGGTCGCAGGTAGCGGCGTCAGGGCGGCGGGGCTTCCCCGCCCCGCCTGAGCCGCGCCAGCAGCCGCTCGAACTCCGCGCGGGACTGCGATGTGAGCCGGTAACGGTTGAAGCCGGCCTCGTCCACGAAGAACAGCGTCAGCCGATAGCGAAGGTAGGTCCAGCGGATGATCCGCGCCGAGACATTGGGTGCGGACTCGGTGGCCTCGTCGGGCGCGCCAAGAGTGACGAAGACCTCGCCCCGCTCGGTGCGCCACCCCGGCACGCCTTCGTCCTTGATCTGCGCGTTGGCGGCGGCGAGCCGGGCGAAATACTCGTCCAGCGCCTCGTTCTGCGGCGTCTTGGGGTCGGGGTCCGACGACTTCCAGAACTCGCGCCAGAGCCGGGTGCGGTCCGCCGGCGACGCGGCATGGCGTAACGAGTCGAGGTAACGGTTCGGGGGGAAGTAGCGCAGCAGACTCAGCATCTGATCGTAGCTGGTCACCAGCCACTGGGGCGTGAGCGAGACGATCGCCGTGGCCCGGCGCGCGGTCGGGCCGGGGTTGACGACGAGCCGCATCTCGCCCAGCACGAGGCTGTCGGGCGCGACCCGGATCACCTGGCTCTCGATCGCGCGTCCGCTGCGGAAATGCAGGGAGTCGCGATAGACCAGGCTGTCGTGGGCGTCACGCACCTCGAACGGCACGGTCTGGGCCCGGGGGAAGGTGTAGCCCTCGACGTACGCGAGCAGCGTGTCGCCGCCGAACCCGACCATGCCCCGGGGGTTGAGCACGAGCTGCAGCGGATCGCTCGGCTTCCCCCTGCCCTGCGCCTGGTACGCGAGGATCGGCTCGCTGGTGGTGCCGGCGCCGAACGTCGGCGCCACGTAATCGCCCTCGGCGCGCGACTCCACGCCCGAGTTTACGTCCCGCACGTTCACGACCACATGGTACTTGCCCGGGAGCAGCTTGAAGTGCTGCTGAAACAGCACGCTCTCGTCCGCCCGGCCCGTCTCGGGCTGGGTGGCCACCCGCACCGTCTCTTCGCGACCGACCTGGAGCGGAGCGCCGGTCTCGGGACTGAGCGTGATGTCGACGCGATAGCGCGCCATGTAACCGATGGGCTGGCGCTGGAAGTTGAGCGCCCGATTGGCGAGCGAGACGCCGAGGAGGGCGAGGGCGGTGTCGCCGGCCCCGGCGGCGAACGCCAGCGTGCCCACGAACGGCAATGGGTCCGCGGCGGCGAGCCGACCGACGCCGCGGTAGATGGCGGTCGTCGAAGCCGGGTCCGGCACATCGTCCGGCACCGGCGCGGGAGTCCGGGGACCGTGTCCCCGCCCTGCCCCGCCGCCGCCGCATCCCCATGCGACGGCCACGACCACGAGCGCCAGCGCGAGGCGCCGCATGCAGGTCTCCCCGGTGATTGGCAGCGAGTGCGAGATCCGCGACTCGCGACCGAAGGTTAGCGGCGGCACGCGACGAGCGTCAAGCAGCGACACGGCGTCTATCTCCTGCGTTCGAGGGCGCTTGCTGGCATTCCCGTGACCCGCTAGGTTGGCTCACGCGATGAGCTCCGAAAACCTCGTCGGTCGCACGGTGGCGGGATACCGCCTCGTCAAGCACGTCGGCGAGGGGGGCACCGCCGGCGTCTATCGCGGCGAGCATCCCGAGCGGGGAGTGGCCGCGGTGAAGGTGCTGATTCCGCGGCTGGGCAAGGACCCCACGGCGATCAAGCGCTTTCTGCGCGAGGCCGAGTTCGGCGGCCGCCTCAGCCACCCCAACATCGTCCGCACGTACGACTTCGGTGAAGCCGACGGACTGCACTATCTCGCGCTCGAGTGGGCCGAGGGGGAGCCGCTCGGGAATTTCGTCACCCGCTCCGGGCATCTCGCACCCGCGGTGGTCGCGACGATCGTCGAACAACTGGGTGGCGCGCTCACGGTGTCACACCGGGCCGGGATCATCCATCGCGACCTCAAGCCCGCCAACATCATGTACGACCCGGCGACACAGCACGTGAAGCTGCTGGACTTCGGCATCGCCCGGGACGCGGAAGGAAGCCCCGAAGAGCGGCTGACCCGGGCCGGCTTCTTCGTCGGCACCCTGCAATACGTCGCTCCCGAGACCTTGAGCGGCGAGTTGGTGGGGGAACAGGCGGACGTCTACAGCCTAGCGACGATCACCTACTATCTGCTGACCGAGTGTCTGCCGTTTCCCGGGAAGAGTCCCAGGGAGTTGTTTCAACAACTACTGAGCCAGGATCCTGTCCCGCTGAACCAGGCCATGCGCGGCCTCCGGTTTTCCCCGGCGGTGGAGACGGCCGTCATGAACGGCCTCCAGCGCGATCTCGCCAAGCGCAGCAAGTCGGTGGACGAATTTGCCCGGGGATTCTGCACGGCCGTGCGGAACGAGACTGGTCAGAAGGGCGGATTTCTGGCCAATCTCTTCCGCAAGGGCCCACGGTGACCCGGCTCGAAGACCTTCTGCTCTCCCGCTCGGTTCGCCACGGCGACTTTGTGCTCGCCTCAGGCCAACGCTCGTCCTACTACGTCGATTGCCGCCTTACCACCATGTCCGCGGAGGGCATGGTATTGATCGGCCAGGAAGGTCTCCGAGCCATCCGGGATGCCGGCTGGAGGGCCTCCGCGGTCGGCGGCCTCACCTTGGGGGCCGATCCGGTGGCCTACGCGATCGCCGCGGCGAGCTTTGGTGCCGGGCCGGCGCTGGATGCGTTCAGCGTAAGGAAGGAAGCCAAGCAGCACGGCACCCAGCGCCTGATCGAGGGTAACTTCGTTGCCGGGGCGATGGTCGTCGTGGTCGAGGACGTCATCACCTCCGGCAGCTCGGCCCTCAGGGCCATCGACGCGGTGACGGGCGGGGGCGGATCGGTGGCCGGGATCCTGGCGGTGGTTGACCGGGAACAGGGTGGCCGAGCGCGACTGGAACAGGCGGGCTTCCCGGTGCGCTTCCTCACCACGGCGACAAGGCTGGGACTCAGGTCCTGAGCGACCCTACGGAGTTGTCCTCCCAAGTTCCGCTGGCAAGCGGGTGGAATTTGGTCCAGATCGGGACATAGGGCCGGACCATTCGCTCCACGAAATGGGTGAGCGCCACAGAGAAGGGGAAGCGGCTGCGAAACTCCGACGCCGTGATACCCAGCATGGCGCGGAGATGGCGACCGAAGCTTTGCGGAGAGGAATACTCGAGTCGGTACGCCACGTCCGCCACCGACAGGCCGGTGGTCTCGAAGAGCAGGGCCGCGTGCAGGAGCCGCACTGCGGCCAGATAGTTCTTGGGGGAGGGCAGCCCCGACCGTACGAACCGGGACATGAGCGTGCTGGGCCTGACGTAGAGGCGCTCCGCGAGCCGGCGCACGGTGGGCGTCTCGGGGGCGAGCCGGACCAACGCTTCGACGAAGAGCCGCGCGTCCGGCGGCGCCTCCTGCAGCGTGTCCAGGATCGGCCCCTGAATCCGGGCCACCGCACGGGTGGCCGGCTGGCCCACGAGCTGCCTCAACCGGTTCCATCCGGTCGGCGAGGTGACATCCACGACCTGCCGCACGCCGGTGGCGCCCAGGCGGAGCAGCATCTCGGTGGCGCCGGGGTCGTGTCGCGACAGCAGCGCGACGGTGGGGATGCCAGGGAAGTCGCGGACCAGGTGCCCCAGGGCTTCGACCTGTTCCGGCGCGCAGCGATGCACGGAGACAATGACCGCGTCCACCGGCCGCTCCCGGACGACTCTGAGGGCATCGGGGATCGAGTCCCGGTGGACCACGGAGAAGCAGCCATTGCCGGCCGCATCGACGCGGGCGCGTTCCGCGGGCAATAATACGGCCGCGACGGTGGGGGATGCGGGCGGAGCAGGGGCTGGGGCGGCGGCCGTCAACATGCGGGACCTCCTCGAAATGCGAGGCCCAAGGTAGCCGTCCCGTCTCAATCCGGTTTCAACCGAAGCGCCCGGCACGGCGACGCAACGTTCGGCTGCGGAATCGCATCCAGGTGAGATAGGCGTCAGGCCAGCCACCTCCCGGCGAGGTGTCGTGAGCGAGCCCACCTTGGACCTCTTCGCTGCACTTCAGTCCGCCCTCGGGCGGCAGTACCGGCTCGAGCGGGAGCTGGGCCGCGGGGGGATGGGCGTCGTTTTCCAGGCCACCGACCTGACCCTCGACCGCCGGGTGGCCGTCAAGGTGGTCCATCCCGAGCTCGCCCAGCACGCCTCGATCGGCCAGCGCTTTCTCGCCGAGGCCCGGATGCTCGCGCGCATCCGCCATCCCAACATCGTCGCCGTCCATCACGCGGGAACCGCCCACGGCCTCCTCTATTACGTGATGGACGAGGTCCCAGGCGAGAGCCTGCGGCAGCGGCTCAACCGGGAGGGAGCGCTCTCGGCGGCGGATGTGCAGGCGATCGTCGGGGACATCGCCGCGGCGCTCGGCGCCGCCAGCGAAGCCGGATTCGTGCATCGCGACGTCAAGCCCGAGAACGTGCTGCTGGACGCGGCCACGGGCCGCGCACTGCTGGCGGACTTCGGGATCGCGCGCGCGTCGGGAGGCGACCATCCGAGCACGACCGCGGGGCAGGGGATCGCGGTCGGCACGCCCACGTACATGAGCCCCGAACAGGCGGCGGGCGAGGCGGTGGACGGCCGGAGCGACCTGTACGGCCTCGGGGTCGTCGCCTACGAGGCGCTCGGTGGACAGCCCCCGTTCCTGGGCCCCAACCGCGTGGTCGTCTCCAAGCACATCGCCGAACGCCCGACGCCGATCGACCAGGTCCGGCCCGATCTGCCACCGCACATCGCCGCCGCGGTGATGCGGGCGCTCGAGAAGCATCCGGCCGACCGGTGGCAGAGCGGGGCCGAGCTCCAGCGGGCGTTGCTCGGGGGCGAGACCGCCGGCCCGGTTCGCGGACCGCGTCGCCGCCGGCTGGCGGTCGGCGCGGTGGCCTCGCTCGCGGTGATCGCGGCGCTCGGCCTCACGCGCCTGCGCTCGGAGGCGCCGCCCGCCGGGGTGAATCCGCGGCACTCGATGCTCATCCTGCCGTTCGGAAACCTCCAGAGCGACCAGCCGATGAACTGGCTCCGTGACGGGGCCGTGAGCATGCTGGGGCTCAACCTGTCGCAATGGAGCGACCTTACCGTCGTCGACCACGAGCGGATGCACGACCTGCTGGCCCATCACGGCCTCAAGCCCGGCGACGAGATCGGGCTCGAGCTCGCGCGCCGCCTGGCCCGGGAGGCCGGCGTCTGGACGGTGGTGCTGGGCGAGTACAGCCGGAGCGGCGACTCGCTGCACCTCGCCGCCCGGGTCTTCGACGTGGCCAGCGGCAGACGGGTGGACGTCGCCCGCGCCGACGGGCGGACGGGACCCGACGTGCGCCCGCTGTTCGACGAGCTGGCCGCGCGCCTCCTTGATCTTTCCGGTGCTCCGGCCGAGATCCGCACGGGGCTCGCGCACGTGACCACGTCCTCGATCGACGCGTTTCG
>Ga0099828_10002993_pt1 | contig 11787 bp, 11 predicted proteins | sample CZO8metaG_2_FD_79338 | JGI IMG/M metagenome (GOLD analysis project Ga0099828, IMG submission 79338) | Vadose zone soil microbial communities from the Eel River Critical Zone Observatory, Northern California, USA - CZOApr15con2H1.8 metaG | ecosystem: Environmental > Terrestrial > Soil > Vadose...
AGTTCGCGGCCGGCTTCGCCGTCCCCATCGGGCACGCGCACGAGCGCGAAGACGAGCTTGTGGTGGTGCTCGCAGGCGAGCTCGACGTCACGGTAGGTGAGCGGCGCGAACGGCTCAGACCCGGGGACGCCCTCTTGAAGCCGCGCGGCACGCCGCACACGATGGCGAACACGGCCACCGGCCCGACGCGGTTCCTCGAGATCTCATCACCCGCCGGGATGGAGCGGTACTTCGCGGACCTCGGTGCGCTGCTTGCCGGCGGGATGCCGCCCGATCCAGCGCCGATCATCGCGCTCATGCGACGCTACGGGATCACGCCTACTGCGCGCTGAGGCCGGAGCACCGCATCGAACGCATCCGTAAACCGCCGGTCGGCAGTTCGAGTCTGCCCATCGGCTCAATCTTCCGGCCACCGCCTCCGACCGAGTGCGGATACGATGCGGGCAGGCTGTGACCATTGTGGATTGGCTGCTTGACTCCGATCCCTCGATCCGCTGGCAGGTGATGCGCGACCTCAGCCATGAGCCTGCCGATGTCGTCGCCGCGGAGCGCACGAAGATCGCCTCGAAAGGTTGGGGTGCGCGCCTGCTCGCGCTTCAGGTGCCGGACGGCCATTGGGGCGGCGACGGCGCTCTCTTCCCCGAGTGGACCTCGACGACGCATACGTTGCTGGTGCTGCGATTGATAGGGCTCGACCCGACGAGCGCGCCGGCGAGCCGCGCGGCGGCCCTGGTCCGTGACAACGTCAAATGGGAGCACGCCGGCCAGGCGTACTTCGCAGGAGAGGTCGAGCCGTGCATCAACGGGAAGACCGTGGCGATCGGCTCCTACTTCGGCCAGGGCGTGAGCGGCATAGTCGATCGGCTTCTGGGCGAACAGCTGACTGACGGCGGATGGAACTGCGAAGCCGAGAACGGCTCCACGCGGTCGTCGTTCCACACGACGATCGACGTGCTCGAGGGCCTACTGCAGTACGAGCGCTCCACGGGCGCGTCGGCCGACGTGACAGCGGCACGCCACAAGGGCGAGAAGTACCTGCTCGATCGTCGCATGTTCCGCCGGCTGTCGACGGGTGTGGTGGTGGATCCGGAGTGGCTTCTCTTTTCGTTCCCGCCGCGTTGGCACTACGACGTGCTGCGAGGGCTCGACTACCTTCGAAGCGCGGAGGTCGAGCCGGACGAGCGGGTCGCCGAGGCGATCGATCTCGTTCGGAGCAAACGATCCGGAGACGGACGCTGGCCCTTGGAGAATCCCCATCCCGGTCGTCCCGGTTCGGTCTACTTCGACATGGACGACGGCGAGGGCAAACCCAGCCGCTGGAACACGCTTCGCGCGATGCGCGTCTTGGATTGGTACGAGTCCCGCTAGCAGGTAGCGCGGTCGGGTGCCTTACAGGCCTTCGGCCGCGATCATGTCAAGCACGAGGGTCGACCAGCCGAAGCTCGTCGCGCCCTGGCCATCCGCGGTCAGCGGGTCGTAGAACTCGCGCATCCCGCTCTTCGCCTGCATCGCCACGGTCCGGCGCGCGAGCTCGCGCGCGACGTCCGCGAAGCCGTGCTGCCGAAGACCCCAGTAGAGGTACCAGTTCACCGACACCCACGTCCCACCGCGCCATGTCGTCTGCGTGAGCCAGCCGGGGTCGAAGCTCGGCTCGCTCGCTGCGACGCTCGGGATCGGATAGCGCAGCCAGAACTCCTTCTCGTTGAGGATGTGCTCGTTCACCAGGCGGCGCGCGATGCCGGGGTCGAGGTCGGGGAGGATCAGCGGGAAGAGTGAGGTGAACGTGAGCACCTTGATGCGCTCCTCGCGCGCGCCGGACAGGTCCCAGAAGGCGCCCCGTTCCGGGTCCCAGCATTTCGCGACCAGCGCGGCGAGCGTGCGGCGATAGCGACGCTCGTAGTCGTCGGCGCCCTCGAGCCCGACCGCCCGCGCCAGCCGTGCGAGCGCGCGCAGGCCGTCCGCGTAGATCGCGTTCACCATCACGTCCTCGAAGAGGAATAGGTCGATCTGCGGCTCGCGCTCGCGCGAGAGGCCCGCGTAGCCGCGGAAGAGCCGCTGCATCGAGCGGCGCAGCGCGGGGAGCGTCTCGGCCGGCGGCTGGCTGGGGATACCCATTGCCGCGTCGTACTTGGGGCTGGCGTCGAGGCCGGACTCGTCGGGCTGGATGATCGCCACGAGGTCGTCGTGATCCTGATCGCGCACGCGCGCGAGCCAGTCGAAGAAGCGCGCCATCGGCGGGAACATCTCGCGCACGAACGAAGCGTCACCGGTCGCGTCGAAGATCCGCTCCAGCGCGCGCGCGATCACCGGCGGCTGGATCGTGGCGGTGTAGAAGGGATGCGCCAAACGGATCGAGTAGTCAGGCATCAGCCAGTGCGGGTTGAGGCTCTTCTCCCACAGCAGCATGTGCGCGATGTAGCCGTCGGGCTGCGCGCCCTGCATCAGCGAGCGCAGCTCCTGCTTCGAGAGCTCGGGGTCGACCTCGAGCAACGCGATGGCGTGGAACGCGCTGTCCCAGAACCACTGGAAGGGGTAGTGCGTCGGCGACGGGCACACGAAGTCGAACTCCATGCCGTCCCACTCAGAGACTCCCCTGCGGCGGTTCGACGCGAGGACGCGGCGCGCCTCGGCGCCGACCACGCGCGCGAGCTCGGGGTCGATGCCTGGGGATGTCACGCGCTACTTGATGGAGCCGGCGAGCAGGCCCTGCACGAAGTAGCGCTGGAGGCTGAAGAAGACGATGAGCGGCACGACCATCAGCAGGAACGCGCCCGCCGCGAGCAAGTGCCATTCGGTGCCGTACTGGCTAAGCAGGTTCTGGATCGCGCGCGTCATCGGGAAGTTCTTGTTGTCCTGAACGAAGACCAGGGCCATGAGCAGGTCGTTCCACACCCACAGGAACTGGAAGATGCCGTACGCCGCGATCGCCGGCACCGACACCGGGATGACGATCTGCCGGAAGACACGCCAGTCGGAGGCGCCGTCGAGGCGCGCCGCCTCGATCATGTCCGGCGGCAGCGTGATGAAGATGTTGCGCAGCAGGAAGATGCCGAACGGCAACGCGAACGCGGTGTGCGCGAGCCAGATCGCCACGAAGCCGCCCGTGAGGTCGAGATCGGGGAGGACGTCGCGGAACAACGTGAGCAGCGGGATGAACGCGACCTGCACCGGCACGAGCAGGAACGTGACGACGATGAGGAAGAGCGTGTCGCGGAATGGGAAGCGGACCCACGAGAAGGCGTAGGCCGCGAGCGAGCAGATGGCCAGCGGCAGGAGCGTCGAGGGGACCGCGATGAAGACGGTGTTCATGAACGCGTGCAGCATCCCCTGCGAGTCGAGCACCAGCCGGTAGTTCTCGAGCGTCAGACGGAGGTCGACGATGTCCCACCAGCCCGTGGCCTGGATGTCGGAGCGGGGCCGGTACGAGGTCACCAGCAGGCCGAGGGTCGGCACGAGCCAGATGACCGCGACGAGCGCGAGGAACACGTGGACCACCGAGTGGTTGAGCGCCGCCACCGCGCGGGCCGCCGGCGTCCGGGGTCGCGAGCCGGCCATCGTTTCGGCGAGGGCGCTCACGTGACCGCCTGGGTGCGGAACCGCCGCACGTTGAACACGATGATCGGGATGAGGACGATGAGCATCACGACCGCGACGGCGGACCCGTAGCCGTACTGTCCCGCCTGGAACGCCTGCTGGTACATCGTGAATGCGATCACGCGGCTCGCCGTTCCGGGTCCGCCGGCGGTCATCACGTAGATGAGATCGAAGAGCTTGATGACGTTGACGATGAGGGTCACCGCGAGCACCGAGATCGGAAGGCTGACCATCGGGATGATGATCCGGAAGAACACCGCCCGTTCACTCGCCCCTTCGACGCGCGCCGACTCGATGATCTCGTTCGGGATGCTCTTCACCGCGGCCGAGAGGATCACGGTCGCGAAGCCGACCGAGCCCCAGACCCCGACCGCGATGAGCGCGGCGTTCACGACCGCCTGGTCGCCGAGCCACGAGATCGGTGAGATCGCGAACACGCTCAGGAGCGCGTTCAGGAGACCGATGTTCACGTCGGGTGCGTAGACGAACTTCCAGATGACGGCGAGCGCGGTGGCGGCGATGGCCATGGGCACGAACACGACCGCCTTGATGAGCGCTTCGTAGCGGACCCGCGCCGCGATGACCGAGATCACCAGACCTAGCGCGATCACCGTGCTGGTGTAGAAGATGATCCAGAGGACGTTGTTCCAGAGCGCGCCCGACGGCGGGAAGGTGCCGAGGTTCAGGAAGTCGGGATCGCTGAAGAGCCGGGTGTAGTTGTCGAGCCCGACCCAGGTGCCGAACACGCCGTTGCGGCCGCGGTTGAAGCTGAGCAGGATCGTGTAGAGGGTCGGGTAGAGCAGGAAGACGATGAGCAGCACGCCGGCGGGGAGCAGGAAGAGGATCGCCGAGCCGTAGTTCGGCTTTTCCGGACCGCGCGCGCGGCGCGCGGCCTTCGTGCTCGCACGTATCGGTCGTTCCTGCGGTACCGCGGGTGTCGGCGCGAGCCCCATGTCTCTCCGTCCGTCGCGGAGCTAGCGGCCGGTCTCTCTCCGACCGCTAGCTCCGGGGTCTAGGTCGCGTCGCTCACTTCTCCGCTTTCCACTTGGCTTGCATCGCTGTCTCGAACTTGGCCCAGTCGACGGTCTTGCCCTGGATCGCATCCTGGAGCGCGGCGCCCATGTCGTCGCCGCCACCGGATGGCAGGAGGTCGGAGCCGTCGAAGCGCACCGCGGTCGCGCCCGAGACCTGTGCGGCCTCGCGCTTCGCGAGATCGTTCGGGTACACGCTCGCGGGGACGGCCTTGATCGGCGAGAGGACCGCGCCGGTGCCGGCCCAGACCGAGCCCGCGTCCGCGGTCGTCATGTACTGCATGAATTCCTTGACGCCGGGCTTTGTCGTGAACGCGGCGATCACGTCGCCACCGATCTCGACCGAGTTGCTGAACTTGTTCGCCGGGAAGTCGAACCAGTCGATCGTGTCACCGACCTTGAGCGCGGTGTTCGTCTGGCCGGTGGCGATGCCGCCGACGAAGCCGCCCTCGTAGTAGAGGACCGCCGTCGGGTTCGTGCTGAACGCCTGGCCGATGCCGTCGGTGAAGTTGCGGCCGAGCGCGGCCTTGATGCCGCCGGCGACGTTGTTGTCGTTCAGCGCTGCCTTCATCGCGTCGACGGTCGCGGCGACCGTCGGGTCGGTCCACGGCAGCTTGCCGCTAAAGAGCTGGTCGTACTTGTCCGGTCCACCGGTCTGCCGGAGGTAGATCTCCTCGAACCAGTCGGTGAGCGTCCACGAGTCGCCGGCGCCGAGGCCGAGCGGGGTCTGGCCCTTCGCCTTGATGTCGGCGAGCTGCTTGGTGAAGCTATCCCAATCCTTCGCGGGAGTCATGCTCATCGTCTTGAATTTGTCGGGCCGGTACCAGAACGTGCTCTTGCTGTTGAACTTGACCATGATCGCGTACTGATTGCCGTCGACCTGACCGACCTCGAGGATGCCGGGCGGGTAGTTGGGCTTGAGCGCGTTCGCATCGATGCCGAGATCGCCGACCTTCTTTAGCGATCCCTGACGCGCGAACTGACGCAGAAAGCCGATGCCCGGGATGATCGCGATGTCCGGCGGCTTGCCGCTCGCGATGCGCGTCTGGAGCGTCGTGGCGTAGTCCTGACGTATCGATTCGTACGTCGCGGTGACGCCGGTCTTCGTCTTGAAGGCGTCGAGCACCTTCTGGAAGCTGTCCTGCTCGCTGCCGCCCCAGAGCGACATGACGGTGATCGTGCTGCCCGCCGCCGCGGTCGACGGAGCCTGTCCGCCGCTCGGCCCACAGGCAGCGACGAGAAGAGCGACCAACGCGAGGATGCTGAGGAATCGCGAGGAACGGACCATGGCGGTTATCCCCCTCTGCTTGCCCCATCGCGGGCGGCCCGAGCCTAGTCTCGGCTCCCGGCACGGTCAATTTCGAAGCCTCCGCGCTTGCGAACCGCTTGGTCGGTCTGAGCACACTCAACTCAGCGGCCTCGACGACCCGACTTCATGCATGGAGGTAGGCAGATGAACTCGCGAACGATCGCTGGGCTCACGAGCCCGCACTGCCGGGCGGTGGTCACGACGATGGTGCGAACGCCGACGTCGACAACCAGTTCGACGGAGGCCAGTAGCCGTCACGCATCGGGCGGACCGTCCACAGCGGACGGTCCGCCCTTCGCCGTTCTCAGCTAACCCGCGGCGGACTTCTTCGCGGCGATCGCCGCAAGCTCGGCGCGCGCAGCGGCGGTGATGTCGGCGCTGGTGTTCGCATGCCCTCTCAGGCCCCAACCGCCCTCGGGCGACTCGGTGATCAGGACCCAGGTGCGCTCGGTCAGCGTCGGGTCACCGGCGGCGGCCGCGACGATGTCGGTCACCTCGCGGACCACCCCGAGCTGTTTGTCGCGATCGAGCACGCCGACCGGAGTGAGGACCTGCACGCGAACGTAGTTGCTGTCGCCGCTGACGTTGGACAGCGCGTCGGCCGGCAGCTCGTGGATGAAGGCTGCGGTGTTGTTCCTGAACAGCGAGATGTCGGGGACCTTCTCCCACCGCATCACCGCGGCCGCGAGATTCTTGGCGAGTGCCTTGCGGTCCCGGAACGTTCCCTGGGTGGCGTAGACATCGATCATGGGCATGGGGGCTCTCCTTGGCGAATTATGACGATTGTCATAGTCGCGGACGCTACTCTATGTTGGTCGTCATAGTCAAGAGCAAAGAACGAACGGATAGCAAAGCCGCGATGGTGCGCAGCGCCGCGTCGCTCATCCGCACCCGAGGCGTGAGCGCAACCTCGTTCTCGGACGTGGTCGCCGATAGCGGCGCGCCACGCGGGTCGATCTACTACCACTTCCCGAACGGAAAAGACGAGCTCGCCGAGGACGCGATCCGCTGGACGTCGGAGCGCGTGCTCGCGCACCAGCGGACGTGCCGGGCCACGACGCCGGCGGGCGTGCTGGACTGCTTCATCGACATGTGGCGGCAGGTCGTGGTCGCGTCGGGCGGAGCGGCGGGTTGCGTCGTGGCGGGCGTCACGATCGACACGGTCGCGGCCGACAAGGCGGTGATCGAGGTCGTGCGCGCGACCTTCCGGTCGTGGGTCGGGCTGCTGGCCGAGCAGCTGGCCACGGCCGGCCTTCCCGCGCGTCACGCATCACGCATCGCGCTCTCGACGGTGGCCGGCATGGAAGGCGCGCTGATCCTGTGCCGGGCCGAGGGCAACAGCGCGCCGCTCGAAACGGTGGCTTCGGAGCTCAAGCGTCTGCTGGAGTAGTACGGCCGTACTGCCCCCACGGACTACCCCTCGGACGGCGCGGTCGCCACGTTAACGACGGTGAGGGCAGTGAGCCCTCACGGGGAGAGAACATGAGCGCCAACCGCAGCCTCACCTCGAAATTGCCGCGCACCGCGCACGGAGCGCCTCGCGCTCCGGGGGCCGTCGTGGACGCGAGCGACATCGCACGGGCAGCGCGCCTGTTCGCGATCGACGCCACGCGACGTCTCGACATCGGCGCCCAGCGCCTCGAGACATGGTGGAAGGCGCAGGTCCCGCGCACGCGGGTCGGGGTCGCCATCGTGTCCCTGATCCTTGGCGCGAGCCTGTTGAACGTGGTCGAGATGAAGATCGTGCAGGCGACCGCGCGGCCTGCCCTCGCGCAGGTGGTGCTCACGAACGAAGCCACGCCGGCCGACGCCGGGAAGGTGTGGGCGGTCGCGAAGATGTGGCAGGGCAGCGGCGTCTACGACACCGAGGCCTTCACGGTCGGCGATCACTGGCGCGTCGACTGGGTCTTCAACCAGACGCAGTCGCTCGGCCAGCTGCAGGTCTACATCTACAGCGCCGACGGCAAGCTCCTGAACATCGCCACGAACGTGCAGCGCAGCGATTCCAACACGACGTTCTGGGCCGGGCCGGGCACCTATCTGCTCAAGGTCAACGCGAGCGGTGGTGACTGGAAGCTTGACGTCCAGGACCTCCACTAGACACCGGGGTTATGTGGAGCGGCCCTCGAGCCGCCTACGCCGTCGGCCGCTCCACATGCCATGCACCGCGCGGACCGGACCGAGCACCAGATAGATGAGCCCGGCCGCGGTCGCCCACGACGCGCCGGCGACCACCGCGATGATCAACGAGGCCAGACCCGTTCCGACATTGATGAGGCTGGCCTCGATGTCGTACCGCGTGTCGAAGAGCTCGAGCCGCGTCAGGTGAAGCTCGTGCCGCCGCGAGTACGCGTACAGGTGCATTAGGAAGAACGCGACGAAGACCGCGACGTAGCCGATGCCGTATGCCGAGCAGGTGGTCGACCAGGTACTGGCGGAGGAACTTCAGCGGATAGACGTACAGCAGCACGACGAAGAGCAGCGCTGCGTTCAGGGTCACCATCACCGCGTCGTTCAGACCATAGCCGTGAAAGAAGACGTAGTGCTGCCACCAGATCCAGACGAGCGCGGCGAACGTGATCGCGAACGCGAGGAAGTTGTGCAGCGTCGCGAGCAGCTCGTCGTACGAGTGCGGGACCTCGAGCGATACGACGAGCAGCGTCAATGCGAACTCGAAGACCGCGACGAAGAAGACCTCAAGCCGCGACATCTCGCCGCGCATTCGGGCGATCACCGCCCCATCCTGTACCGGCCCGCAAGTCCCGGCGTTCCGGTAGCGTCGGCTGCGCATGCTGACGGGCGAATTCCGCAAGCTCTGGATCGGCCAATCGATCTCGGCCATCGGCTCGTCGGTGACGTTCGTGGCGCTCCCGCTCACCGCGGCCTTCACGCTCGACGCGACGCCGCAGGAAATGGGTCTGCTCGTCGCAGCCGGTTGGCTCCCGTACCTGCTCTTCGCGCTGTTCGCGGGCGCGTGGTCGGACCGGCTGCCGCGGAAGCCGATCCTCGTCGTGACCGACCTCGCGCGCGCGGCGATCCTCGTGACGATCCCGATCGCGGCGTTCGCCGGCGTCCTGCGCATCGAGCACGTCCTCATCGCCGCGTTCGTGGCCGGCTCGATGACCGTGCTCTTCCGCGCCGCCTACGGGCCGTTCATCCCGGCGCTGGTGGGCCGCGACGGGCTGGTCGACGCGAACGCCAAGCTCGCGCTCTCTGAATCCGTGGCGCGCGTCGTCGGCCCGAGTCTCGGCGGCCTGCTCGTGCAGCTGATCACCGCGCCCTTCGCGATCCTCGCGGACGCGTTCTCGTTCGTCGTCTCGGCCGTGGCGGTCGCCGCGGTGCGGGTCAGCGAGACGCCGCCGCCGCGCGAGGCGCGCCGCAGCATCTGGTCCGAGATCGGCGACGGCATCACGGTCGTGATCGCGAACCCGTTCATCCGCACCGTGGCGATCATCGGGCTGCTCTTCAACGTCGCGATCACGATCGGCGACGCGGTGTACGTGCTCTACGCGACGCGCGGGCTCGGGCTCGACGGCGCGATGCTCGGCGCCGTCTACACCGTCGGCGGGCTCGCGTCGGTCGCCGGCGCGACGCTGGTGCGGCGCACCACGTCACGCTTCGGGATCGGTCCGTCGATGGTCGGATCGATCCTGCTGCTGACGCTGGCGGGCCTGCTGGTGCTCGCCGCAGGTGGTCCGCCGATCGCGGCGGCCGCGTACCTCGCCACACGCGGCGCGATGACCGGATTCGCGGCGTCGGTGTTCAACGTCACCTCGTCGTCGGTCTACCAGGCGGCGATTCCGAACCGGCTGCAGGGTCGGGTGGCGGGCGCCGGGCAGGTGCTTGGCCTCGGCCTCATCCCGGTGAGCGCGATCGCCGGCGGCTGGCTGGGGGAGAACGTCGGGCTCTGGAACACGCTCGCGATCTCGATCGGCTGCCAGTTCCTGGCGTTCGTCTACGTCGCGCTCTCGCCCCTCCGCGCCATCCGCACCGCGACGGACTTTCCCGCGGTCGCCTAGCGAACGAGTATCGGGGCTACTGCTTCAGCGGGTCGACGACCATGCCATTGCGCCTCGCCTCCCAGTGGACGTGTGGGGCGCTGGTGGCGCCGGTCATCCCGATGAGCGCGACCGGCTGGCCGCGCACGACGCGCTCGCCCATGGACACGAGCGGGAGCGACGTGTGGTAGTCGCAGCTCTCGAGCCCATCGGCGTGCTGCACGCAGACGCGGGCGCCGCCGACCGGCACCCAACCGACCGCATCGACGACGCCGTCGTCCGCCGCGACGATGATCGAGCCGTAGGGCGCCGATACGTCGACACCGGTGTGGCTGCCCTGGAGGTACTGCGTGATCGCGCCGGAGACCGGTCGCACGAAGCGCCGCGTGTCGTTGTCGATGCGCGCCTGGCTTGAGCGCGCGGTCGTGTCGGCGCGCAGGTCGCTGCGGACATTGGCGCTCCCGCAGCGGTACACCTCGAGCTGCGTGGGGTACAGGCCGGTGCGGGTCGTGCCCGCGAAGTAGCGGCCGTCCGGGCTGAAGGCGCGGACGCCGAGCAGGTTCGGAAGCGTCGCGACATCGGTCGCGCCCCACACGCTGAACTTGTCGAACGCGTTGCCGCCGGGGATCGTCGGCGTCATCGCGCCGAAGAGGAGCCGGCCGTCGGCCGTCCAGCCGTGCACGCGGCCTGCAAGATCGGAGACGCGCGCGTTCTCGCGCGTCCCGTCATCGCGCACGAGCGCGACGCCGGCGGCGGTGCGCTCGAGCAGGGTGTGGCCGGCAGGCGACCACTCGCTGAACGTGACCGCGCCGTCGAGCGGGGCGACCTCGCCCGTACTCGTGATCCCGAGGTACCGCGCGGTCGAGCCGTTCGGGAAGTAGCGCGTCATCGTGAAGCGCTGGCCGTCGCCGCTGAAGTACACGTCGTCGCTTGGATAGCGCGGTGTGAGGTCGGCGGGCACGTGCGCGACCGTCCACTGCAGCCCCGCCTTCCACACGCGGATCTCGTCGTTGTGGAAGAAGTAGAGCTCGTCGCCGACCCAGCGCACCTGCGGCAGGGTCGACGCGATGTACGCCGCGATCGAGCCACCCAGCACCACGCGCATGTCGTCTTCGCCGTCGTGCCAGTAGGAGAGGTACGCACCCGAACCGGAGAAGCTCGGCTTGCTGCCTTGACCCAGGTCGCGGACCGCGCCGGTCGCGACATTGAGCAGGCTGAGGCGCTGATCCTCTTCGGTCCCGGTGATCGTCCGCTTGTTCGGGATGGTCACGATGCGCGAGACGACCAGCGTCGCGCCATCCGGTGCCCAATGCGCGTCGAAGGCGTTGTCGATGACCGGGATCGCCGTGCGAGCGGTGCAGCGCAGCGGATCGCTGCTCTGCGGCTCGTCGGGGAGCGCGGGGTCGACGGAGGGCGCGATGGCCGCCGGCTCGCTTGCTTGTGGTGCTGCCGCGCACGCGAATAGCCCGACCATCAGCAACAGGACGAGCCGCGCCGCGTTGGTACGCACACGGTCGGAACGCATGTAACGGTGGTCGTGATGTGGGGATGCCACCGCATCGATCGCAATAGCCCGTTCGACCGTCTGGTCGCCGTAACAGTCACCCCCCGCTCGCCGTCATAACGAACCGGTAAGCGCGTTGCCGTTGATGTGCCCCTGGTGCGCCTCCTCCTGCTCTCGCTGTGTGGCGTGCTGGTCCTGGCCGGCGCCCTTCAGACCAGTGCCCAGGTGCGCGCGGAGGACACGCTGGCGCTCGCGGCTTCGGCCCGCGTCGCACCAGTCGCACGCGGCGCCTTCGCGAACATCGCCGCTCCCGCCGACCAGCTCCATCCGGCGCACCGCGAAGCCGCGTAC
>Ga0099828_10003000_pt1 | contig 11778 bp, 8 predicted proteins | sample CZO8metaG_2_FD_79338 | JGI IMG/M metagenome (GOLD analysis project Ga0099828, IMG submission 79338) | Vadose zone soil microbial communities from the Eel River Critical Zone Observatory, Northern California, USA - CZOApr15con2H1.8 metaG | ecosystem: Environmental > Terrestrial > Soil > Vadose...
CCACCACGATGATCTGCGCCAGCGCCTGGCCGGCCAGAGCGTCAAGCGTCGCGCCGATGGCCTGCTCTTCATTGAGCGCAGGGATGATCAATGCAACCCGTTCCGCCATGGCCCCGCATCCTACAACGCAGCGAGCACGGATGTCGCTCTCCTGGGGACGGCGCGAGGCAAATGGGGCGTTGGCGTTACGCCCGGCGGCATGGTATAAGTAAGGACACTCAATTGCGATGCAAGACTCGGCACAAGCAACACAGCAGCGCACAACAGCAAGCGCGCCTCCCCCTTCGCTGCGGCGTGAGCTGCGCGCGTGGACGCGCGACCTGCTGCTGGCCATCGGTCTGGCGATGGTCATCATCATCTTTCTGTATCAGCCAGTGAAGGTCGAAGGCACCAGCATGGCGCCGCTGCTCACCGACCAGGAGCGCATCTTCATCAATAAGTTCGTCTATCGCTTCGAACCCATTGAGCGCGGCGACGTGGTAGTGTTCTGGTATCCGCTCGACCGCTCGAAGTCGTTTATCAAGCGCGTGGTGGCTTTGCCGGGCGAAACAGTGGAGATCCGCCAGGGGCGCGTCTACGTCAACGGCAAGCGCCTGGAAGAGCCTTACGTGCCGACGCAATTCGCCGATGCGAGCACCTACGGGCCCGTGCGCGTGCCGCCCGACGAGTATTTCGTGATGGGCGACCATCGGGCCAGCTCCAACGACTCGCGCGTCTTCGGTTCGGTGCCGAGCCGCTACATCTACGGCAAGGCGGTATTCGCCTACTGGCCGATGGAACGCTTCGGGCTGATTCCGCCTTCGGCCGAGCATCGGAAATGAACGTCCCGGGAGGAACAACTGACCGAGACACTCGCACGGCCTGCGACGCTCGGGCTCGAAGACGGGCGGATCTTTAACGGACGCGCGGCGGGTGCTCGCACCCGGCGCGGCGGCGAAGTCGTTTTCAATACCAGCCTCACCGGCTACCAGGAAGTTTTCACCGACCCCAGCTACGCCGGCCAGATCGTCTGCCTCACCTACCCGCACATCGGAAACGTGGGCACAAATCTGGACGATGAGGAATCGCCGCGGCCTTATATCGAGGCGCTCGTCGTGCGCGAGTTCTCCACGCTGGCCTCGAACTGGCGGTCCATGGAATCGGCGCAGATTTATCTCAGCCGGCACGAGATTCCGGTGATCTGGGACCTCGACACGCGGGCGCTGGTGCGCCACATCTGCAAGGTCGGAGCGCTGCGCGGCGTGGTGGCCACCGACGGCACGCCCGCCGAGATGCTGGTCCACGAGGCGTGCGCGGTGCCCAAGATGGCGGGGCTCGAGCTGGCCAGCCGGGTCACCTGCGCGAAGCGGTACGAATGGCGCAAAGGTTCGATTGAGCTGACTGCATCGCCTTGGCGCGAAGAGATGGGCGAAGTGGTCGCTGCGGCAGAAGCCCAGCGCTTCCGCGTGGCGGCCTACGACTTCGGCATCAAGCAGAACATCCTGCGGCTGCTGGTGGACCACAACTGCGACGTTGCCGTCGTGCCGGCAAAGACTTCGGCGGAAGACGTGCTCGCGCTCAAGCCCGACGGCGTTTTCCTTTCCAACGGCCCCGGCGACCCCGAGCCGGTCACCTACGCCGTGGAAAACATTCGCAAGCTGATGGGGCGCGTCCCAGTTTTCGGCATCTGCCTGGGGCACCAGCTTTGCGGTTTGGCCCTGGGCGGGCGCACCTTCAAGCTCAAGTTTGGCCACCACGGCGCGAACCACCCGGTGAAAAATCTCTTGGCGAACCGCGTCGAGATCACCGCGCAGAACCACGGCTTTGCGGTGGACCCGGACTCGTTGCCGGCGAGCGACGTGGAAATCACGCACGTCAACTTGAACGACCACACCAACGAGGGCATGCGCCACCGCACGCTGCCGCTGTTCAGCGTGCAGTACCATCCGGAGGCCTCGCCGGGGCCGCACGACTCGCAGTATTTGTTCCGGCAGTTCTGCGACGTGATGAAGGAAACGAAGTTGTCGAGCGCGCTGCGCCGCGGCCAGAGCGGCCTGCGATGAGGTGTCGCCCTTTTGCGGCGACACTGCTGCACGATCGTGACGACGGGCCGTATCAAGCCGTGGCCTGACGGGCCGTGGTCTCAATGCCGAAGCGGAACGACATCCACAAGATCCTGATTATCGGCTCGGGGCCGATCATCATCGGCCAGGCGTGCGAGTTCGACTACTCGGGCACGCAAGCGTGCAAGGCGCTGCGCGCTGAGGGTTATGAGGTCGTGCTGGTCAACTCCAACCCGGCGACGATCATGACCGACCCGGGCGTTGCCGACCGCACTTACATCGAGCCGCTGACGCGTACTTACGTCGAGCAGATCATCGCGCAGGAACGCCCCGACGCGCTGCTGCCCACGGTGGGCGGGCAGACGGGCCTCAACCTGGCGGTGGAGCTGGCCGAAGGCGGCGTGCTCGAGAAGCACGGCGTCAAGCTGATTGGCGCGTCGCTGCGCGCCATCAAGGTGGCTGAGGACCGCCTGTGGTTCAAGGACGCCTGCCGCAAAGTGGGGCTGGACGTGCCCGCCTCGGCCCTGGTCAACAACGCCCAGGACGCGCTGCGCTTGGCCGACCAGTTGGGCTACCCGGTGGTGATCCGCCCGTCGTTTACCCTTGGTGGGACGGGCGGCTCAATCGCCTACAACCGCGAAGAGTTCGCCGAAGCCATTGCGCATGCGCTCGACACCAGTCCCGTTCACGAGGCGCTGGTCGAAGAATCGGTGCTGGGCTGGAAGGAATTCGAGCTGGAGGTGATGCGCGACTTCCGCGACAACTTCGTCGTGGTCTGCTCGATCGAGAACTTCGATCCCATGGGCGTCCACACCGGCGACTCGATCACCGTCGCCCCGGCGCAGACCCTGACCGACAAGGAATACCAGTGCATGCGCGACGCCGCCGCGGCGATCATCCGCGAGGTGGGCGTGGAGACCGGCGGGTCGAACATCCAGTTTGCCGTGCACCCGGATACGGGACGCATGGTGGTGATCGAAATGAACCCGCGCGTCTCGCGCAGCTCGGCGCTGGCGAGCAAAGCGACGGGGTTCCCGATTGCCAAGATTGCCGCGCGGCTCGCCATCGGGATGACGCTCGACGAAATCCCCAACGACATCACCCGGCAGACGCCTTCCTGCTTCGAGCCGACCATTGACTACGTCGTCGTGAAGATCCCGAAATGGCAGTTCGAGAAGTTCCTCGGCGCGGACACCGCGCTGGGGACGCAGATGAAGTCGGTCGGGGAAGTCATGGCCATCGGGCGGACGTTCAAGGAGGCCTTGCAGAAGGGCATCCGATCGCTCGAGCCGCACGCGCCGTGGCGCGCCCCGGTAGATACCCCCGTCTCGCTGCTGCGCGAGAAGCTGGCCACGCCGCGCCCGGATCGCATCCACTGGCTGCTGCTGGCGCTCGAGCGGGGCTTGTCTCCGGCCGAGGCGTGCGATTTGACCAAGATTGACCCCTGGTTCATCCACCAGTTGGAAGAAATTGTGGCGGTCACGCGCCGCGCGGCGGGCGTGACCGTCGACACGGCGCCGCACGATTTGCTGCGGGAAGCCAAGCGCAACGGCTTGGGCGACGAGCAGCTCGCCCAGATCTGGAACACCACGCCGGCGGCGGTGCGCCACCAGCGCGCCAAATGGCACCTCGCGCCCGTGTTCAAGCGCGTGGACACTTGTGCGGCTGAGTTCGAGTCGTACACGCCCTATCTCTATTCCACCTACGAAGAAGAAGACGAAGCGGACGCCGTGGCCCGGCCGAAGATTGTCATCCTCGGCAGCGGCCCCAACCGCATCGGGCAGGGCATCGAGTTCGACTACTGCTGCTGTCACGCCTCGTTCGCGTTGCGCGAGGAGGGTTACGAGACGGTGATGATCAACTGCAACCCGGAAACCGTCTCCACCGACTACGACACCTCCGACCGGCTCTATTTCGAGCCCCTCACGCTCGAAGACGTGCTGGCCGTGATCGAGCGCGAAAAGCCGCAGGGCGTGATCGTGCAGTTCGGCGGGCAAACGCCGCTCAACCTCGCGCTCGAGCTCAAACGCAACGGCGTGCCCATTATCGGCACCGCGCCGGAGTCCATCGACCTGGCCGAGGACCGTCGGCGTTTCGGGCGTCTGCTGGAAGAGCTGGGCATCCCGCAGCCGCGCAACGGCACAGCGCTCGTGCCCGAGGAAGCCGTGCGCGTGGCCGGGGAGATTGGCCTGCCGGTGCTGGTGCGCCCCAGCTACGTGCTCGGCGGCCGGGCCATGGTGATCGCCTACGACCTGAATACCGTGCAGGAATACGTCGCGCAGGCGGCGCTGATGGGTCCGGCGCGGCCGGTGCTGATTGACCAGTTCCTCGAAGACGCCACCGAAGTGGACGTGGACGCGCTGGCCGACGGCACCGACGTGATCATCGGCGGCATCATGGAGCACATCGAAGAGGCCGGGGTGCACTCGGGCGACTCGTCCTGCGTGCTGCCGCCGGTCACGCTCTCCCCGGGCGTGCTCGAGCGCATCCGGGACTACACGCGGCGCCTGGCCGAGGCGCTGCACGTGGTCGGGCTGATGAATGTGCAGTACGCCATCCAGCGCGACACCGTGTACGTCCTGGAGGTGAACCCGCGGGCTTCGCGCACCGTGCCGTACGTCAGCAAAGCGACGGGCGTGCCGCTGGCCAAAGCTGCGGCGCGCCTGATGACCGGCGCCAAGCTAGCCGAAATGACCCTTCCGGTGGTCCGCGCCAACGGAGTCGCGGAACTGGCCCCGCGCGACTACTATGCGGTCAAGTCCCCCGTGTTTCCATTCAACAAGTTCCGCGGCGTGGATACCATCCTGGGTCCCGAGATGCGCTCCACCGGCGAAGTGATGGGCATCTCGAAATCGTTCGGCCAGGCCTTTGCCAAGGCGCAACTCGCCGCGGCGCAGCGCCTGCCGCTCAAGGGAACAATCTTTATCAGCGTCAGCGACCGCGACAAGCGCCACGTGGCGCCGCTGGCGCGCGAGCTGGCGGCGCTGGGCTTTAAAATCGTGGCCACGCGCGGCACGGCCGCGGCACTGCGCGCCGGCGGGATCGAAGCCGAAGCGGTGTACAAGGTCAACGAAGGCCGCCCCAACATCGTGGACCTGATCAAGACCGGGAAGGTGGACATGATTATCAATACGCCGCTCGGACGGGAGTCGTTCTACGACGAGAAGTCCATCCGCCGCGCCGCGATTCGCCACAACATCGCTTGCATTACCACGCTCTCCGCCGCCAACGCTGCGGCGCGCGGCATGCGCGCCTTGCATGAACATGCCGTCGAGGTCGTCGCGCTCCAGGATCTCCACGCGGCCCAAGCGCCCGCCCAGCGCCAATCCCACGCGGACGATTGACGCGGCAAGACAGTCGCCAGTTTTAAGCGAGGCCGAGGGATTCCCGTGTGTCCCTCACTGCGGTAGAATGTGGGCATGAAGCTCCACGGCATTTTTCCGCCCCTCACCACGCCGTTTGCGGGCGACGCCACGTTGGCGCTCGACCGCCTGCGCGAAAACATCGGCAAATACAACCGCACGCCCCTGGCCGGCTACGTCGTCATCGGCTCGACCGGCGAATCGGTCCTGCTCAGCCGCGAAGAAATCGACCGCGTCTGGGGTGTCGCGCGCGAAGCCGCCGCCGGCGATAAAATCTTGATTGCCGGCACCGGCGTTGATTCCACCGCTGAAACCATCGAGCGCACCAACCGCGCTGCCGCGCTCGGCTACCAGGCGGCCCTGGTCAAAACGCCCTACTACTACAAGTCGCAGATGACCCCGGCGGCCGAGCTCGAGCACTACCAGCGCGTGGCCGACGCCGCGCGCATTCCCGTTCTGGTTTATTCCGTGCCGCAATTCACCGGGCTCGCCCTCGAGGCCGACCTGGTGGCCCGTCTGGCGGAGCATCCCAACATCATCGGGATCAAGGAGAGTTCCGGCAACGTCCAGCGCGTCACTGAAATCATCCATGCGACCCCGCCGTCGTTCCAGACACTGGTCGGTTCGGCCACCACCTTTTACCCCTCGCTGGCGGTGGGAGCAGTGGGCGGTGTCCTGGCGATAGCCAACGCGCTGCCGGAATTGTGCGTTGAGCTCTACGCAGCTTTCCGCGCGGGCGAGGCCGGGCGCGCTCGCGCCCTCCAGCATCGCCTGCTGAAGCCGACAATCAAGTGCCTCGCCGAACCGGGCATTCCGGGGCTCAAGCACGCAATGGATTGCCTCGGATATTACGGCGGGCCGCCGCGGCGGCCGTTCCTGCCGCTCACCGATGCGCAAAAGCGGGAGATCGAAACCACCCTGGCGACGGTGGCTGCGGCGACAACAGCGCGCAGCTAACACTCCGTTCCTACGTACAGGCATTGCTGCTGTCCCTTGGTGCGGTTCGCCTCACCTGCCGCGCCCCGAGCGGAGCAAGTTACACCTCTGCAGAAGCACCCCCACACAACAGACAGCGACAAAACCAACAACCGTGCGGAGCTAGCCGCCCGAAGGGAAGAGTTTGCTCAGAGGAATATCGACCGAACCGATTGCCCCGGAGGAGATGTCGCGCACGACGATGCGGAGCTGCGCAGCGCCATCGGCGATGCGGAAGTCGTGCGGCCAGATCAACCCATCCTGCATGATGCGCTCGTACGTTGGGCGGGTCAGGCGCAGGTTGATCGTCTGGGATTCGCCGGTGAGGTCCCGGCCGTCGGGCGCCTGCTGCACGCAGAGCAAGTCCAGGCCGCCGACCCAGCGATCGCCCTGGAGTTCGAGGGTGAGATCGCGGGAATAAACCTGCAATTCCGTCTTCAGCGTGCGCGCGCCGGGCACGTCCACCGGCTTGACCCGGACGTTGAGGCCGAGGCTGGTTGCCTCGAGCGGGCTCGAGACCGCTTCGCGCAGCAGCGCCTCCCGTTGCTTGGCGTTGAGCGGCGTGTCCGGCCAGGCGAAATAGCCGCGCCGGGCGCGCACGCGTACGCCCGGGTGCTTCACCTGCACTTTGATCTCGTGGAACTTCCCGTCCCATTTCCCGTGCGCGGGGTAGTAGCCCAAGACGTAGGTCACGCGCGAATCATCGATGGCGTGGCGGATGGAGCCCTGGATGTCGTTCGTGTTGTAGAAGGCGCGGCCGCCCGTGCGCTCGGCAAGGATGTTCATGGTGTCGAAGTTCGCGCGCGGAGGCGAAAGCCTCGGGATGGAGGCCGCTCTGCCGCGGCTCCGCAGCGGACCTCCGCTCGCCGCGCCGAAGGCCGGGTTGGCCGCGGCCGGGCTGATCAGCCCGCGGGCGTCCACAGGATAGATGGCCAGGTTGGCGTTGTTCAGGGCGCGCGCGGCGTGCTCAACTTCTTCGTTGAAGACCGTCGGCCCCTGCGTCGAGCTTGCGGGCACGTCGTCGAAGCCGATGTAAAACGGGAAGCTGCCGGAGACCCAGATCAGGTTCTTGCGTCCCGGCAACTGCGCGAGGTGGTTGGCGATGGCTTCCAGCGCCCGGGCCGTCAGCCGCACGCGGTTCTTGACGTAGAAGTCGGAAACGCGCTGGTTGGCGTCGTCCAGGAAGGCGTCAATCTGGTCCACGCCGGTGTCGGCCGGTTCGGGTTCGGAGGCGGCGAGCGCGGCCGAGTGGTGGCCTTTGTAGCGCTCGAGCGCGCGCAGCAGCGGCGTGGCATCGCTGGTGAAGTCGTGCAGCACGGCCAGGTGGGTGGTCAGCGTGTAAAGCGCGACGCGGTCCTGTGGCTGGAGCTGGCTGAGGAACTTGATGATCTGTTGCCGCGCGTAAGCCATGTCCTCGAACTTGGTGTTCAGGCCGTCGAGCAGGATTACCGTCACGGCCGTGGGCGTACCGCCTTTTCGTTCCAGCCGGTTGGAATAGAAGTTCGCCGGCAGGGGCTGCGCCGGCGCCGGCAGGGCGCCGATTGCTTCGACGGAAAACGAGCTGATCTGCTGCGGCTGGCCCAGGTCGAGCAGGGCGAAGTCCTCCTTGGTGAGGCCCGTGACGGGCTTGCCCTTTTTGTCCTGCACAATGACGTTAACCTGCACCAAGCGCGTCGTCACGCGCAGGACAGCCGGCTCCTGCTTCGCCGGCGCGGTAGTTTGCCCCGGGCTCGGCGCCGGAGCCTGCGCAAAAGCAAGTACGCCTAGCAGGCAAGCGCACAGCCAGGCCGTCAGCCTCGTAAAATGAACTGCAACCATAAGACCTCAGTCTGCTTCCAAACGAGCCCGCGATAGAGTGTACCGCGAATAATCCAACGAGTAGCCACTTTGTATAACCCTTTGTATAACCCGGCTGATTTGCCCGAGTTGTGCGCGCCATGTATCATGGCGACTTCCATGGAATGCCACTGTATTCGCCCCGGCGAAGTACCGCACACCACTCGGCTGTTTGCCACCTTCCTCGACGATTTTGCCCGGGTCGGCGATTTCTATGCCCACCCGCCCAGCGAGGAAGGCATCCTCGCCGCCGCCCGTGAGGTCGCATACGATGCCGCAGGGCGGCGCGCTGTGATCGAGGTGCTGCGCGAGCAAAACCAGCGGCTTGGCACTGACGCCGCCAGTGCGCGGAACCTCGACCGGCTGGGTGCCGGGGCCGTCGCCGTCGTCACCGGCCAGCAGGTGGGCCTGTTCACCGGCCCCAGCTACAGCATCTACAAGGCCCTCACCGCCATCCGCGTTGCTGCGCAATTGACCCAGCGGGGCACCGAAGCCGTACCCGTTTTCTGGCTGGCCGGCGAAGACCACGACCTCGCCGAGGTGAACCACTGCTTCTGGCTTGGCCGCAGCGGGCTCGAACGCCTGGAAAACTCGGCCGGCGACGCCCCTGGCCGGCGCGTCGGCGAAGTACGACTTGGCGAAGGAGTTCGTGCGGTGGTGCGCGCAGCGGCAGCGCTGCTGGAGGGCCCCTGGGCCGAGGAAATCGGCCGCGGGCTGGAAGAGTCCTACCGCCCGGAGGAGACGTTCGGCTCTGCTTTCGGCAAACTGATGGCCCGGCTGTTTGCGGGGATGGGGATCATCCTGCTTGATCCGCTGGACGCGCGGCTGCATCGGCAGGCCGCGCCGCTTTATCGGCGGGCGCTCGAGGAAAGCGCAGCGCTGATCCGCGAACTGCTGGCGCGAAGCAAAGCACTCGACCGCAGCGGCTATCACGCCCAAGTGAAGGTCACCGAGCGCAGCACGCTGCTGTTCATGGACCTCGAGGGCCAGCGCTTGCCGGTGCGCCGGCGCCCAGGGGGATTTGCCGTCGGCCGCGCGGAGTTCTCCGCGGGCGAACTGCTCGAGGCCATCGAGCGCGCGCCAGAAGCGTTTACCGCCAACGTGCTGTTGCGCCCCGTGGTGCAGGACGCGCTGCTGCCGACGGCAGCTTACGTCGGCGGCCCCGCGGAGGTGGCCTATTTCGCCCAGGCGGAGGTGGGGTACCGCCGGCTGCTGGGAAGGATGCCTGCGGTGCTGCCGCGCGCCAGCTTCACCCTGGTTGAGCCGCACATCACGCGATTGCTGAAGAAATACGGTCTCGAGCTGCGCGACGCCCTGCGCGGACGCCAGCACGTGCGCGCCAAAATGGAACGAGAGTTCCTCTCCAAGGCGCTGGCCCGGCGGTTCGCCGCCAGCGAGAAAACCATCCGGCGGCTGCTCAGCGAGCTGCGGCCGCCGCTGGGCCGGCTCGATAAAACGCTGCTCGGCGCGCTCGACACCGCCGAGCGCAAGATGCTTTATCAGTTTCTCCGGCTGCGCGGCAAGGTAGCTCGCGCCGAGAACTTCCGCAGCGGCGTGCTCGACGCGCACCAGCGCCAGCTCACAGACTCGCTTTACCCTCACCACGGCCTCCAGGAGCGCACGCTGTGTTTCTTGCCCATGCTGGCCCGCTATGGGCCGGCATTACTGGAGGAACTGGCCGAGCGTGCCATGATCGGCACCACCCAGCACCAGGTCTTGTTCTTGTGACGCGCGGTATGGCTCGTTTTTCATCGGGGGCGGCCCGCAGATGCTCCAATCTCCATGCGGGTGGTAAAATGTTTGTGGTGTTGTCAAAATCGGTTTGTTTCTTGGAGGATGCTTGATGAAGATCACCCCGGGGAAGCAGAAAGGCCTGCAGGCGGTCTCCGACCGGCGCGGCGTGATTGCTGCGGCGGCCATGGACCAGCGCGGGTCGCTCAAAAGCGCCATCGCCAAAGAAAAGGGGATCGACAAAAAAGCCGTCACTCCCGAGATGATGGCCGAATTCAAGGAAGCGGTCGTACGCATCCTCACGCCACACGCCAGCGCCGTCCTGCTCGACCCCGAGTACGGCCTTTCCGCGGCCCCGCAGCGCGCCAAGAACGCCGGCCTGCTGCTTGCCTACGAGAAAAGCGGCTACGACAATACGCGCCCGGGCCGCTTGCCCGACCTGCTGGATCATTATTCGGTGCGGCGCCTGGTGGCCGCGGGAGCCGACTGCATCAAGATCCTTCTTTATTACACCCCGTTTGACCCGGCCGGGGTCAACGAGGCGAAGCACGCCTGGGTGGAGCGCATCGGCGACGAGTGCGCCGCCAACGACGTCCCCTTTTTCCTCGAGTTCGTGGGCTACGAAGAGGGCATCGACGAGAAGGGCATCGACTTCGCACGCAAGAAGCCGGAATGCGTCATCAAGAGCATGGCAGAGTTCTCCAAGCCGCAATACGGCGTGGACGTGATGAAGGTCGAAGTGCCCGTCACGATGGCCTACGTCCAAGGCGCGCGGGCCTGCAAGGGTGAATCAGTCTACACCCGCGAGCAGGCCAAAGAGCACTTCCGCAAAGCCGCCGCGGTGGCCCGCAAGCCCTTCATCTATCTCTCCGCGGGCGTGAGCAACGAGACCTTCGGCGAGACCTTGGAGCTGGCCGCCGAATCCGGAGTGAATTTCTCCGGCGTGCTCTGCGGCCGAGCCACGTGGAAAGACGCTATCCCGGTCTACGCCAAGCGCGGCATCAAGGCCCTGGAAGATTGGCTGGCCGACCAGGGCGTGAAGAACATCAAGAACGTCAACGGCCGGCTGAGCGCAGCCCAACCGTGGTTCTCGTTCTACGGCGTCGCCTCAGTAGGCGCCTTGAGTTAGCTTGATGTGCGAGTGCGGGCGCCCCTGCGCTTGATCACATTGGAACCATGAGTACGGACAGCCCATCCGGCAAACGCGCTGCCGCGGCGCGGACGCGCACGAGCCTGCTCGAAGTAAAAAGCACGCGGCGCACCGAGCTCGTGGATATCACTGCCGACGTCGAAAAGGTTGTCGCCGCTTCCGGTGTCGCCCACGGCCTCTGCCACCTCTATGTGCCGCATACCACCGCCGGGATCACCATCAACGAGAGCGACGACCCGGACGTTGCCAGGGACATCGAAGCGACGCTCGACCGCCTCGTGCCCAAGGGCGGGGCGTACAAGCACTGGGAAGGAAACGCAGACTCGCACATCAAGTCCACACTCACCGGCGTCTCGCAAACAGTTCACATCGAAGAGGGGAGGTTGGCGCTGGGCCGCTGGCAGGGCATCTTCTTCTGTGAGTTTGATGGCCCGCGCCGCCGCCAGGTCCGCGTCAGGATTGTGCCCGGCCCATCCGAATGAGCTCTGCCTTTCCGGCGACCCTGCGGTATGCTTTGTCTTGCCCATGAAGCTCGGCATCTACATCCAGGTCCCCTTTTGCCAGACCAAATGCACCTACTGCAATTTCCACACGGGGGTGTTCGCGCCGAGCCTCTACGCGCCCTATGTCGACGCCGTTTGCCGCGAATTGAACGACCACGCGGCCCTCTACCGTGCCGCCG
>Ga0099828_10003002_pt1 | contig 11771 bp, 10 predicted proteins | sample CZO8metaG_2_FD_79338 | JGI IMG/M metagenome (GOLD analysis project Ga0099828, IMG submission 79338) | Vadose zone soil microbial communities from the Eel River Critical Zone Observatory, Northern California, USA - CZOApr15con2H1.8 metaG | ecosystem: Environmental > Terrestrial > Soil > Vadose...
AGCCGCTCCGACGTTTCAAATCGCGGCAAGCTCGAAACAGACTCAACTCATTACCGGCCCGTCGCTTGCTGTCGGCACACCCTGCTTTAGCCGGACAGCAGTGTGTCGCGAAGACTGGCGCAAAATGGACCAAAATCAGCAAACTCCAGAAAATTGAAAGTCGCGTCATCTGACGGCTGACAAAGGGATTTAGCTGAATTTTGTGGCAGATAGCGAATCGGCGATTTCGCGTTTCTAGTCTGACTCTTCTGGGGCCGCCTTTCAAATCTCCCAGCCGTGAACGGAAGTTCCGGCGGGCGCGGAAACTCGTCTGCCTGTAGAATAGTTGTTCGAAAAAGGAGATATCATGGCGCTCCTCTTTGAACCGCTTTCGATTCGCGGCGTCACATTGCCGAACCGCATTGTGGTTTCACCCATGTGCCAATACTCGAGCCGCGAGGGGTTTGCTAATGACTGGCACCTGGTGCACCTGGGAAGCCGTGCCGTCGGCGGCGCGGGGCTGGTCTTCACGGAGGCGACCGCGGTCCTGCCGGAAGCGCGGATCAACAGCGACGACTTGGGCATCTGGAGCGACGCGCACATCGAGTATCTGAAGAAGATTACGAGCTTCCTGAAGAGTCAGGGAGCCGTGCCCGGCATGCAACTGGCCCATGCGGGGCGCAAGGGGAGCACGAAGAAGCCTTGGAAGGGCCAAGGTGCATTATCGCCCGAGGAGGGCGCCTGGGAGCCTGTAGGGCCCAGCCCGCGCCCATTTTCAAGCGACTATCCCATGCCCCGGGAGTTGTCGAAGGATGGCATTTGCCGCGTGGTGGAGGCATTCGGCCAAGCAGCGCGCCGCGTCCTCGATGCCGGCTTCCAGGTGCTTGAGATTCACAGCGCGCACGGGTATCTAATCCACGAATTCCTCTCTCCCTTGAGCAACGAGCGCACGGACGAGTACGGCGGCTCTTTCGAAAACCGAACGCGCCTGGCGCGGGAAGTCGTCTCCTCCATCCGCCGACAGTGGCCGGAGCGCTTCCCTCTTTTCATTCGAATTTCAGCCACGGATTGGAAAGAGGGCGGCTGGGACGTCGAGCAATCGGTCGGGCTTGTGAAGCAGCTCGCGCCGTTGGGTGTGGACGTGGTGGACTGCTCTTCTGGGGGGCTGGCCGCCGACGCAAAGATTGTCATGGGACCGGGCTACCAAGTCCCCTTTGCCGAACGGATTCGGCGCGAGACTGGCGTTCGGACCGCCGCGGTGGGCTTGATCGAGACAAAGGAACAAGTTGAGGAGATCCTGGCGAAAGGGCAAGCGGATCTGGTTGTCATGGCTCGCGGATTTCTGCGCGATCCCTATTGGCCTCTGCGGGCGGCGCGCGAGCTGGGGCACAAAATCTCCTGGCCTGCGCAATACCTCCGCGCCGCTCCCCCCGATACGCCTGCGCGCCAACCCTTGCCAAACGCAGACATTCGTCACGAAGATCTTGCGCCAAAGCGAGAGAACATGCCGATCAGCGCCCGGACCTCGGAAAGCCCCAGGGCGAAGGCGCCTGCAAAATAAATTGCCCCATAGGGACCCAGTACAACTATAGCGAGAAGAATCGGATTCCTGTGGCCGAGAACGAAGAGCAGCGCCCTGGCGATTCCCGCGGCCACCAGAGCAGCCGTCCATCCTGTGACCAAGTACATGACGGGAACGCCGGTGCGGCCAATGCGACGGTTCAACGTGCGCCGCAGCAGCGCGAACTCGACCCACGAAGAGACGCCGGCTGAAATCGTGAGTCCGGCCACGCCCCAGCGAGGAGCGATCCCCAACAGGTGAGGCAGAGGAATGGCCGAGAGATATCCGAGAACCGTGGTGAGGAAAACCCGCACGACCGCGTAGCGAAGCGGCGTGCGAGTGTCGCGCAGCGCGTAATAGGTGGACGAATACAGCCGCCCCAGCGTGGAGGCCAGCAGGCCCACGGTCGCTCCCGCCAATATTCCCCAGACGTACGTGGCGTCGTCGTGGGTAAAGCGGCCCGATTGATAGATCGCGGCCACGATGACGTCGCCCAACGCCAAGAACGCCGCGACGGACGGAATCACGAGGAAGGCAATCTGGCGCAAGCCGGCATCGAGGCGCATGCGCAGCACCTCCGCGAATTCGCTCTCCGCGCCCACAGCGCCGGACATAGCCGGAAGCTCCGCCGCCGAGACCGACATGCCAAACAGGCTCACGGGGAGAGTGTAGAGAGTCTGCGCATAGGCCAAGGCGGCGACGGCGCCGGTGGGCAGCAGGCTCGCCAGCAGCGCATCCACGTACGCGCTGATCTGCACGACGCCGCGGCTGATGAATACCGGGAAAAAGTTGCGCACCACCGCGCGCACATTTTCCAGATGATACGCCAGCGAAAGGTGCAAGCCATGCAACAACCGCAGCACCACGGGCATCTGCACGGCAACTTGCAACGCACTCCCTGCCACGGAGCCCCACGACAAAATCACCGCCAGCGGAAATTGTGCATAACGCCCGCCGAAACCCCACAGGGTAGCGATCATTGCGGCGTTCCAGATGACCGGAGCCGTGTAGGAAAGAAAGAAGCGCCGGTGGCTGTTCAAAACCCCGAGGCACCAGGCGGAAAACACTAAAAGTCCCGCTCCCGGAAACAGGACGCGCACCAGGCGAATTGTGAGTTCCCGTTTCTCGCCGGAGAACCCGGGCGCGATGGCGTCGATCAGGTAAGGCGTAGTCAGCACACCCAGCAAGACAAACACGGAAACACTGAGAGCCAGCAGACCTGCGATCGTACCGGCGGTCCGCCGCGACTCCTCTTCCTCCTCGCGTGCGAGCAGGCTTGCATAGACAGGGATGAAGGAAGCGGAAAGTACGCCCTCTCCGAATAGATTGGCCAGCGCGTTGGGAATTCGGAACGCGGCCTTGAAGGCATCCGCGGCATCCGAATTTCCAAAATAGTGCGCAAAAACCCTGTCGCGGATCAGCCCCGCGATGCGGCTCAGGAAAATACCGGCGGCGACGAGAAACGCGGAGCGCTTCGAGGTGAAGCGCCGTGCGGCAGCTGGCGCGGGGTTCGTCACGCGCAATTTCTGGGAGAGGGATGCATAGCCTGAAAGCACCCATTACAAGAGCTACAAGATGGGATGTCAACCTCGACTGTGAGCAATGTGCGGTTTCCGTCGCCTGGACCAGCAGACCCTGACACGACTCCCGGCTTCGCAGTGTCTAGGAACAGCTAGCATTGTCGGGCACGGTTTTACACCTTGCTGAAAAATACCCACGGGCGTGTCATTCCGAGCGAAGCGAGGAATCCCTCTGCGCAACAAGCCAAGATAAAGAGAGATTCCTCGTCGCTCGGCTCCTCGGAATGACAAGTTTGGGCGGTTTTTCTGCACCCTGTTCAGCCGTGCGGTTAAGGGCTTGCAAATGAATGCGGCATTGGCCGCTGGCATCCTGTGTTCGCGAGGCAAATTTCCCTCGTTACCCAGATTTCCACAGGAGTGGAGACCTCCGCAGTGTTTCACGGCGGCACGGATTGACGTCAAACCGGTATCCGAGTGTTGACAACTTTTAATCTCTCGCAGAAGCTATGCTCCCCCTTCTTTGAATTCACTGGTTTCACAAAAAGGTTGCCCACCATGCACATCCTGATTGCAGAAGACGATGTTCCCGTCGCGAAGTATCTGTCGAGCGGTCTCGAAGCCGAACACTATGACGTGAGAATTGCCACCGGAGGACGGCAGGTGGCTCAACTCTTGGACGAGAAAGAGAGCGATCTGGTCATCTTGGCCTTGAATCTTCCGGATATCGGTGGGATCGAGGTCCTGCGTCAGATACGGGCCGCGAGGCTGCATTTGCCGGTTCTCGCTCTCACCGAAAATGCCCGAGTCGAAGACCGGGTCGCGGGCCTGGATTCGGGGGGCGGACGACTGCGTGACGAAGCCATTTTCCTTCGCTGAACTCTCGGCTCGCGTGCGGGCGCTGCTGCGGCGGAGCAATCGCCCATTCCAGCCCGTCCTGCGCACTTTGGACCTGGAACTGGACCGCGTGCAGCGAACCGTGACGCGCAGCAATCGTTCGGTGGACCTGACGCCTAAGGAATTTGCCCTGCTGGAATACTTGATGCTCAATGCCGGCCAGTGCGTATCGCGCCCCTCGATCCTCCGCGATGTCTGGAGGCTCTCCTCCGACACTCCGACTAACGCGGTGGATGTTTACATCAACTACTTGCGCAAGAAAGTTGAACTGGATTCGACGGGGATGCTGATCCACACCGTGCGAGGAGCGGGTTATCGCTTTGCCGGAAGACCCAATTCTGCTTCCTGAGCGGATTATTTCACGATCGAGAACGACCGCGCGAGGCTATTGGTGGCTGGCAGTTTTCTTGGGTCCCAAGACCGCTACGTTCTGGGAGAAGCGAGACGGTCCTGATCCGCGGATGTCTGTGCGCGGCTCCCACAATCGAAACCCGCCAACAAATGCGGTGGCGTTATCGCCCAGCCGTGCCCCAGGTGGAAGCTTCTTCAACAGCTTGGAGTTTCCTCCGCCGAGCACGACGTAATCGGCGCCAAGGGCGTTCTTGAGCGAAGTGACGACCTGCTTCACCTGCCGCCTCCACTTCTTCTTGCCCAGCCGCTCGATTCCGCGCAATCCCAAGTAATCCTCGTACGTGCGGCCGTTCTTGTAGGGCAGATGCGCAATTTCCATGGGTTCCAGCACTCCGTCCACGATCATCGCGGAGCCCAAGCCTGTGCCGAGCCCCAGGAAGAGCATGCGCCCTCCTTCATAAATTCCCAGGGCCTGCATGGCGGCGTCGTTGGTGAGTTTCACTGGGCATCCGAATGCTTTCTGGAAGTCGAATCCGACCCAGCCGCCTCCCAGATTGTAAGGCTCGCTCAGCGGACGCCCATGGATGACTGGCCCAGGATACCCTATGGAGACCGCTGAATAGTTCCACCCCGCCGCCGTTTCCAGCACTGCCTTCACCATCTTTTTCGCCGTCATTTTTCGTCCCGACGGAATCTTGACAGGATTTTTCTGCCCCGTGGCAAGCACCTTGACGTTCGTGCCTCCCACGTCGATCACCAGAATAGATTGCCTCTGCTTCTTCATGGGATTCCCTCCGCGGCATAAATTAGAGCGGGCAACGGTTGATACTCACATAAAAATAGCGACGGGTCCAAATGAACTAGGCCGGAAAATGCGCGAAACTTATCCCTGACGAGAAGCTGGCGCCGAATGTGCCCAGGTTTCAACGGAGCGCATCCAAAACCCTATGCGCGCAACCAGGCTTTCAGTGAGCCTCTCGATCCCTGCCGGGAGCGCCACGCGGTCCCGGGAGGGCGCGAGGTGCTTGGGGAGCCTGCACAACTTAGACTGAGGAGAAGACGATGACCCAGCAGCTCCAAGACGAAGCGCTCGATCTGATCTTTCGCAAAGCCCGAACTCATAATGTTTGGCTCGATAAGCCGGTGCCAGACGATCTCCTGCGCCAGGTTTACGACTTGATGAAATGGGGACCTACGAGCGCCAATTGCTCTCCGGCGAGAATTCTTTTTCTGCGCACGCCCGCAGCAAAGCAACGGCTGGCGCCGGCCTTGAGCCCGACAAACCTGGACAAGACCATGAAGGCGCCCGTGACGGCGGTCATCGCCTACGACCAGAAATTCTACGACAACCTTCCGAGATTATTTCCCCATAACCAAGCAGCGCGGGGATGGTTTGCCAACAACGCGGCGCTGGCGGAAACTACCGCGTTCCGCAATGGCACACTCCAGGGCGCTTATTTCATCATTGCCGCTCGCTCTGTCGGGTTGGACTGTGGCCCTATGTCCGGATTCGATAACGCCAAAGTGGACGCCGAATTTTTCCCGCCTTCGGCGGGCCCGTCAGCGTCGCCCGAAAGTCAGTGGAAATCGAATTTCCTGTGCAACCTGGGTTATGGCGACGCCTCGACGCTCTTTCCCCGCAGCCCGCGCCTGGACTTCGACGAAGCCTGTAGATTACTTTGAGCCCCACGGGGCTTGGAAAAAAGTTGTGTCTGTCGAAAATGACCGCCGCTGATTCCGGCAGCCGCTACAACTTGTTTAAGCCTTCGGTCAGCTCAATGTACGTGCCGTAAGGGTCGGTCACATACGCTTGCGAAATCCCCAATTCGGGGCGCTTGGTATAGGGCATGTCAAACTTGATCCCGTTGGCTTCGGCGCGCTTGCAGAAGCCTTCGAGGTCCTTGATCTCGAAGCCAATGTGGTCGAGCACGCGGCCCTTGGTGCCTACGGTCACCGTGTCAGATTTGGCGAACGTGAGGTTTTGTCCCGGGATGTCATCTGCCTCAAATTGACCGCGCCTGCCGGGCTTGGCGCCGAACACCTTGACGTACCACGCCTTGAGGTCGGCTATGGAATCCGCGCCGCCCACGTTCGCCACGTAGAAGTGAACGTGGTGGCCCACAATCGGCACCGTCAGCGACTTATCCTCCAAGATTTCGATTCGTGACAGATCGTCAGGTGTGTATACAAATCCCTGCCCCGGGTTTTGGCCCACTTCGGTCTTCAAGCCCGCAGCATCCCACCGGGCCAACGCTTCCTTCGTCTTCGGCACCTGGAATCCGAAATGATTGACCACCGATCCCACCGTGCCGCCTGAGGGCTCCCCTTTCCGCACAAAGATCAAAACACCGGGGAACTTAAACGAGAGGTTTGCCCCCAGCTCACCCGGGGTGCCGCCCATGGCCAGCCAGAATTTCTTGTAGGCGTCTAAATCCCGAACCACCAAGTGGATGTGGCCCATGGCGACGCCAGTATCATTGGGAGCAGCAAGCTGCGCCCACGAAAGACGCGCCGGGAAAATAGCCGCCAAGCACAAAACGAAGATTAGCTTCTTCATCGGCAACTCCTTGTTCTCACGGTGTTGTTGACCTGCAAAACTTTTTCGAATGCTGAGACTGCCACTGATTCTTATGAAAAGCAAGGATTCCTAGTCTGCATTTCTGACGAGGAGAGCGAACCGATCGCGGTGTGGCGCCTGAATGGCCGCAGATTCAAGTAGCGCCGGCGTCTCGCCGGCGAATGTTGCGGGTAAATAATCGCCGGCGAGACGCCAGCGCCACCAACACCGCCCGGCATCATGCGCGCCGAGGCGGGAGCAACGGGAGTGTGTGACAACTCGTAATTCAGCGTGCCTATCAGCCCAGGAAGCCCAAGTTGGACGCCTGGAAATTGGTTAGGTTTGGAAAAATCGCATTCAGGTTGGCCGCGCTCACGCCGAACCATGAAGCCAGAGTCGCGCCATATTGATCAATGGCAACCGTGGGAATCCAGCGGCCGTTGCTGCCCGAGTCATTCGGCCCCGCTAAGGCAAACACGGGAAGCGTGCCATACATATCTCCGCCGTGCACCGCCCCGCCCAGGATCATCTGGACGCTCCCCCAAGCATGGTCAGTGCCGCCGCCGGAGGCGGGCTGGAAAGTCCGGCTGAAATCCGACATGGTGAACGTGGTGACCTGCTGGTCGATCCCGAGTTCGACGGTGGCGGCATAAAACGCGTTCAGAGCGGGGCTCAACTGGGTGAAAAGATTTTTCTGCTGGTTGATTTGGTCGTTGTGCGTATCGAACCCGCCCAGGGAGCAGAAAAATACCTGCCGGCTGAGTCCCAATGCGCTGCGCACCTTGAGAATCTTCGCCACTTGAAGCAACTGCCCGCCGATGCCACTGGCCGGAAACTGTGTCGTCAGGTTGCCCGCGGACGCCAGCGCATCGGAAAGCGTCTTGCTATTAACCAGCGCATTCGAGGTAATCGAGCTGGAAGCCTGGATCAGCGAAACCCCCGTATCAAAGGTCAACAACTGCTGTAAAGATTGAAGCCGCGCCGCCGAGGGAGCCGAGGCGTCGAACCCCAGCAAGCCCGGCGTGGCGCCCGGAATCATGGCAAACGGCGTCGTCTGCTGCCCCGTGCAGAAGATCGCCGTGCCCGCGACCGTAGTGATCGGAGGGAACTTCGAGCTCACGTTGAAAACAGGCTCAACGCTGTCAGCCATCCGGCCAGCCCAGCCGGTAGGGCTAAAGCCACCGACCTGGGAGGTCTGCCACTGGGCCTGCTGGTCGGCGTGAGAGAAGAGATTCACTGGGACCGGGAAGCTTCTGGCCTGGTACTGGGCGCGCGTGATCGGGTGGGAGAGCGTGCCAACATTTGCGAGGAATGCCAGCTTCCCGGAGGTGAACAAGGTCTCCAATTCTGGAAGGTTCGGGTGCAGGCCATACGCTGTGGTTCCGTTTTGCAGGTTCTTCAACGTGATGGGCAGCAACGAGGACTGATCCAGCGCCAGGCCGCCGTTCGCAAGTACGCCTCGAATGGTCTGGTAGTTGCTATAGCCCTGCGGGTCCATGGGCACGATCATGTTATTGGAGTCGTTGCCGCCAAATAAAAACACGCACACCAGAGCCTTGAAGTCCGTTGCGCCCTGCGCAAGCGCGTGGACCAGACCGAAGCGGCTGAAACTCGAGGCCACTCCCAATGCCGCGGCCGTGCAGCACGACTTGCGAATGAATCCTCTTCGCGACTCGTTCATGTGTCCTCCCGCGCGATGGCCTCCAAGGGGTGGATCTTTTTCCGTCCTCGCTTAATACTCGACTTGGTACTGAGACGACGCAATCAAGTAAATCGCCGTCTTGGCCCGGTTCAGGTTCTGGCTGGAGCCCGCCGGAACGGCGTTCACCGCGGCGAGAATGCTCGCGCGCGCAGACGCGGACATTGTCCCATGCAGGAGCAGCGCGTTGAGTGAATCGAGAAGCGCGTTTGGGTCGCTGGCCAGAGTTGCATAGGGGGTGAAATCAACCGTCGTCATGTTCCCAGTGGTATTTCCAAGCGAGCCAAAGACAAATGAGTTCACAAAATTGATGCGGACTTGGGTTGTTGCCGTCGTCTGTATATTGAACTCCGGACCCAGCAATGCCGTGCCCGGAATTTGAAAATCCGGGGGGAAGAAGTTAAACACGCTCGGCGGCTGCAGAGGCGGTTCACTCATGTTCTTTGCGATGCCGACCAGAGCGAACCCGTCCGAAGTTGCCCCGAACACGCGCAGCAAATTCGTGATAAACAGGATCGGCTCCCGAAAGTGGCCGTCGCCAGGGTTCACTGTCGGCGGATTACTATCTCCCCGGCGAGCCTCTGGATCGAGCAAGATCGCAGCGATGACGGCTTCCATGTCGCCTCGGCTGCCTGTTCCAAAACCGCCGAACGAACCCGCGATAAACGCATTCACGACGCGCTGCACATAGCTCGCGCTGGGATTGCTGGTCACTAAGTGCTGGATAAGCCGCTTGCAAACAAACGGAGGGAGGGTCGTCCGATTGAAGATATTATCGAGGGCGCCGTTCAAATCTTGCAGGGCCGTCTGCCCCGCGGGAAGCGTCGTGCCGCCCAGCAACGTCTTGGCCGTCGTATCGTGATTGCTGTCCACCGCCGCCATCGGGCCAATCCAATAACGGGGATTATGCGTCTGCAAGGTCTGCCCCGGCGCCGTCGGGTAGGTCCATCCTGTAAGGGCTTTTGCGAGCGACTGGATGGTGTCCTGGGTGTACGTAGGAATGGGATTGCCGCTCGCATCGAGTTTCAGCGTTCCGTTCGTATTGAGCTCGTCGAGACCGAGGGTAAAAAGCTGCATCAGCTCGCGGGCGTAATTTTCGTTCGCGTGGGTACCGAGGGCGGGATTCGGCTTGTCGTTGTTGACCATGTTGAGGTAATTCCCCATCCCAGGATTCAAGGTGATGTCCGTCATCAGCGTGCGGTAATTGCCGAACGCATCTTGTAACAACTGCCGCAGGTAGGGAGCCATCCCCTGGGGCGGCACCGTGTTTCCGGAGATCACCCAAATCTGACTGAGCGCAAACGCTACGCGCTGGCGGAGCTGGTCGGGCCCTGTCAGAGCGTTCGTGAAGAACGTCTGCTGCGTGGGCATCAGAGGGTCGTTCGCGCCCGGATCGGCATACGTGGACATCGGCGCCGCGAACTGGTCGTTCAAGAACGCGCTAAAGTCCAGCTGCTGCAACTGATTGACAAACGCCGGAGTGGGGCCGAACGTGGATTGTTCCAAGAAGCGAACGGCCGCGGCCGCCGTCTGGACCTGGCCGCCGTTCTTGACTAGCGCTATTTTTGAAGTAGTGGATGTGATTAATCCCGGGTCGGGATTCTGCACGGTCACGGTGACGTTTCCGGCCTGGGACGCGACAGCCGTGCCCGTAGCCGCCAGTTCCGTGGAAGAGAGAAATTGCGTCGTCAGGGCGGTACTGCCAAACATCACTTGCGCGCCCTTCACAAACTTACTGCCCGTCACCACGAGGGTAAAGGGACCCAGTCCGATCGTCGTTGGACTGATGGAGGAAACTACGGGCACGGGGTTCTCCAAAGTCACCGTGCTGGTGCCGTGGATAGAAGGGTTCGCAGAACTTGTGGCTTGCACGGCAACCGTGTTGGGAGTGGGCAGCGTGGCGGGAGCTGTGTAATTCCCGGTGGCATCAATCGTACCCACGGTAGAATCGCCCCCACTGATCCCGTTGACGGCCCACATGACCAAAGAGCTGGACAGCCCGGTAACACTCGCTGAGAACGCCTGCGCGCTTCCAGCGCGGACGGCCGCCGTGGCGGGCGCTATGGTGACCGCAGGTTGGACGCTGCCATTGCCGCCCGTCAAGCCGGCGCATCCGGCAGTCGCGATGGAGATGAGACAGAGAGAAACCGTCCAGATCGGAAAGCGCCTCGGCATCATGGACCCCCGCATACCTCCACGAACACGGTTGCGCCGAAAAAGTTCTGCGCCACCCCCGGAAAGCTGGGAGAAGTCCAGAGGCAGATTCATCCGCTAAATGCGGGAATCATATTCTCCCTCGGAAGAATGTCAATAGCAGGCAGGGCCAGGTCCCGGGGAACAGGTCCTCATGGGCTACCCGCGAAGATTCTGTTGGCGATTGGTGCTGCGTTGACGACGTGGGTTGAAAAATCCAGGAATTGGGGCATGCCGCGAGATTAAAGAGTCAACTGCCGAAGCGAATGAGATCTAGCTCGACTGGCGGCTCGAACGGAATTTCATCCACTGGTTCTCTGTGCTGTGCGTGACACACTTTAGCGGGTGGCCGAGTCTCGACACGGTAGAACAGCAATAGCCTGGATTTCCAACATGCCATCGACCGGCATCAGACGGCTCACGCCAATCAGCGCGCTCGCGGGGAAGTCACGACCGAGAACTTCCTTTCGAATCTTGAGGAATTCAGGTCCAAGACGGACATCGGTTATGAACACCGTCATGGTCACGATGTCGTTTAGGGATCCGCCGGCGGTTTTCAACACCGCCTCGAGTTGGGCGAACGCCCGCCTCGCCTGAGTGTCGAAGTTGGGCGGTTCCTTTTCAGCGGTCCCCGTATGACCAGCCAGGAACAGCATGTCGCCCACCCGAACGCCGTGAGAATAGGCGCTCGCGCTAGAGTCGCCCAACGACCGCGGCATGATGATGGTTTTGTTGCCTGCCGCAGCGAGTTGCACGCCAGGTCCGGATGGACAAGACTGGGGTGCAGAACGCTGGACTTGCGCACCCTCCGCCCGGCTCTTGGTCACTGCGGACAGCAGGATGAAAGCTAGAAAAAATGCAAGCACTTGAGCGGCCGCGTAGGTCCATACTCTTCGACTCATATGGTTCTCCTGTAACCGGTCGCGGTAGTGATACCAGTTGCCTGATACCCCCCGCACGGATCCGTACGTGCGCTGATTAGCGCATACGGCTCTTATCGCAGATACCGAGCGGCAA
>Ga0099828_10003004_pt1 | contig 11767 bp, 8 predicted proteins | sample CZO8metaG_2_FD_79338 | JGI IMG/M metagenome (GOLD analysis project Ga0099828, IMG submission 79338) | Vadose zone soil microbial communities from the Eel River Critical Zone Observatory, Northern California, USA - CZOApr15con2H1.8 metaG | ecosystem: Environmental > Terrestrial > Soil > Vadose...
AGGTTCACGCGAGTGAAGAAGCTGGCCGCGACCGAGCAGTACGTTGCTGCGCCTCCGAGCGCCCGCTCAACTTTGCCGAATGGAGTTTCGAGCGCGTCGAACGCGACCGACCCAACGACGAGGAGAGACATGCAGGGGTCCCTCAGGCCAGATACTTGCCCGCGATAGCCGCCAGGCGCTTGCGGACCGGGGCAGGGATGCGGGCGCGATCGGTGATGATGGCGTGCGCCAGGGCCGAGCCGCATTTGCAGGCCCGCGCGGCGGGCATCGCGCGCAAGGCCTCGCGAATAACGTTTTGCGCGTTTTCGGTATTGCGGTTCAAGTTGTTCATGACCTCGGCTACGGTGACCGAATCATGTCCGGGATACCAGCAGTCGTAATCGGTGATCATGGCGACGGTGGCGTAGCAGATCTCGGCCTCGCGCGCGAGCTTGGCCTCAGTGACGTTGGTCATGCCGATGACGTCGAAGCGCAGTTGCCGGTGCACGTGCGCTTCGGCGAGGGTTGAGAACTGCGGCCCTTCCATGCAGATGTACGTGCCGTTGCGGTGGACCTTGACACCGGCGCGGTCGCAGGCTTCGGCCAGCAGGCTTGAGAGCTCGGCGCAGGTGGGCTTGTCAAAGGTCACGTGGGCCGCTACGCCCCCGCCGAAAAAAGTGGACACGCGCAGCTTGGTGCGGTCGTAGAACTGGTCGGGGATGAGGAAATCCATCGGAGCCAACTCTTCTTTGAGCGAGCCGACCGCGCTGACTGAGACGATGCGCTCCACACCGAGCAGCTTCATGGCGTAGATGTTGGCGCGATAGTTGATTTCGCTTGGCAGGAATCGGTGGCCGCGCCCGTGCCGCGCGAGAAACGCCACGCGCCACCCTTCCAGGGTGCCCACCGCGAAGGCGTCTGACGGGTCACCAAACGGTGTTTTGACGCGCACCTCGCGCGCCCCGGCCAGGCCGGGCATCGCATAGAGCCCGCTGCCGCCGATGATGCCGATGCGGATGGGACGCTTGGCCTTATTCGCGGTCCTTTTCGCGGTCGATTTCGCTCGCGCCATCTTCGGCTTCACCTCAACGGCCGGACTTATCTGTCCCTCGCTTCCTCAGCGAAGGGTAACAAGGTTGTTGGACCATGGCATGCCATGCCCCTACGATCTCGGTGTGCGGCGCCCCTCAACTCCAATTCATCTCCAGCGTGTTCACCTGGCGAGCTGTCATCCCGAGCCCGCCGCGGCAGGCTCGGAACGACCCAAAGGCGCTTGCCCATTTTTTACTTGAGACCTGCGCGGGCCAGGAGTTCGCTGACCGCTGCATATGGATCTTTCTTACGCTCGGCTACTTCCTGAGCCAGGGCGTGTAGCGTCTTCTCCCCTTGCGGGTTACCCAGCACGCGGTCGAGCAAGCGCGCTTCGAGCAGCTCGATCAGTCGCTGCTTCCAGTGCTCAATCTTCTTGACCTGGCGTTCGCGGCTGCGCTGGAAATGGCCGCGGAAATCAGCAATCGCCGCCGCCAGCGCTTCGATGCCCTTATTCTCGCTAGCTACGGTGCGAACCACAGGAGGTTTCCACCCATCGCGCACGGGCACAATTTGCAGCATGGCCTGGAGCTGTTGTTCGAGGCGATCCACGCCCTCGCGGTCGGACTTATTTAGCACGAAGATGTCTGCAATTTCCATTAGGCCGGCCTTCATATTCTGCACGTCGTCGCCGAGCCCCGGCACCAGCACCACCACCGTGCAGTCGGCCAGCCGCACGATGTCAATTTCATCCTGCCCGACTCCGACCGTTTCGATGAGCACGATTTGCTTGCCCGCTGCATCCAGCAGCAGCGCGACGTCGCCCGTGGCGCTCGCCAGGCCACCCAGGAAGCCGCGCGTGGCCATCGAACGGATGTAGATGCCAGCATCGGTGGCATGACTCTGCATCCGGATGCGGTCACCCAAAATCGCGCCCCCGGTGAACGGGCTGGTGGGATCGACGGCGATGATGCCGACAGTCTGCTGCTGCTTCCGGTAGAAGGCTGCCAAGCGATCCACCAGCGTGCTTTTGCCTGTACCGGGAGCTCCAGTGATGCCGGTCAAATAGGCTTGTCCGGTGGAAGGAAAAAGGCTGCGCAGAATCTCGATGGCTCGCGGGTCGCGGTTTTCGATGGCGGTAATGGCGCGCGAGATGGCGCGGACGTCACCGGCGCGAACCTGGTCGGCCCAGCTGTCAGCAGCGACGCCCATACAGGAGAAGATTAGAGCCACAGATAAACACAGATGAACCCAGATGGAAACACAAATCGGAAAGTGAGAAGGGAAAACAAAGCGCAACCGCCTGGATGCTATCCTGCTATCGGATAAGCGGCAAGTCGAGGGACGGAATGGGCAGACTTAAGCAAACAGGACCTCAAAGTTCGGCCCCGCCTGGCGGGATCAAGCTCCATCCCCTAAGGACGGCCCCCCGAACATCTTTTCGCTATTTCTTGCCGAGGATTTGCCGGGCGATGACCAGTCGCTGGATTTCGCTGGTACCTTCGCCGATGGTGCACAGCTTGACGTCTCGATAGTACTTCTCGGCCGGGTAGTCTTTCACGAAGCCGTAACCGCCGAAGACCTGGACCGCCTCGTTGGCCACGCGCACCGCCACCTCGCTGGCGTAGAGCTTGGCCATGCTCGATTCCTTGGTGAAGCGGACGTCTTTGCGGTCGGCAAGCCACGCGGCGTGATACACCAGCAAGCGCGCCGCTTCAATCTGCGTGGCCATATCGGCAAGCTTGAATTGGATGGCCTGAAACTCGCTGATGCTTTTGCCGAACTGTTTGCGCTCTTTGGCGTATTTCACCGCCGCTTCGTAGGCGCCCTGCGCCATTCCCAGACCGAGGGCAGCGATCGAAATGCGCCCGCCGTCGAGCACCTGCAGGCTGTTGATGAAGCCTTCGCCCTCCTGGCCGAGCAGATTTGCGGTTGGGATGCAACAATCGCTGAACACCACTTCGGAAGTGTCACTGGCGCGAAGGCCGAGCTTGTTTTCCTTCTTCCCGGGCCGGAAGCCGGGCATACCCTTCTCGAGGATGAATGCCGAGATTCCGTGCGAGCCTTTCGATTTCTCCGTGACGGCCATCGCCACGCAGACATCGGCGTAGTGGCCGTTGGTGGTGAATGTCTTGGCGCCGTTGAGTACCCAGCAGTTGCCGCGCTTCACGGCGACCGAACGCGTTCCCCCGGCGTCGGAACCGGCCTGGGGTTCGGTGAGCGACCAGCAGCCGAGCTTCTTCCCCTGCGCCAGCGGCACCACGTACTTCTGCCGCTGTTCCTCACTACCGAATTTGTAGATATGGTTGGTGCACAGCGAATTGTGCGCGGCGACAATGATGCCGACCGAGCCATCCACGCGCGATAGCTCTTCGATGGCGATGACGTACTCGATGTAGCCCAGGCCTGCGCCACCATATTTTTCTGGAAAGATGACCCCCAGTAGGCCCATTTCGCCCAGCTTGGGAATGATCTCCGAGGGAAAATGGGACGCTTCGTCCCACTCCATCACGTGCGGGGCAATTTCGGTTTCGGCAAATCCTCGGACCGTGCGGCGGAGCTGTTGCTGTTCGTCAGTTAGGGAGAAGTCCAATGCGACCTCGGGTGAAGCGGATTATTCACCGTCAAACATAAACTTATATCACAGCCGCGCAGGGCGGCCGAAAACGACGGAAACGGCTAGTGCGTATGGATTAGGGGTCGAGTATTCCCACTCCGCCCGGGTTCAACACTCGCGCCGATCGGTTCCAGGCGCCTGTTGCGAGCTATCTGGAGGTCCAATTGGCGCTGAGGTTCCGGCAAACGGTTGCGGAAATGGCCTTATTATTCTGATGTTAAGGGGCGCGCGACCCCTGGCGCTTGCTGGCAGGTGAACATGCAGGAATCCCTCTCCTACCATCCCACCTTGTGACCTTTGCTCTGCTCATCCAGCCATTTCTTTAACGGCGCGAAGTAGTCGAGTATCGCCGTGGCATCCATCTGCTTTTCGCCCGTGAGCGCCTCGAGGGCCTCGGGCCAGGGGCGGCTCTGTCCCATCTCCAGCATCTTTGCCAATTTCGCGCCGGCGGCCTTGTTGTCGTAGATCGAACAACGGTGTAGCGGTCCGGTGTATCCCGCTTCGCGGCACAGCGCGCGATGAAACTGGAACTGAAGGATCGTGGCCAGGAAATATCGCGTGTAGGGCACGTTGGCCGCGATGTGGTACTTCGCGCCCGGATCGAAGTCGGCTTCGCTGCGCGGCACGCCGGGCGCGATGCCCTGATACTTCCTGCACAGCTCCCACCACGCCTTGTTGTAGTCGGCCGGCTGAGTCTCACCGGCAAACACTTTCCAGCGCCACTGATCCACCAGCAGCCCGAAAGGCAGGAAGGCGACTTTCTCGAGTGCGCGACTCATCAGCAAGCCGAGGTCGGCGCTGGGAGATGGGACCGTGCCGAGCAACCCGATCCGCTTCAGGTATTCGGGAGTCACCGAAAGCGCGATCGTATCGCCGATGGCTTCATGGAAACCGTCGTTGGCACCGCTTTGAAAAAGCAGCGGGAGTCGCTTGTAAGCGCGCTGGTAGAAGTTGTGGCCGAGTTCGTGGTGGACGGTTGAGAAATCCTCAGCGTTGATCTCGATGCATACCTTGACGCGCAAATCGTCTTGATTATCGATGTCCCAGGCGCTGGCGTGGCAGACCACGTCGTGATCCTCCGGCTTGGTAAAGAGCGAGCGCTTCCAGAACGTGTCCGGGAGCGGGGCAAAGCCCAGCGAAAGGAAGAATCGTTCGCCATAGCGCACCATCTCGCGTTCGTCCACCTTCTTCTCTTTCAAGATTTTGGTGAGGTCGAAGCCGGGATCGCCCTCGGGCGGAGCCACCAGCGGGTAGATGTTGTCCCAGGTCTGGCTCCACATATTGCCCAGGAGGTGTGCAGGGATCGGTCCATCTTCAGAAACGCGGTCCTTGCCGTATTGCTTGACGAGCTGCGCGCGGACGTAGGCATGCAGGGCTAGGTAAAGCGGCCTCACCTGCTGCCACAGCCGTTCGACTTCGGCGCTGAAAGCGTCGGGCGGCATGTCGTACTTCGAGCGCCACAAAGCGCCCAAGTCGACAAAGCCCAGTTCGCGGGCTCCCTTGTTGCCGAGCTCGACCAGGCGTTCATAGCGTTTGCGCATGGGTGGGGAGATCGTGCGCCAGCCACGCCAGACGCGGAGCAATTCGTTCGGATCGCGACTTTCCGCAAGAATGCGCTCCATCTGACCCAGGGCGAGACACTTACCCTGCTCGCCTTCCGCACACCAGCGGCCCTTGCCGTAATCGCTCTGGAGCGAAGCGGAAATGCCCGAGAGCTCGGCCTGTTCCGCGGCATTGCGCGGCGCCGGGAGATCGAGCGAGAGCTTCAGCAACATCAGCTTGCGCGCGACATCTTCCGGTAGCTTGAGTTTGCTGAAGCGCACAGCCGCGGCGGAGAGTTCGGTAGTCGCGGCGTTAAGCTCCCGATCGGCGTTGGCCGCGATGATCTCCGTGTCGTCGGTGATGAAGTTCGCCTGCACCCAGGAAGTGCGGCTCGCCTTGATGGTCAAGTCCAGTAGACGTTTCTCTTCGGCCTCCACGAATGATCGCGCTTCCGCAACGCTCGGCGCCGCTGAGGCCCCGAGCTTCTTCGCCGCCGGCGGCTGCTGGGCCGGCACAGCAGCGGCCGTCAACGCCAGGAGAGTCAGCAGGCCGAACGCAGGAACGCCCCGCGCCCACATGAAATGGATCGAGTCAAACAAACGGTCTTCAGTCATCAGCAGCTCTCCTTCGTGGCGATTCCTAACCCATCGACCGCTGAAGAGGACTTTATGGCCCGCCAAGTATACACAGTCGCCACGCAAATTTTTTTGGGGGGCGGAAGTGTCGAACCGAGAGAGCCGCGGGCCAGGCTCGGTTCTAGAAATGCTCAAACGATTTCGCGGAGAGTGGCGAGAGCGCGGTCGATGCCGGAGCGATCTACATCGTAGTGCGTGACCATGCGGATGGCATACTGGTCGGTGGTGCCCGCCAGGACCTTGCGCTGGCCCAATGCCGTGCTGATTTCCCCGGCGATGCGGCCCGTGCCGCGCACGTCGAAGATGACGATGTTGGTCTGTACCTTTTTCGGGTCGATCCCAATGCCTGGAATCCGCGCGAGTCCTTCGGCGAGATATCGCGCATTTTGGTGGTCGCGGTGTAGGTTTTGCGGCGACTTCTCGAGTGCCACCAGGCCCGCTGCGGCCAGCACGCCGACCTGACGCATCCCCCCGCCCAAGAGTTTCCTGAGAATGTGCGCCTTCTCGATGAACTCGCGCGAGCCTACGAGCATTGAGCCGACCGGGGCTCCTAAACCCTTCGAGAGACAAAACATCACCGAGTCGGACTTACGTGTGAGCTCGGCGACGCTGCGCCCCAGCGCCACCGCGGCGTTGAAGATCCGTGCGCCATCCAGATGCACACGTAGTCCGGCCGCGTGCGCGCGGTCGCAAATATCTTCCGTCACCTCGAGCGGATAGACCGTGCCGCCAGCCATGTTGTGCGTATTCTCAAGCGAGATCAGCGCCGTCTGTGCCCGGTAGTAGATCTTGGGGCGGATCAAGGGTGCGATCAGATCCCAGGTGAGGATGCCTTCGGGTGCGCGGGTAGTGCGTGGCATGCATCCGGCGATGGCCGACATGGAAGCCATCTCATATTGATTGATGTGGCCGCGCTCCTCGCAGATCACTTCGTTGCCATGATGCGTCCAGACCTTGATCGCGATCAGATTACCCATCGAGCCGGAGGGCACAAACAAGGCCGCTTCGCGCCCGAAGATCTCCGCCGCTCTGGCCTGGAGCTTATTGACCGTGGGATCTTCGCCATAAACGTCATCGCCCACTTCAGCCTCGGCCATGGCGCGACGCATTTCGGGCGTGGGCTTGGTGACCGTGTCGCTGCGCAGATCCACCGCGATAGCGGCTTTCGACGCCGGATCCGGTTCGTTCGCGGACTTCGTTGCTGAGACTCCCTGCATGTTTCGCTCCCCGATCGGCCCTTGTCCTCAGCGAAAGCTTGCCCCTGGGCTTGTCGAAGGTTGAGGGATACCGTGCCCTGCGACCTTCAGGAGTTATGAACCTAGCCGAGCAGCTCGACGAAAACTTCGTTCGCCACGGTGAGGCGCGCAGGGCTCAGGCGCAGCCGCGTGCCGTCGAACTCCACCAGGCCGGCCTGCCGCAAAGCTTCAACTCGGCTCCTGAGTCCGGCATTGTACTGCTTCTCGATGCCCGCGAGGTCAATTCCTTCCAGTTGACGCAGGCCGAGGAATAGCTCCTCTTCGAGTGCTTGCTGCGGAGTTACCACCTCGCGCTGCTCAGCAGGCGAAACGCCTTTTTTGATCGCGGCGACGTACGCTGCAGGGTCATGCGCGTTGGCCCAGCGCTCCCGGCCGTCATAGGAATGCGCGCCGGCGCCGATCCCCAGATACGGCTCGCGGCGCCAATATTTCAGGTTATGCCTAGAGCGGAAGCCGGGCAGCCCCCAGTTCGAGATTTCATAATGCTCGTAGCCCTCGGCCGCCAGACGCGCGCAGCCACTCTCGTAGAACGATGCCATGGCGTCGTCATCGGGCAACGCGGCGGCGCTGTAGCGGCTTCCCCCTCTGAGCGCTTCCCTGCCCAGGCGGCTGCCTTCGTCAATCTCCATCAAGTAGACGGAGGCATGCTCGGGCCGCAAGCGGAGCAGATGCTCGAGTGAATCAGCCCAGCTTGCCGCGGTCTGGTGCGGCAGGCCCGCAATCAAGTCGAAACTGATCTTCGCGAAGCCTGCCTCGCGCAGCAGGCGCGAAGCGTTGAAAACGTCGGCGCGACGATGCGCCCGGCCGGCGGCGGCGAGTTCCGTGTCATTAAACGACTGCACTCCCATGCTGATGCGATTAACGCCAGCGGCGAACCAAGCGGCGGCTTTCTCCGCGCTAATGGTTTCCGGGTCAGCCTCCAGCGTCACTTCCTCGAGGCGGCAGGTAAACGCGGCGCGAAGCGTGTCGAGAATTCGAGCTATCTCCGCGGAATCGAGCAGGCTCGGTGTTCCACCGCCGATGTAAACCGTGTCCACGACTGCCGATGACCAAGCATCCTCGCATGCTCCCTGACGTGCTAAAGGCTGCGTTGGGTGGGCCGATTCATCGGCAGGCCTGAAGCCGTGCCTTGACCTGGGCGAATCGGAACATGCTAGTCCCGCAGTACGATGGAGGGCGCCTCGGTCGGCCAGTTCACGGCAGATAGCATCCACGTAAGGCTCGTAGAGGCTCTTTGCAAACACACCGGTGTGAAAGTTGCAGTAGGTGCATTTGGTCTGGCAGAACGGAACCTGAATGTAGATGCCGAGATTCATTGTAGCCGCGAATTCAGGCTGTGGCCCCATCTGCGCCAGGCCGTGCTCCGTCATCAGTAGCAGGATACCGCAGAGGCGCAGAGAACGCAGAGTCTATTCAGATCTGTCAGGAACGATCTTCACGCGGAGCTGCCGCCGGCGCGGGCCGTCGAACTCACAAAAGAAAATGCCTTGCCAGCGGCCCAGGCCGAGCCGGCCATCCTCGATGAAAACCGTTTGCGAGACACCCGCGAGTGTGGACTTGACGTGGGAATCGGCGTTTCCTTCGGTGTGGCGGTAAGATGCGTCGCGAGGCGCCAACCGGTCGAACGCCGCTTCGAGATCCCTCGCAACGTTGGGATCATCGTTTTCATTGATGGTCAGTCCGGCGGTGGTATGTGGCACAGAGAGGTGGCACACGCCGTGATCGACGCCGGCCGCAGTCACAAGTCTTGCAACCTCGGCGGTGACGTCCACCAGTTCGGTGCGGCGAGTAGTCTTCACCTCCAGCGTGTGCATGAGCCCGCGGGAAGATGGCTTGGCGGATGGGCTGGGTGTGCTCATCTGTCGGCAATCATAGCCGAACGCAGAGAGGCGTCTCTCCATAGCAATTCTTCCCTGCGCTCGGAAGGATCTCGTCCAACCACTCCGCCTGTCTAGTGCCTGTCCTAACCTAGCTCAGGGCCATGGCGGATGCCGCGCCGTAGAACTCGAACCAAGGCTTAGCCGCGCTCAGGCGAGCGTTCACGTTCTTGATGTTCTTTACGCCTTGGTCGGCCAGCCAGTCTTCCAATGCTTTGATGCCCTGCTTGCCATAGACCGGAATGGCGTCTTTCCATGTGGCGCGGCCGCAGAGTACGCCGGAGAAGTTGACCCCGGATTCGGCGACGAGCTCAAGCGTCTCGGCGAACGTTTCGTTGCTCACGCCGGCCGAGAGGTAGATGAAGGGCTTCTTCGCCACCGCGGCGGCTTTGCGGAAATACTCCTTGGCCTCTTCACGGCTATAGACCGATTCCCCCTTGCACGCGCGCGCCCCTTTGACGAACGCCATGTTCACGGGGACCTCAACCTTCATCACGTCAACGCCGTACTGGGGTTTGGAGAATTCCTCCATGCTCTTGATTACGACCTGGGGCTTTTTGCGCGCGAAGTCGATGCTCTTGTCGTCGAGACCTTCTTGGTAGCCGACGAATTCCAGGAAGAAGGGAATGTCCGCACCGGCGCACTCGCCCCCGATTCGCTCCACCCAGGCGTGCTTGGTCTCGTTGATTGCGGGCGCATCTAACGGGCTGTAGTAAAGGAGGATCTTGATGCAGTCCGCTCCAGCGGCCTTGAGGCGCACCACCGAGTAATGGTCCAGCAGGTCGGGCAACCGCCCGGGCTGCGTATTGTCATATCCGCTCTTCTCGTAGGCGAGCAGCAGGCCAGCGTTCTTAGCGCGCTGCTTGGCCGCGGACAGCCCGTACTCCGGGTCCAGCAGGATCGCGCTGGCATGCGGGGTGAGGACGCGCACCACCGCTTCTTTGAACTCTGCCATCATCTCGCGGGTCACTGCCTTCTTATCAACGCCTTTCTCCTTGGCGATTGCGCTCTGGAGCGAGCCGCGCTGGTCCATCGCCGCCGCGGCGATTACGCCGCGCGGGTCCGAGACTGCCTGCAGGCCTCTTTGTTTGCCCGGGGTAAACTTCATCACGTTCCCTCCAAAAGATTTTGGGCCCAAATGCGCACAACTCGAAAATACTACCACGGAGGGAGGGGCAACCGTAAGGGTGTCTCGCCGCTGTTTACTCCGGCGCGATACCGCAGAACTTATAGAAACAAGACTTGATGCTGCGTCGCGCCGATTCCGGCGCGCTTACCGAGCTCGCCGAGCAGGCCAGGACCATGACGCGCCAGCAGCGGCAGAAAACACAGTGTGCGCTCTTGCAAGCTGTGGTTAGGATAGAGCGCGCCGGTGAGTTGCCGCTCGTGCGCGTCAAGCAGCCCAGAGCGAAAGTTCTGCGCGCGCGCAGCCTTCCCTCTCAGGCGGTCCAAATGGTACAACATCTTGCGCTGCGAGGTTTCCAGCGCGCCGAGGAGCGTCCTGTCGAGCTTTTCCAGCGGAGGCCGCAGCCTGCCAAGCAGCTTCCGGATGGTCTTTTCACCCGCCACAAACTGCCTTGCCAGCCCTTTAGACAGAAACTTTCGTTCCATTTTCGCGCGCAAGTGCTGGCGGCCACGGAGGAGATCGCGAAACTCCAGGCCATATCTCTTCAGCAGCCTGGCAACGTGTGGCTCCACAAGGGTGAAGCCCGCGCGGGGCAGCACCGCCGGCATCCGCCCCAGCAGACGTCGATACACCACCTCGGCTTGCGCGAAGTAGGCGGTCTCGGCGGGGCCTGCAACGTAGGCCGCGGTGGGCAGGAGCGCGTCTTGCACCACCGGGCGCAACAAGACATTGGCGCTAAAGGCTTCGGGCGTGCCCTCAAGGGCACGGAGTAGATCTGCCAAGGAGAATTCCGCGCTACCCGCCACAAACTTTTCCCCGCGGCGCCGCAGCGGCAAGCGCTGGCCGTCGTCATTCCAGAAAAGCAGCGTGCTGCGCTCGGCGACCTTCACCTGGGCGTGGTACCCGTTGCGGTCCAACGCCTTGCTGCGCGCCAGCAGCTCACGCACCAGCGACTCGCTCTCTTCCACCGCCCGGCGATAGAGCGGCGCGGCAAGCCGATGCAGCCGGGCGTCGAGCGGATCGACCAAAATGACTCCCTGTCCCGCAAACAGCCGCGCCATCAGTCGGCCAAACGCCGAGCCGAACGTCTCCTCCGGCCGATAAGACTCGTCGAGTGCCCGGCTGATTTCTTCGGCTGCCGGGCCATCGAGCAGTGCCGAGGCCGTGCGAACCGCGGCGCGAACCTCTTCGCCCAGCGGAACCCTGCCCACGCTCCGCCCGGCAGCGCCTGCGGCAGCAACTTCGATGCGCTGCGGGCCGTCTGGACCGGGCCACCAGCAGTGGTTGATCTCGGCGAGGTCGTGATCCTCGGTGGCCAGCCAGAAGATGGGCACGGCGTCGATGCCGCGCTCCGTCAGTTGTTGGGCCACCCGCAGCGCACTGACTGCCTTGTAAATCGTGTAGCTGGGACCGGTGAACAGGCCCACCTGCTGGCCGGTGACGATGGCCACGGCGCCGGCGGCCAAGCGCTCGAGATTGCGCTCGGTTGAACTGTCAGCGCCGAAGCTGCGGTTCTGCTCGCGGAGCATCTCGACAATGGCAGTGCGCGCGCCGGGCTCATACCTGGGATCGTTCTTTACTTCCGCGGCGGCGTGGACGATGCCTTCCATGGTGGGCGGGTGGGAATAAAACTCGGCCACGCGGCTGAAATCATCTAGAAACGTGGCAAAAAGCCGGGTGGTTTGCGGAAGCTCAGTCAGGCGGAT
>Ga0099828_10003010_pt1 | contig 11758 bp, 12 predicted proteins | sample CZO8metaG_2_FD_79338 | JGI IMG/M metagenome (GOLD analysis project Ga0099828, IMG submission 79338) | Vadose zone soil microbial communities from the Eel River Critical Zone Observatory, Northern California, USA - CZOApr15con2H1.8 metaG | ecosystem: Environmental > Terrestrial > Soil > Vadose...
CACGGTCGAGCGACCGGCCGACGCAGCTCCCGAAGAGCCGGCGCCGCCCAACGCCCGCCGCGAGGCTCTTCGCCGCGCCGAGCTCGTCAACACCCTGCGCATTCTGCTGGGAGTTCTCATCGTCGGCAGCTGGGAGCTGACTACCCGGTTGGAGATCGTGGACCCCTTCTTCTTTGGCCAGCCATCCGGCGTCGCCAAGCGGATCTACGTGTGGATCACCGAAGGCACGGCTCAGGGACCGCTCTGGGTGCAGATCGCCGTGACGCTCGAGGAGACCGTGCTGGGCTTCCTCATCGGCGTGCTGCTGGGCGTCATTTTCGGGATAGTGCTCGGCCGCAACCGTTTGCTGGCCGATATCTTCTCGCCCTACATCAAGGCCGCGAACTCCATCCCGCGTGTCGTGCTCGGCTCTATTTTCATCATCTGGCTCGGGCTCGGTCTCCAGTCGAAGGTGGCCCTGGCCATCGTGCTGGTGTTCTTCATTGTCTTCTTCAACGCCTTTCAAGGTGTGCGCGAAGTCGATCGCAACCTCATCGCCAACGCGCGCATCCTGGGCGCCAATGAGCGCCGCATCTCCGCCGACGTCATCATCCCCTCGGCACTTTCCTGGATTCTGGCCAGCCTGCACACCAGCTTCGGCTTTGCGCTGGTCGGCGCGGTCGTGGGCGAGTTCCTTGGCTCTACCCAGGGTCTCGGGCTGTTGATCTCGACGGCCCAGAACACCTTCAACCCCAACGGCGTCTTCGGCGCCATGACCATCTTGGCCGTAGTGGCTCTCGTAGCCGAGGCCTGTGTCACAGCGCTCGAGAACCGGCTCATCCGGTGGCGACCTAATACGGTCACGGACGTGACCATCTAGCAAATTTCAAGGGAGGTAATGAATGTTTCCCCGAAAGACCCACCTAACTCTGGCGGCTGGCGTCATGTTGGCGCTGTCCGCCTGCGGCGGATCGGCCGCCGGCAGCCCAGCCCCGGCAGCCAGCAGCCCGGCCGCGCCGGTCGCAAGCAGCGCTTCCGCGAGCAAGCCGGCAGCCAGCGTGGCGGCTGCCTCTGCCAGCCCGGCGGCGGCGAGTAAGCCAGCCGCGGCCGACAAGCTGAAGATCATGGTCGGCGGTCTCAGCAAGCAGATCTATCTGCCGAACATGCTCAGCGAGCGCCTCGGCTACTTCAAGGAGCAGAACCTCGACGTCCAGCTGATCGACGAGTCCTCCGGCCAGTCGTCGGAGAACGAGGTCTTGACCGGCAACGTCGATGCCGGATCTGGCTCGTACAACCACACCATCGAGCTGCAAGCCCTGGGCAAGCTGATGGAGACCGTCGTCCAGTTCCAAGTCGCCCCCGGTGAGGCCGAGGTCGTCGCCGCCAATAAGGCAGACCAGATCAAGTCAGCGGCCGATTTGAAGGGCAAAAATCTCGGCGTCACCGAGCTGGGCTCCGGCACTCATACGCTCACCATGGCCCTTCTTGGTAAGGCCGGTGTGCCGGCGGACCAAGCAGCTTACGTTCCGGTTGGCGCCGGCGACACCTTCCTGGCGGGCCTCAAGCAGGGCAAGATCGACGCCGGCATGACCACCGAGCCCACCATCTCCCGGTCGGTGAAGACCGGCGTGGGCAAGGTCCTCGTCGATCTTCGCAGCCCCGAAGCCACGCGCGCGGCGCTCGGTGGCGACTACCCGTTCATCGGCGTCTGGATGAAGACCGACTACGTCAATAGCCACAAGCCGGTGGTCCAGCGGCTCGTCAACGCTTATGTCAAGACCTTGAGTTGGATGAGCACCCATTCGGCTGCGGAGATTACGGACAAGATGCCGCAGGACTACTACGCCGGCGACAAGGACCTGTATCTAACCGCCCTTGACGGCCAGAAAACGTCCTTCACCAAAGATGGCAAGATGCCCGCCACGGGTCCCCAGACGGTGCTGGACATCGAGCTCAACTACGTCAAAGACATGAAGGGCAAGAACATCGACCTGGCCAAGACCTACACCAGCGAGTTCGTGGATCAGGTCAAAGCCTAGGCGCGTCGTTCGAGGTGAGGATTCCCCTAACGGGCGCCTGCCACCGCCGTAGGCCGGTAGCTCAGCGCCCGCAATCCGGCTAGGCCGTGCGCCCGCGTCCATCGAGCGCGCAGCGCAACCCAGGCGTGGACGAGCGCCCACAGGCCCAGCACGCCCGCCAGCTGCACGAGCGTGTTTTGCTCGGCGCTGCCGGCGCGGCCGAAGGCGATCAGGCCCAGCTTGGCCACCCCGATAACCACGCCCACGTGCATGATGTAGGCCCCGAGCGAGTGCTGCCCCAGCGGCAGCAGCAGCCATCCGAGGGCGCCGTGCAGCCAGCGCCAGCCGAGCGTCGCTAGGCCGAAGGCGAACAGCGCCAGAAAGGCGAACACCAGCAGCCGCCCGAGCCCCAGGTCCGACTTGGACAGCAGATGGCTGGCCACGCCTCCCCCGAGCGCACGGTTGACGCCTCGAAGCTGGTACGAGGCGATGCAGCCGCCGAACCCGATCCCGCCTACCACCAAGCAAACCAAGGCTGAACGCCGGGACCAGCGCGCCGCCAGCGCCTGGCGGTGTATGCCCAGCGCCACGCCGGTCAGGAACAGCGCCTGCCAGGCGGCAAACTGGAACACTGTCATCGCCTGGATGTCCCAAGGCGCGGGGTAATCCGTTGCCGTCTGCCACAGTCCCCACAGGCACCACGAGGTGATCAGGATGAGCCGGGTGTGCCCCTCCACCATCCATTCCAGAACGCACGCCGCCAGCCCGAACAGCAGTACGTACAGCAGCAGCACGTCCGTCAGGTGGTAGGTCAGGTGCAGCGTCAGCACGCTGACCACGAACTCGACCACCGATCGATGCTCCAGCGGGTCGTCCCAGCCCAGCTGCAGGGCGCGCGCCACGAAAGGCGCCGCCAGGGTCAGCGCCATCGTCCAGAGGTAGATGCTGCCCGCCCGGCGCAGCAGCTTCTTGGCCGCCGCGCCCTCCTTCTGGGCCGCTCGCGGCCCGTAGACCATGCCGGCCACGACGCCAGCCAGGAACACGAACGGCTCCGCCGCCGAGACGTAGAAGCGGTCCCCGCCGGTCAGTATGTAGAGCCACGATCGATCACCGCCCACGTGGTCGACGACCATGGCCAGCACCGCCGCGCCGCGCAGCAGATCGATCCGCAGATCCCGGCCGCCGCGCAGATATATTGGGCTGGCGGCTGCCATCGCAGCATCAGCATACTCCGGCTAGTTCAGCTAGTGCAGAGCTCCGGCGACAAACGGCTGAGTCGTGGGCGCCTGGGAGCCTTGGGGCCCCGGCTCGGCGGTGACGGCCACAGTGTCGAAACGCAGGGGATCGCCCTGGACGAGCACGGCGGCCGAGTCGCTGCCGGCCGGCTGAAAGACGCCGGCCGGCGCCGGCTGGCCGTCCTTGATGAGCCACACCTCATACACCTGGTTGGGGGCCAGCGCTGGCAGCCCCCGCAGGGTGAGCGTGGCGGTGCGCTGCGAAGGCAGCCATACCAGGGTGCCGTTGGCGCGGGTGCCGGCTTGCACCGGCTGCAGCTGCCACTGCACGGGGGCAGAGGCGAGCCGCGAGGAGACCGCGTAGTCGCGGACGCCCAGGCCCAGCGCCAGCACGGCCAGCACGGCCGCGGTTGCCCAGCCCCAGGTCCTCCGCCACAAAGGCTGGCGCACCAGCTCCGGCTCCAGGTCCTGGTAGACGCGCGCCATGAGCTTGCGCTTGACCTGCTCCCGGGGAGCGACCGGATCGAGGCTCATGGGCAGCATGTCCGCGATGCGTTCGAAGTCGCCCAGCTGTGGGTGCTGCCGGCAGCTGGCCAGGTGCGCCTCCACCTCGCGGCGCTCGTCGGTGCTGGCCGAGCCCAGCGCCAGGCCTGCCAGGAGATCGTCGACGTCAGCACAGCTCATCATTCCGCCGACCACTCCAAGCCGGCAGGTTCCGCCAACAACGACCGCAGCTTGTCCATTCCCAATCGCAGCCTGCCCTTCACCGTCCCCAGCGGGATGCGCAGCAGATCGGCGATCTCGGAATGCGTGTAGCCGCCGAAGTAGGCCAGCTCGATGGCCTTGCGCTGGTCCGCCGGCAACGTCCGCAGTGCCTCACTGATGCGCTGCCGCTCGAGATCGGCCAGCACCTCGCCCGACACGTCCGGCCCTTCGAGGCGATCTGCGGCAGCGTCCAGCTCCTGGTCCCGCCATTGTTTGGAGCGCAGTCGCCGCAGCTTGTCGATTGCTTGATTGTGGACCACCGACAGGATCCAGGTCCGCACGCTGCCTCGATCCTGGCGGTAGCTCGGCGCGTTCCGCCAAACGTTGAAGAAGGCCTCCTGGACCGACTCTTCGGCCGCGCCGGGATCGCCGACGATGCGCATCGTGAGGCCGTAGGCGATGCCGCCATAGGCGTCGTAGAGCTTGGCCAGGGCGTCGGGGTCGCGCCTGTCCGCAACGGCGCCCAGGAGCGCGGCGTCAGCGGGCAGCTCAGACATCTGGCAGTAATACGCGAGGGCGGCGGCGCCGGTTCATATGCTGGCTTGCTCATGATAGGCCGCTGCGCCAGTGAACCAATCCTTTGGCCGCTGCGTACCAGCCAGCAGGTTCGCGTAAGCGAGCTGACTCTCAACACGGAGGAACGTCATGCATAACCTTTCCAGACGTGGCTTCTTGGGCTGGACCGCGGCCGGAGCCGCGGGTATCGGGCTGCTGCCGGTGGTCCGGCAGCTGGCCGGCGGCGAGGAACAAAACCCCACGCCGGCACTCGAAGGAATGTCCCAGCCCCTGGTGGCCTACATCCATAACCCGGCCGGCGGCGAGATTTCGCTCATGGCCGGCACCCAGGAAATCACCCTGCACGATCCCGATCTTGTGTCGCGCCTCATCCAGCGCGCCGGTGGGAGGTAAGACATGTCCTCGCATCGGGAAGCGCCCGAGATCTCCAAGGACCCCGTGGCCGACAGCACTGACTTGTACGCCTTCGTCAGTCCCGACAACGTCGAGACCGTCACCATCATCGCCAACTACATCCCACTGGAAGACCCCGCCGGCGGACCAAACTTCTTCCGCTTCGGCGACGACGTCCTGTATTCGATCCACGTCGACAACAACGGGGACGCTCTGGCCGAGATCGTCTATCAGTTCCGATTCACAACGACGCTTCAGAATCCCAACACGTTCCTGTACAACACCGGCCCCATCAGCTCGCTGACGGATAAGAACTGGAACATGCGCCAGACCTACTCCGTCACCAAGGTCGTGAAAGGTCAATCCCTCGTCCTGGCTACCGGCCTGCCATGCCCGCCCTGCAACATTGGACCGCGGTCGACGCCAAACTATGCCGCCTTAGCCCAGGCGGCAGTGCGTTCCTTGCCCAGCGGCGAGATGGTCTTCGCCGGCCAGCGAGCCGACGGCTTCTATGTGGATCTGGGTTCCATCTTCGACCTGGGCGATTTGCGCCCGTTCCAGAACCTGCATCTGGTCCCGCCACCCGCGGGCAACGGCGTGAATTCGCTGCAGGGATTCAACGTCCACAGCATCGCCATCCAGATACCCAAGAACAAGCTCTCGCCCGATGGCTTGGTCCCCCGGGATCGAGACAACTCCAAATCGGTCATCGGTGTGTGGACCTCGGCCGGCCGCCAAAAGGTGGCGGTGCAGGGCGGCGCCACCGCTGGCCCGTTTATGCAAGTCTCGCGGCTGGGCAATCCGCTCGTCAACGAGGTGATCATTCCGCTCGGGCTCAAGGACCAGTGGAACGCCACCACCCCCGACGCCGATGTGCAGTACGCCGACTCCTATCTGCATCCCGAGCTGGCCGGGCTCCTGCCGGTCCTGTATCCCAACGTGTTCCCCAACCTCAAGGGGTTGACCGCCGCGCGGGCAGACCTGGCGGCCATCCTGCTGACGGGCATCCCCTCAGGGATCATCCCCGGCTTCCAGAACTTCACCGGCAAGACCCAGGCCGACATGCTGCGCCTCAACCTGGCCATCCCCCCGGCCTCCAGTCCGAACATCCTGGGCGTGCTGGGCGGCGACGTCGCTGGCTTCCCCAACGGACGGCGGGTGCAGGACGACGTGGTCAGCATCGAGCTCCGGGCCGTCGCCGGCGTGACCTACCCACTCATCGACAAGAGCTTCACGCCCGATGGCGCGGCCTCGAAGGTGACCGATGGCCTGACGGGCAGCGACCAGTCCTTCCTGTCGGGCTTCCCATACCTGGGTGTCCCATCCGACGGCTATGCCACCGCCGCGCTGAGTCACGTGGCCTGATGTTCGTATTGGATATCGGTGAAGGGGCTGGTGCCCTGGTGGTCTACACCGGCCGCCAGCTCAAGGACGCCGAGGTGGAGATAAGCTTCGACGACGGCGGACCGCCGCACAAGTTCCATACCGGCGTGGTGGAACGAACGATCGACGGCCGCCCCGCGTGGGCGGCCGTCTTCCCCTCGCTGAGGGCGGGCCGTTATACCTTCTGGCGGCCACAGCCCCTGCCGCTGTCAGGCGTCAAGGTCGTCGCCGGCGCCGTCACTGAGCTGGATTGGAGGCCGGACGGCTACCTGGCGGGCCGGTAGGCCGATCCCGACGCGCCGGCTTGCTTCAGGGCGGTTACCCATTCCTGCCCGCTGAGCAAGCCGGTGGTCTTGCCGGCCCTGATGGCTCCCCCGGCGGCGATGGACAGGGCGAGAGCCGCCATGCTGGTGTCGTTGGGCGCCTCGATGATGGCCACCACGTCGTACTCGCCAAAGGTGAACCCGCCGGCGATGAGCTTTCCGCCGAACGCTTGGATAGCCGGCCGCACGGCTTCGAGCCGGTCCTGCGGGTTCTTGATCTGGGCGGCGATCGATTCGGCGGTGTAGGCCCCTTGGTACATATAGAGCGCCATGACGGATGCTCCTGCGATCTATTTCTGAGCGTGTGGCTCAGATGAGTCGCATTGTATGCCGCAGCCGGCGGCGCCTTACTCGGCCAAGAAGTCCGACAGCCGCTCGCCGATCATGATGCACGTCAGGTTGGTGTTGGCGTGGGTGACGGTCGGCATGATTGACGCGTCGGCGACCCACAGGTTGTCCATGCCGTGCAGGCGCAGGCGCTGATCGACGACAGCCGTCGGGTCGGACGGGGGGCCCATCTTGCAGGTGCCGGAGGCATGATGGTAGCTATCGTGCGCGGTGCAGGCGAACTTAGCCCAGTCGTCGTTCGGGCCCGGCTGGATGAGCGGCCCGTAGAACGATTTCATGGACTCGTGCTGTGTCAGCTCGTACAGGAAGTGCATGACATCCAGCATGGCCTCGACATCGCCCGGGTGCTCCATCAGACGCGCGTCGACCAGCGGCAGATCGTGTGGGTCCGCGCTCTGGAGTGACACACGGCCGCGGTTGCGCTGCTCCAGCAGGTGGGCTGAGATGGGCATCATCCGCATCAGGCCGGGGACTTCCGTCGCCGGCCGCATGTGGATGTGGAAGTCGAACGAGGACAGCGCGTTAGGGCTCTTGTACAGCAACCGGAAGCGCGGAATCACCCAGTCCTCCTTGAAAGCGGAGGGCCCCTCGAAGGTCATGTACAGCGTGGCGTGGTCCTGGTAGTTCTCGCCAACACCCGGCAGCGGGAGGAGCGCCTTGATGCCGTGCCGCTCCAGCTCCCGCACCGGCCCGACGCCCGACAGCATCAGCAGCTGTGGACTGTGGAACGCGCCGGCGGTCAGCACCACCTTGTCGGCCGATGCGGACTGGACCCGCCCGTCCTGCTCGTACACGACCTCCTGCACGCGCCGACCGTCGATCTTCAGCGACGATGCCAGAGCATCGGCGAGGATGGTCAGGTTGGGCCGGCCGCGCGCAGTCTCCAGGTAGGCGACCGTCGTCGATTGGCGCTTGCCGTCCTTGATGTTGTAGGGCGAGGCGCACACGCCGTACGGATCAGGGACGTTGAGGTCCGGGCAGATCGGCAGGCCCACGTCCACGGCTCGCTCGATGAACGCCTCCACCGGCTCGGAAGCCGCCTCGTGCAGCATCCACGGCCGCTTGATGTACAAGGGACCGTCGGTGCCGTGGATCGGGCTGTCGGGGTAGTCCTGATCGGACTCGATGCGCTTGAGGATGGGCAGCACGTTGTCATATGTCCAATCGGGGTTGCCGACCGCCACCCAGGCCTCCATGTCGCGCCGGGTGGGGCGCGGCGCCGCCATGACGTTGACGGACGAGCCGCCGCCCATGATCCGTCCGGCCAGCGAGTAGAACGTGCTGCCATCCAGCACGCGCGTCGTCGGATACATCGTCACGTACGGCGACTCCAGCAGCAGCCGCGTCTGCTGGGCGGCGTCGGAGACGATGTCCGGGATAGGCCGCGGATCGGGCCCGGCCTCGAGCAGCAGCACCTTGCGGCTGGGGTCTTCCGATAGGCGCGTCGCGGCCACGCAGCCGGCGCTGCCGCCGCCCACGATGATCACGTCGTAGTGGTCCGACACGGATTCTCCTACTTGACCGATTCGAGCTGCTGGCGCAGCCGTTTCCCGAAGTCCGCCAGCAGCAGGCTGGCCGCGGCCCGCAGCACCATGTCGCCCAGGATGGCCAGCCGGCCGTGGATGTCAACCTTGGCCTGATAGGTCAGTCGCGTCTGCTCGGCTGAGGGCGCATCCAGCGTCATGGCCATATCGGCCGTGAGGGTGCTGTTGGTGACCGAGTCCGTGCCCTCGACGTTGGCGTTCAGCTCGCGCGGCGGCTCGCTTTCGACGATGTGCGCCCGGAACGAGAACTTGCCCGTCATCGGCCCCACGCTGGCCTGGATCACCCCGTCGAACGTGCGATCGTCCACCTGGGTCACCTGTTCCACGCCGGGCATGCAGGCGGCGAACCGGTTCACGTCCAGGAGCAGGTCCCAGACCTGCTGCCGCGGCGCGTCCAGCAGGATAACGTCTTCGAAATTCACTCGGGCGTGCGCGGCGGCCGGCTCACCGGCAGGGTGATCTCGACGACTGCTGGGACTTTGGACTCGCGAGCCTGGCGCAGTGCCGGCCGGAGCTGATCCAGCCGATCCACGCGCAGGCCCATTGCCCCAAAAGACTCGGCGAAGCGCACGAAGTCGGGCTGGACCAGGTCCGCGCCGATGTACCGTCCGCCGCACTCCGCGTCCTGGTGGTCCTTGATGAGCTGGTGGGCGCAGTTGTTGAACAGCAGGATGGTGATCGGCAGCCGGTCCTGGATGGCCGTGCCGAGCTCGGCGCAGGTGAACATGAACGAGCCATCGCCGACCGCCGCCACCACCGGGCGGTCGGGGCACGCCGCCTTGGCGCCGATGGCCGCCGGCACGGCGAAGCCCAACGTGCTGAAGCCGCCCGGCGTGAAGAACGATCGCGGTGTGTAGATCGGCAGGTGCCCCCGCAGCCAGGCGACGCCCCGAGCCGTATCGCTGAACACCATCACGTCTCGGGCCAGCTCGGCGCGCATCGTGCGCACCATCTCCCACTCCATCTCGCTGTTGCCGGCCAGGTAGCCGGCGATCGTGTCGCGGACGCGGCCCAACTCGACTGCGACGCCCGGTTTGGGACTCACGTCCTGCTCGCGCAGCTGGCCCAGCAGCTGCTCCAGCACCAGCCGGGCATCGCCGGCCAGGCCCACGGTGGCAGGATAGTTCTTCCCGATCTCCTCGGCATCGGCGTCGATGCGCACGATCCGGCTGGGCAGAGGCAGCGTCCAATTGCGCATGATCCGCTGCTGAAAGCGCGTGCCCACCACCAACGCCGCGTCCGCATCGCGGATCAGCGTGGTAACCAGCCCTTCGCCACTGGAGTTGCCCAGCGCCAGCGGGTGGTCCTCGGGGATGGCGCCCTTGCCGTCCGGCGTGGTGACCACGGGCGCGCTCAGCAGCTCCGCGATCTGGCGCAGCGGCTCGTTGGCCAGCGCGATGTTCACCCCGCCGCCGGCCCAAATAATCGGTCGCTTGGCGGCGGCCAGCAGCCGCGCGGCCTCCGCCACGGCGGCGGCGGGCGCCTGATCCTTGCACGGACTCACCGGCGGCAGCGGGCTCGCCTCACCCTTCTCGGCCAGCACGTCCAGCGGTATCTGGACGACCGCCGGACGCGGCCGGCCCGATCGCATGCGAGCGAAGGCCTCCTGAATCAGCTCCGGGATCTCGCCCACCCGATTTGCCTGCTTGGCCCAGCCACTGGCGCGCTCCAGCACGCCGATCTGGTCCCGGCTCTCATGCGTGATGCCGCGTGCCTTGCCGATGAACTCGCGCCCGATCTCGCTGGCGATCAGCAGCACCGGCATCGAGTCGCCGTAAGACTCCGTCAGCGCCGTCAGCGCGTTGAACGCGCCCGGCCCCGTGGTCGTGATGCACACGCCAACCTGGCCCGAGGCCATGGCGTAGCCCTCGGCCATGAAGCCGGCCCCCTGCTCGTGTCGCGGCAGGATGTGCCGAATGGTCGCTCGATGCTGGTACAGCCCGTCATACAGCTGGATGGTGTGCTCGCCGGGAATCCCGAACACCACCTCCACCCCTTCCGCCGCCAGCGCATCGGCCACCGCCTGCCCGCCCGTCACGAGTGACATGCGCCTACCCAGCCGCGAGCCGCAGCGAAGCCGTCACCGGCAGCTCTAGTACCTTCGCCTCAGTGAGGCGCTTCGAAAAGAACAGCACCTCGAGGGACTCAATGTCGCCAGTGTTGGGATTCAAACGGACTACCACCTCGTCATCGAGCTCCTCGGATTGCTGCTCAGGATAGGATCTGTCTTGGCGATGCGGAGGATGTCTCCTTCCTCATCGTATTGGAACTTCAGCTTCTCTGCCATTCGATGTCTCCTGAAGCCGTTCGGGCCGCCAAATGCGCCATGACAATCCACGCGCGCGTTTTGGCGTCTGCTCCGAAACGGCCAGCATCACGATCCGCTTTCCAGTTGCCTCGAGCGCTTGGCCCAAGAATAGCCGCGCATCGGGCGCACGCCTGCTGTGGCCGGACGGGACGATTTCCATGATGGCGAACTGGTTGCCAGCCGCGACGTAGGCGAAATGATCGCTGATTCTTATGCGACTTGGAATGCCGAGCAGCGGCCACGACTGGCCGCGGAAGGCAGGAGTGGTCGGATTGGTGACGTCGAGGGGCACAATCCTGGGCCCGAGGCCAACGAATGCGGCAGGCATTCACGGCGAGCGCTCCAGTCGGACCGCCGAATTGACCAATGACCTGAACACTCGAAGTCGGGCCAGTCGGTGACGGTGTGTCCGCTCAGATCGGGCCGGGCGACGCAGCGGCGAGAATGGCAACTGTAAGCGACAGTTGCTACACGCGAAATGCCGATAGTAGCGAACACGCGTGCACCCATTACCTGAAGGTTGGAGCCAGGACAGATTGGGTTGCGAGCCATCGGTCTCACGCCGGTTGCACGGCGCCGGCTTTCAGCTCCCCGCCGCAGGGGGCGAGGCGTTCCGGGCCGACAATTCGAAGGGTCAGCGATTGCCATTCATCAGGCGGTGTTATTTGCAGCGACGTTGCAGATGGGCACACATGGCCTTCCCGAGGATTGCCGGCCCAGGACACGGTGAACCCTGCCGTTTCGTTGGGCAGCAACACGAACGCGCTGGGTGATGGCAGGAGATCGTCGCCCGATCGGATGACGCGCGTCTCCAGCGTACGGCCCAGGTTGTCGTACATTTGGGCGCCCACGTACCCATAGAGCCAGCAGGCCCTATTCGATTTGTTCTTCAGCCAAAACCAGCTGAACTCTGTGCCGGCAGCGCCGGTGGTCTGGGGGCCACTCA
>Ga0099828_10003014_pt1 | contig 11744 bp, 13 predicted proteins | sample CZO8metaG_2_FD_79338 | JGI IMG/M metagenome (GOLD analysis project Ga0099828, IMG submission 79338) | Vadose zone soil microbial communities from the Eel River Critical Zone Observatory, Northern California, USA - CZOApr15con2H1.8 metaG | ecosystem: Environmental > Terrestrial > Soil > Vadose...
AGCTCGCCCGAGGAGCGCCTCGAGCTCGCGGCCGAGGGCGAGGAGGAGCGCGACAGCGTCGAGCTCGCCTCGGTCGACGGCGCGTCGCTGGTCGAGGCCGCGACCGGCGAGCCGGTGCGCGACGAGCCCGCGGCGCCGTCGCTGGCGATCGATGCCGAGCGTTTCGCCGACGCGCAGGTCGTCACGAGCAGCCCTGCGTCGCGCGCCGAGACCGGCGTCGATCTCGAGGTCGACGCCGCGCGCGGCCTGCGTCTCAAGAACCCGGTGCTCACGGCCTCCGGCACGTTCGGCCAGGGCCTCGAGTACGCGGAGATCATCGACGTCTCGCGCCTCGGCGCGATCGTGAACAAGGGCACGACGCGCTATCCGCGGCCGGGCAACCCGCAGTACCGGATCGCCGAGACGCCCGCGGGGATCCTGAACTCCATCGGTCTCGAGAACCCGGGCGCCGAAGAGGTCGCGCGCATCTACGGACCGAAGTGGGCGAAGCTGCATGTACCCGTGATCGTCAACGTCGCGGGCTACAGCGTCGACGACTACGTCTTCGTCGTCGGCACGCTCGCGCATACACCGGGGGTGGTCGCGTTCGAGCTGAACGTCTCGTGCCCGAACGTGAAGGGCGGCATGCTCTTCGGCTGCGACCCGCTCCTCGCGGCCGAGGTGACGCGCGCGGTCCGCGAGACGACCGACATGCCGATCATCGTCAAGCTCACACCCAACGCCCCTGACGTAATCGCCGTGGCGCGGGCGGTCGAGGCCGCGGGCGCCGACGGCCTGACCGCGATCAATACCGTGCTGGGCATGCGCATCGACGTCGCGAGGCGCCGTCCGACCCTGGGCACGGGCAGCGGTGGCCTATCCGGTCCGGCCATCCGGCCGATCGCGGTGCATCTCACTTATCAGGTCGCACAGGCGGTCTCGATCCCGATCATCGGCGCGGGCGGCGTGACGAGCGCGAATGACGCGCTGGAGTTCCTGATGGCCGGCGCTTCCTCGGTGCAGGTCGGCACCGCCACGTTCGCCGACCCCCTCGTGCCGATCAAGGTCATCGAAGGGCTCGCGGCGTACGTCACGGAGCACGGGCTTTCTTCGATCCGCGATGTGATCGGGGTCGCACTTCCCCCGACGTCCTCCCCCGGGTGAGCCTCCCGGGCCCCTTCGGACCCCGGTAGCCTCAGAGCGATGTCGGATCCACTGGCGTTCGGGCCCTTCCTGCTCCTCGAGAAGAGCGAGCGCGAGAAGCTCGGGCAGGCGTGCGTCGTGCTCAAGCTCAAGCAGGGCGACACGCTCATCGAGGAGCGGTCCGTCGGCGATGATGCCTACCTGCTGGTGGAGGGCTCAGTTCGCATCGTCGCGCAGGGCGAGAATCGCACGCTCGCGCTCGTCGGCGCGCCGGCACTCGTGGGCGAGATGGCGGTGGTGCAGGGCCAGGGTCGCAGCGCGACCGTCCTTGCGGACACGCCGTGCACCGTCCTGCGCCTGCCTGGGCAGGAGCTGCGCCGTCTCATGGATCGGCAGCCGCTCTTCGCATCCGCGATGCGCGAGCGCGCCGACCTCCTGCTCGCGGACGCGTTCCTCAAGCGCAAGAGCCCGCTGCGCGATCTTCCGGCGGAGATCGTGAGCACGCTCGCGACGCGCCTGCGTCCGCGCGAGCTCGAACCGGATCAGCTGATCGTGGGCAACGACGACGACCTGTATCTCGTGCGCCGCGGCGCGATCGAGCGGCTGGGCGACGGGCAGCGCACCGGGCCGGGCGACTTCGTGCAGCGCGACCGCGGCGAGCGCTACGCGGCGGCCGGTGAGACCTGGCTGTATGAGCTCCGCGTCGCCGACGTGGCGAGCGAGATCATCCGCCACCAGGAGAACGTGCGCGCCATCGCGGCGCGGCTCGGCGACGGCGCGAAGGTCCGCATAAAGCCGAACGTGACCGCGGTGCGCGACCGGGATCTCGGCGGCACACTCGTTCACGACGCGGTCCATCGCGCCGTTGTATCGGAGCACATCGCCGCGCTCCTGCCGCGGCTCGACGGCAAACACGACATCACCACCCTGGTGCGCGACTCGGGGCGCACGCGCGGCGAGGTCGTCGAGGGTCTGTCGATGTTCATCGCCGCCGGGCTGGCGGAGATCAAGGACTAGTAGCATCCCGTCCGTGGCGAAGGAGCCCGCGACCGAGGCCTGGCGTCAGTCGATCGGCGCGCGCGTGACCGCGATGAACGGGATGCTCGACGAGGCCGTCGGCGACCTCACGCTGACGCAGGTCAACCATCGCGAGCGCAGCGGCGTCCTGTCCCTCGCCTTCAGCCTCGCGCACGTCGTCGCCGGTCAGGACCGCAATGTGGCGAAACTGCTCGACAAGGGGCCGATGCTTTGGGAGAGCGGCGGCTGGGCGAAGAAGGTCGGGCTTGTCGGCGAGTTGCCGCAGCGCGGCACGCCGATGGCCGAGGCCGAGAAGATCCAGTTCGGCGATCTCGATGCCTGGCGCGAGTACCAGAGTGCGGTGTTCGCGCGGACCGGCTCCTCGCTCGCGAACACACCGCTGGCGCGCTTCGACGAGGACGCCTTCGGTGGCACGCGCCCGCCGGCCGCGCGCGGCTCGTTCCTCTTCGCGCTCGTCCCGTCGGGGCCGATCCGGGTCATGGATTGCTGCGAGGCCTACATCTTCCAGCACGCCGCGCGGCACCTCGGCGAGATCGAGCACGCTCGCGCGCTCGTTGGGCTCGGCGGCCTCAGCTAGCGCGAGGAGCCCAGCGTACTCGCGAAGAAGTCGAGCGCTTCGCGGATGATCTCGCGCGAGCGCTCATCGTCGTCGCGCAGGTCGAACCCATGCTGGCCTTCGGGGTGACGGTGCACGCGGATATCGGCCCCGAGGTCTGCGGCGCGCTTCACGAAGCTCTCGGCGCCAGAGATGAAGGGTGGGTTATCGCGCCCGGCGATGGCCACGAGGATCGGCGGGAGGTCGGCGATCGTGGTACCCAGCGCCTCGGTGGCCGACCACTCCTGGATGTCGGCGTTGGTAAGTCCCGGGTCCAGCTTTTGGAACGCTGAGAGATCCCAGACGGTGTAGAAGCCGACGATCGCCTTCAGGTACGCCGGCCGAGTGCGCAGGAGTCCGGCGAGCGCGAAGGATCCGGCAGCGGAGAATGCCCAGACACCGATGCGAGCAGTGTCGATCTCGAGATCGTTCGCGTTCGCGCGGATGTGATCGAGCGCCGCGGTCATCTCGGCGGCGACCTCCGCCCGCCCCACGGTCCGCGTCGAACGGTGATTGAAGGGGACGCCGACGAGGCCGCGCGCCGCGAGGTGCTCGCCATACGAGCGGTACACGCCCCAGTCCTTCGCTTGTGCGATGACGGGCTCCTCGGCATCGCCGTTGATCAGCAGGACGGCCGGCCACGGTCCGTTGCCCGTTGCGGGCAGATACGCGTCGAGCAGAAGATCGCCGTGGGCGTCGGTGCGATAGGTCCGGTCACGTCGGATGCGGGCGCCCACCGGCGGTGGCAACACCGTCGGCATCGCGAACAGGTCCTCGGCCATCTACCGGCGCAACACCAGACCGATCCTTCCAAAGGTCTGGCGCGGCTCCGCGAAGACGCGGGCGTCGTCCTTGCCTTCGGCGACCTTGTCGGGTGTGTGGTTCTGGGCGCTGAACTCAACGGCCACCAGCGAGGGGAACGTCTTGAGCAGCCGCTGACCCATCTCGTGGACGAGCTCCTGGATCGACTTGCTGTCGAAGTCGTGGAAGGTGTGCTCGAGCGAACGGCGGACCTCGTCGACGCCCGCGTGGCCCTTGCCCTCCCCCGAGAAGGCGCGCGCGTCGACGTGCTGCCAGTGGGCATCCATCAGGATCGTCAGTGGTCGGTCCGTGAGCTCCGGGAGCGTCGTGTACGCGTCGCGCGCGAACGCCGCGAACGACGACCCGGTGACCTTGAGCAGCCGCATGCCCTCGATGCCGCTGCGCGTGTGCGTCATCGCGATGTCCGTGCCCTCGCGCGCGAAGTCGCCGTGCGCGACGGCGTTGTCGCCGCGCGTCATCCGGAACACGACGTCGCTCGAGCCATCGTCCGAGTGGCCGGGGTCGAGCGGCACCTCCGCGGCCGTGACGCGGATGCGCTCCATCTGCGGGTAGGTCGTGAGGAGCCGGCGGCCAAGGAACGTCACGTACGCCTCGAGCGTCCGGCCGGTGAACTCCGCGGCCGTCGCGTAGACGAAGTTCTTCATTGTGTCGGTGGCCACGACCTCGGTGTTGTCGCCCTCGGTATACGAGGCTTTGAAACGTTCACCGAAGACGTCGATGTCGACCGACGCCGCGAACGGCGGCGCGCTGCGCCTGGCGAGCCGGAAGAACACCACGCGCGTCTTGCCGTAGCGGATCTCCATGCTCATGAGTCGACGTCCATGGCCTTTCGGATCTGGTCCTGGTCCGCGGCGCGCCGCAGGCGGTCGAGCGAGATGGCCAGGAACTCGTCGATGCCCGACGCGAGCTCCTGCTCGCGCGTGCGCGCGAGGCGCGCGCGAAGGAGCGGAAGGATGTCGCGCTTCCGGCGTCCGTTCATGAAGACGACGAAGCGGAAGCCGAACCGCCGCTCGTACGTGCCGTTGAGCTCGGCCAGCACGCGGAGCGTCTCCGCGCCGGCGTCGTCGCCCTGTTCCGCGGCCGACAGCGCCGACAGCGATGCGGCCGGCGCGCCGATGCGCGGGTGCGCATTCAGCGTCGCGATGCGGTCGCGGTCGTCCAGCGCATCGATGATCGCGTGGGCCATCTCGACGATGCGCTCCGGACTGTCCGTGGGCATGACCAGCGGCGCGAGGCGCTCGAGGAGGACCGGGCTTCGCTCGAAGATGACGGCCAGGTCAGCGCGGCCGGCCACGCTAGCTGCCCCGGTACGACGTGATGCCGTAGCGCGAGAGCAGGAGCGGCACGTGAGTGTGCCCTGCGGCGAGATCGACGTCGAGCGCGACGCGCGCGAAGAAGGCCTCAGCCGAGTAGGCACGCGTGTCGAAGATGAGCCGATACGTGCCCGCTTCCAGCTCGCGCGCCAGCTCGCGGATGCGGCCCTCCGCGTCGGTCACGCCGCTCGCAACGGATCTCCCGTCGCGGTGGAGCTCGATGCGCACACCGGCAGCCGGCTTCCCGGTGGTGGTGTCGAGCACGTGGGTCGAGAGCGAAGCCTTCGCCATCGGCGGCGTATCGTACGCCCGCTGTGCGGACGCTTCGCATCACCGCGGGCAAATACACGTTCAAGGCGCGGCTCGAAGAAGAGCTCGCGCCGAAGACCTGCGCCGCGATCAGAAAGATGCTTCCCTTCAAGAGCAAGCTCGTGCACGTCCGCTGGAGCGGTGAGTCGACGTGGGTGCCGATGGGCGACAGACGCTTGGGGGTGGACTACGAGAATCACACCAGCCATCCCGCGCCCGGCCAGATCCTGGTCTACCCGGGCGGCATCTCCGAGATGGAGATCCTCTTCCCGTATGGGGCGACGCTCTTCGCGAGCAAGGTGGGTCAGCTCGCAGGCAATCACTTCGCGACGGTGATCGACGGGAACGAGAACCTGGCGGAGGTCGGCCGGCTGACATTGTGGGAGGGCGCGCTCGAGTTCGCGATCGAAGAGATCGCTTAGTGGCAGACCTCGCCATCCGCGGTGGACGCGTCGTACTCGCCGACGGCGTCCGTGAGGCCGACGTGCTCGTGCTCGCCGGATCGATCATCGGCGTCGTCGCGCCCGGCGAGGGCACCGCGGCCGAGCAGATCGACGCTCGCGGGCTGGCCGTTCTCCCCGGTGTCGTCGACGCGCACGTGCACGTGAACGAGCCCGGCCGAACGGACTGGGAAGGCTGGGCGGCCGCGACGCGCGGGGCCGCGCGCGGCGGCGTGACAACGATCGCGGACATGCCGCTCAACTCGATCCCGCCGACGATCGACGAGGCCGCGTTCGACGCCAAGGACGCGGCCGCATCGCCCGCGGCGATCGTCGATTACGCGCTGTGGGGAGGCCTGGTGCGCGCCGATGCACCAGCGCTGCGCGCGCTCGGGGACTGCGGCGTGGTCGGCGTGAAGGCGTTCCTTTGCCCGAGCGGCGTCGATGAGTTCCCGCACCTCGATGACGACGAGCTCGTGCCCGCGTTGCGCGCGGCCACCGAAGCCGGGCTCCTGGTCGCGGCGCACTGCGAGGACGAGGGGACCGTCGCGCGCGCCGCGGCGTCGGCCCAGGGGACCGATCTGCGCGCCTGGGTCGCGTCGCGTCCGGTCGAAGCAGAGGTCCTCGCCGTCGAGCGGCTCGCGTCCGCGGCGCGCGAGACCGGCGCTCGCGTCCATGTGGTCCACGTGTCTTCGGCCGACGCGCTGGCGGCCGTCGGCCGCGCACGCCGCGCCGGCGTCGATATCAGCGCCGAGACCTGCCCGCACTATCTCGCATTCGGCGCGTCGGACTTTGCCGGAGGCGGGCCGCTGCTCAAATGCGCGCCGCCGATCCGCGAAGCTGCCCGCGCCGGCCTCTGGGAGCAGGTCATCGCGGGGCGGATCGAGTACGTCGCATCGGACCACTCGCCCTGCACCGCGGCCTTGAAGGAGCGCGGGAGGGCCGACGTATTCGCGGCATGGGGCGGCATCACCGGGATCCAGTCCACACTTCCGGTGATGCTCACCGAGGGCTTCCACGAGCGCGGCCTCTCGCTCGAGCTCGTCGCGCAGCTCCTGTCCACCCGTCCGGCGAAGCGCCTGCGCCTCTGGCCGCGCAAGGGTGAGATCCGCAAGGGCACCGATGCGGACTTCGCGCTGGTCGACCTCGGCCGCGAGTGGACGCTGTCGGCGGACGCCCTCGAGGCGCGTAGCGGCCTCTCGCCCTACGTCGGACGGCGGTTCACGGGCGCGGTCGAGCGCACGCTCGTGCGCGGGCGCACGGTCTACGCCGACGGCGCGGTGACCGGCGTGCCTGGGGACGGCTGGTTCGTGCGGAGAATGACGTGATGACGACGGAGCTCGTCGAGATCGACGAGCGGCGCCTGCTCCGGCGCCTCGACGAGCTCGCGCAGCGCGGCACGGTACCCGGTGGCGGGCTCTATCGCGCCCTGTACACGCCGTCGTGGGTGTCAGCGACGGAGCTGGTGATGGGCTGGTGCAAAGAGGCCGGCCTCCTCACGCGGCGCGATGCCGTCGGGAACGTGTGGGGACGCATCGAGGGATCCCGCGGCGGCCGGGCGATCGCCACGGGCTCGCACATCGACACGGTGCGCGGCGGCGGCGCGCTCGACGGCGGACTCGGCGTGGTCGCGGGCGTCGAAGCCGTGGCCAGCCTCGTCGCCCGCTTCGGCCGCCCAAACCGCATCCTGGAGTGCGTCGCCATCTGCGAGGAGGAGGGCAGCCGCTTCAACACGAACTTCTGGGGCGCACGCGCCATCGCGGATCGCCTGGAACCCGACGAGGCGTCGCGCGCGCGCGACGCCGATGGCGTGACGCTGGCCGACGCGATGCGCGGCGTCGGCCTCGATCCCGCGAACGCCGCGCAGGCGGTGCGGCGCGACATCGACACGTTCATCGAGCTGCACATCGAGCAGGGCCCGATCTTGGATGAGACGCAGGGACGCCTTGGCGTCGTGCGGACGATCGCGGGGACCGCGCATCTCGAGGTAACGGTCCGCGGCCAGGCCGATCACGCCGGCGCGGCCGCGATGGAACGCCGGCGCGACGCACTGCTTGGCGCGGCCGCGATGACGCTCGCGATCGCCGACGTCGCGCGCGAGATGGGCGCGCCCGCGGTCGCGACGGTCGGAACGATCTCGGTCGAGCCCGCGCAGATCAACGTCGTCCCGGGCCTCGCGCGCTTCACGGTCGACGCGCGTCACAGCGACAACCAGCGGCGCGTCGACCTCATCGGGGAGATCGAGAAGGTGTGCAAGGTCATCGGGCGTGAACGCGACCTGACCGTCGAAGTGCGCACGCTGCGCGACCGCCCACCGGTCTCGCTCAACGAGCGCACCACCGATGTGCTGCGCCGCGCCGCGCGGAGCGCGGGCATCGAGCCGCGCGACATGAACAGCGGCGCGGGCCACGACACGCAGATCCTCTCGGTCGCGGCGTTCACGGCGATGCTCTTCGTCCCGAGCATCGGCGGACGCTCGCACCGACCCGATGAGGCGACCGCGGCGGAAGACGTCGTGCTCGGCACACGCGTGCTCGCGACCGCGCTCCATGACTTGGCGTACGCATGAAGACGCCGTCTGGATCGATATGAGCGTTGTCATTCGCAGAGCGACGCTTCTGCCGATGACCGAAGGGGCACGGCCGATCACGGCCGACATCGTCATCTCCGGCTCGCGTATCGCGGCGATCGGGCCGGACGCGGTCGGGCCGAACGATGCCGAGATCCTCGACCGACCCGGTCACTTCGTGATGCCGGGTCTGGTACAGACGCATCTGCATCTGGTCCAGACGATCTTCCGCGGTATGGCCGAGGACCTCACGCTCCTCGACTGGCTGCGCCGTCGCGTCTGGCCGCTCGAGGCCGCGCTTGACGAGGCGTCGGTCCGCGCGTCGGTGCGCCTCGGGCTGCTCGAGCTGCTGCTCGGCGGCACCACGACGATCCTCGACATGGGCACGACGCGCTTCGGCGACGTAGTGGCTGAGGAGCTTGTCCGCTCCGGCATCCGCGCGTTCTTCGGTCAGGCGATGATGGACAGCGGCGAGGGCGCACCGCCCGGCCTGATCGAGACGACGCGCGCCTCGCTCGACGCGAGCGCCGCGCTCCACAAGCGCTGGCACCGCAGCGCGAACGGCCGCCTCCACTACGCGTATGCGCCGCGCTTCGCGCTCTCGTGCTCGCGCGACATGCTCGAGGCCGTGGCCGCGCTCGCGAAGATGAACGACCTCATCGTGCACACCCACACGAACGAGGACCAAAGCGAGCGCATCGCCATCCAGGCCGCGACCGGCAACTCGCCCGTCGCGTACCTGGTCGAGACCGGGATCGCGTCGGACCGGATGGTCGCGGCGCATGGCGTGCACGTCGACGACGCGGAGCTGGCGATGCTGCGCGATACCCGTTCGACGATCACGCACTGCCCGACCTCGAACCTCAAGCTCGGCGCCGGCGTCGCCGACGTCGCGCGGCTCCGCGGCGCGCGCGTCACCGTGGGGCTCGGCGCGGACGGCGCGGCCTGCAACAACCGCCTCGATGGCTTCGAGGAGGTGCGCATGGCGTCGCTCCTCGCGCGGATGCTGCACGGACAGGGCACGCTCACGGCCGGAGACGCGCTGACCATGGCCACGCGCACCGGTGCCCGGGCGCTGCACGCCGACAACGAGATCGGCTCGCTCGAGGTGGGGAAGCGCGCCGACGTCGTCGTGCTCGACTCGTCGCGCCTGGGCGGGCCGGGCGGCGATCCGGTCACGCGGATCGTCTTCGGGGGCGGCGGCCGTGCGGTGCGCGACGTTCTGGTGGACGGGACGGTGCTGGTGCGCGACGGCGTCGCGCAGACGCTGGACGCGGCCGAGGTGCGTGCGAAGGCGACGGAGGCGCAGCCCGCGCTGCTACGGCGAGCGGCGCTGGCCTAGGCGGACCTGCGTCAGGGTCTGGCCACCGGTCTCTACCCATTCGTGACCCTTCGAGCGGACGTCGTGCGGGCAGTAGGCCCACTTGCCGAGATGGATCGTGAGGGTGTCCGACTCGACGCCGCGCATCTGGGTATGCGTCGTGTTTCCGCAGCGATAGTGGATCAACGCTTCCTGCTCCCTCATCCCTGTACCGTACGCCCCCGCTGGTAGAGTCCGACCGTGCCGGTGCTGGTCGCGCGACGCATCGATGAGGCGCTCGCGGCGATGGGAGCAGAGCCACGCGCCGAACCGCTCGCCGGAGGGACCGATCTGATGGTCGAGATCAACTTCGGACGGAAGCGGCTGGACAACGTCGTCGCAATCGATCGACTCGACGAGCTCAAAGCCCTTACGTGGGGTCGCAATGAACGTGTCCGCGTCGGAGGCGGCGTGACCTACACGCGTCTGCTCCGCGAGGGCGCGGGATCCGTCGCGCTGGCGGAGGCGTCGCGCACGGTCGGCTCGCCGCAGATCCGCAATGCCGGAACCATCGGCGGGAACGTCGTGACGTCGTCACCGGCGGGAGACACGCTGCCCGTGCTCGCCGCGCTCGAGGCGACGATCGTGCTCCGGTCGGCGCGGGGGGAGCGGCGGGTGCCGTTCGCGGAGTTCATGACCGGCCCGAAGCGCAACGTTCGTCGGCCCGACGAGCTGGTGCTCGCGGCTGAATGGGACGACGCCGGTCCCGCGCAGACGTTCATCAAGGTCGGGACGCGCAACGCCATGGTCATCGCGGTCGCGTCGCTCGCGCTCGTCGTCGATCGCGCGCGACCTCGCGTGGGTGTCGCGCTTGGCTCCTGCGGCCCGACGATCCTCCGGGCGACCGACGCGGAGCGCTTCGCCGCAGGACTCTTCTCCGAGCGCGGGTGGGAAAAACAGTTGCGCGCCACGGCCGCTGAGGGCGCCGAGTTCGGACGGCTCGTCGCTTCAGCCGCCCGACCCATCGACGACGTCCGCGGCACCGCGGCCTACCGCCGGCACGTCCTCGCGGTGATCGCCGGCCGGGCGCTGGCGCGCGTCGGAGCCCTCGCGTGAGGGTGCGGCTGCGTGTGAACGGCGGCCCGCGTGAGGTCGAGGCGCAGTCGCACGAGAGCCTGCTGACCGTGCTGCGCGAGCAGCTCGGACTCGTCGGCAGCAAGGACGCCTGCGAGCAGGGCGAGTGCGGCTCGTGCTCCGTCCTCGTGGACGACGAGCTGGTCTGCTCCTGCCTCGTCCTCGCGGGCGCGGCGGCCGGCCGCGACATCCGGACGGTGGAGTCGCTTGGGACCGGTGACCGGATGCACCCGGTGCAGCAGGCCTTCGTCGACGCCGGCGCGGTCCAGTGCGGATTCTGCACCCCGGGATTCGTGATCTCGACGGTCGCGCTGCTCCGCGCGAATCCCGAACCGAGCGACGCGGAGATCAAGGAGGCGCTCGCGGGCAACATCTGCCGCTGCACCGGCTACGGCAAGATCCTCGAGGCCGTGCATCGCGCCGCAGGGAGCCGGGTGTGAGCGTCGTCGCACGGCCACGCCTGCGCGGCGTCGTGGGCGACTCCACGCCGCGGAGCGACGCGCCGCCGAAGACGCAGGGGGCTTTCCTCTACGCGAGCGACCTCGCGCGCGACGGCATGCTGCACGGCGCGACGGTGCGCAGCCCGCATCCGCGCGCGCGCATCACGAGGATCGACACACAGGCGGCGCGCGCGATGCCGGGCGTGCGCGCCATCCTCACCGCCGCCGACCTGCCGACGCGCGAGAAGTTCGGTCTCATGAAGCTCGACCAACTCGTGCTCGCGGATGGCGTCGTGCGCTACGTCGGCGAGCCGGTCGCGGTCGTCGCCGCGGACGACGACGAGCAGGCGCGGCTCGCGGCCAAGGCCGTGGTCCTGACGTACGAGCCGCTGCCGGCGATCACGGATCCCGTCGCCGCGCTCCAGCCGGACGCGCCGCGGCCGCACGACGACGGCAACGTCATCGAGGACGTGCGCGTCATGCACGGCGATCCCGCCGCGCAGGCCGATGTCGTCGTTGAGGGCGAGTACGAGATCGGGATGCAGGATCAGGCCGCGCTCGGACCGGAGGCGGGGCTCGCGATCCCCGATCCCGACGGCGGCGTGACCCTGCACATCGCCACGCAGTGGCTCCACGAGGACCTGCGGCAGATCAGCGACTGC
>Ga0099828_10003016_pt1 | contig 11743 bp, 13 predicted proteins | sample CZO8metaG_2_FD_79338 | JGI IMG/M metagenome (GOLD analysis project Ga0099828, IMG submission 79338) | Vadose zone soil microbial communities from the Eel River Critical Zone Observatory, Northern California, USA - CZOApr15con2H1.8 metaG | ecosystem: Environmental > Terrestrial > Soil > Vadose...
ACCGGTCGAAGCGTCGGTCTCCTGCACGACGACGTCAGTGGTGGGACGGCTCGACACGGTTGTCACCGGTGGTTCACCAGCACCACCACGATCGTGGTGAGCGACGCTACGATCGTCCCGATGGCCGCGAGGACCGTCGCCGCCTGAGACTGGGCCGTCGAGTCCCGAACCGGGACGATCACCATGGCGCCTGGCTCAGGCGTCGGCTTGCTCGTGCCAAAGAAGAGTAGCCGCTTGTGGCTCGCGCGAACATTCCCGTTAGGCTGCTGCACGAATACCCGGTGCCTATCGCCTTTGAACGAGACCCCGCCGGCGGCGGAGAGATAGTAGTCGAGCCCTTGGCCCTGAACGTACGTGACGCTTCCGGGGGAGTTCACCGCGCCCTCCACGCGTACCGTGGGCACGTACGCGGGGATGTACAGCGAGTCGCCACCCGCGAGGACAATGTTGTCTCTGTGACGCGCATCCCTCAGCACACGCGCTAGGTCGAGACCCACGCGCCCGGCGTTCGCCTCGCGGCGGTAGAAGCGGATCCCGTTGGGGTACGCCTGGGGCGTCAGCCCGCCGGCCCGGACGATCACGTCCGTGAGCCGGTCGGTCTTGGACCGCAGCGCGTAGGTGCCGGGGAACCGCACCTCGCCCCGCACCTGCATGGTGCGCGGCAGCTCAAAGTCCGGTTGCTTGAGGATCAAGACTTCGTCGTACGGCCGGAGCGCGACCTCGGGGGCGCCACCAGCAGGGAATGCGGCGCCGGCCGGGCCGATGTAGCGACCCGCCAGATCGCGCTCGAGCAGATAAGTCGAGTCGATCGGCACGCGGAGAGTGTCGGCGAGCTGGCCTTGCGCGCGCTCCGTCGGGAGCCGGGCGATCTCCGCGTCCTTCAGATAGGCGCCGATCTTCGGACCGCGTGCCAGCCGCACCAGATCGCGCAACGTGAGCGCCTCTTGCCACGGATAGCGGCCCGGCTTGTTCACCATGCCGTTGATTCCCACGTACAGCAGACTGTCAAGCGGGGCGATGGAGTCCACGACCACCGAGTCGCCGTTTTCGAGCGGCAGCGACGGGATGACGACGCCACCGAGGGGGTCTGGATCACCCGGCGCCGGCCGCGCCGCCACTCCCGGCTGGGTGCTCCCGTGGTCGCTTGGAGCGGCGACTGCCAGCGCCAGGTCCAGCGCAGCCCGGGGCAGCGGCCCCGGCTTCCGCTGGGCCGCGGGCAGGATGCGATGGATGGTCAACCGGTCAATCGCCGCATTGGCGCTGAAGCCGCCCGCCGCCCGCAGCACGTCGGGGAGCACCTCCCCCGTTTTCAACTCGTAGATGGCAGGACGCAACACCGCTCCGGTGACCTGCACGCGCTTCCCGTGCAGCGGCACGTACACTACGTCGCCGCTCTCGAGGCGGACGTTGCCTCGCGTGGCGCCGTGTAACAGGTAGTCGTACAGGTCAAGTGTCGCGACCAGCGTGTCCAGTCGGCGGATCTCGATCTGCCGCATGTTGGCCCGCGGCGTGACGCCACCGGCGGCGTATATCGCTGTAAGCGCCGTGCCCAGCGCGCTGATCTGATAGGAGCCGGGCTGGGTCACCTCCCCCACGACGGAAAGCTGATTCACCCGGACGTTGGTGACCGCGACCGCGAAGTGGGTGGTCGCCGTCGGGGCACGGGAGAGCTTTGAGTACACTCTCCTGAGACGCGCATACAACACGTCGCGCAGCTGCTCGAGAGTGAGGCTGGAGACGAACAGCTGGCCCACCTGGGGGATGAGGATGAATCCGTCAGCGCTGACCGGCAGCGTATAGGCACGTTCGATGTCGCCCGTGAGGATCAGAGCCAGCTGATCGCGTGGGCCGAGTTTGTAGTCCGGAGGCACCGGGCCGTTCAGAAGGGGCAGGAACAGCGTCTTGGTGCGGCGAAACACGTCAACGCCGAACACATAGTTGCCTGTCGTCAGGGACTCGGCGTGGAGGGACTCGGCCCGCACGCGGATGAACCCTGTGTCTACATGGAGAGACTCAGCACCGACGCTCGGGAGGCCGATACCGAGTGTCTGCATCGCGGTAATTACTTGGGCGCTCGGCTGTGCCGCTTGCGCCGGTCGCGCGCCACCGAGGTAGGCGTCGAGCAAATTAGGGGGATAACCGTTCGCCGCGAGCTGGGCCCGCACCTGCTCGGGGGTGAGGCCAGACTGCTCGATGCGCTGGCGCAGTTGAGCCGCGAACTGCGGATTCTGCGCGAATAGTTGGGCCAACTGGTCCGGCGTCATGCCCGGGGCCAGCCAGGGAATCTGGGTCGGCGCCTGCGTTGACACTTGCGCGCCAATGCTGGAAGGCAGCGTGATGACGAGCGCGCACGCGCCCGACGCCACCAGTAGCGACAGCTTCATGTCACTCCGACGTTTCGGGGCTTCGAAACTGGTTTCTAACTAATGCGGAGTCAAGGCCTTACCAGTAGAGCGCGAACCATCCGTGCGCCCCGCCGAACCAGCCACGCGGCCAGATCCCCGGATCCAGATCGAACCCCAGCCCCAAATCGAACAATGAACGGTTGGGGAACCGCCAGCCGAAGTCGCAGCGAATCTCGCTGTTGTGGCGACCTTGGGAGATCTCGTAGGAACCGCCTGACCGCTCCATGCCACGTCTTCGTAGTTCACGTCGGGTGCGGCGCCCGCTGGATACACCCGCCGCTCCGCACGCCACACACGCCCCAGCCATCCCTCGAGCAGCCAGCGCGGCGCCGGCCGTATCAATAATGACCCGGCCAGCTCTACCGTACGCTCGGTGAGACGATAGTCGTTCACCGCGCCGCCGTTCGGGAGCGGCGCGCGGTTCGTCACCGCGCGGATCACGGTCGCGAACCCATCCGCTGTCACCCGGCTCGAAGGCAGTCACTCGACCAGGCCTCCCGCGAAACCGTAACGCTCGTCCTGCAGGAACCCCGAATCTGGCGCTGCCTGCACGAAGGCGCGCGTCCGTGCAGCAGGAACGGCTGGCGCCGGTAATCGAGCGCCGTGTCGGCCGGCGTGTTCTGAACCTTGAGACCACCGTAGATCAGGTTGCTGAACGCGTCAAGCACGGTGAGCGCAATTTCGACCCGGGTGTTGCCGCTTTGCCAGCCCGCCGCGACCCCCACGTCCGAGCTGGGCTTGTGGAAGGAGAAGTCGCCCTCGAGGGCGGTGTACGTGCCCGAACGCGGAGTGCGACGCACCCTGAGTCGCACCAAGCTGCGGGTCAGCTCCAGCAGACTCTGGTGGCGCAGGTTCACATCGGCCGCCCAGCGGCCGCCGAGTGGGGCCCGGGCCTTGAATTCCGCCTGGATCGCCTCGTCGCGCGTGTTGATGCTGCCGCTCCAGTAACGCACCCCGCTGGTGTGCCGGTACCACTCGGCGTCGTCGACTAGGTCGAACCGCATGCGCATCTGGTTGATCTGGTAATCGGGGTCGATGTCGGACCAAAACCGCTGCAGGATGCCGCGATCGCTCAGTCGCCCTCCGCGCGCCGCGTCGCGGTCGAGAATGTAGAGCAGCGCGTCGTCGGCCCAGCCCGACAGGGTCGTGTGCAGGCCCAACGTGTCGCCCTGAGCCCGCACTGTCGTTATGGCTGCCGGCACCACGAGCAGCAGCGCCAGGCAGAGAGCCCTCAGGGGAGTGCGCGCTCCCACGCGAGCCGGTAACTGAGCCCAAGAGAGCCGAGCCAGCGGGTTTCACTCGCGCCCGTCACGTGACCGGCGTTGTGGATCAGGTGCACGCCACCGCTCCCGGTGACGCTGAGTCCGTGATACGCCCAGCTGCCCGAGACCGCGAGCCGGACGGTGCGCTGCACGACGCCCTGGAACAGCGTCGCCGTCGCGGGATAGGCGGGAGGGAGCGGATGCGGCAGCCGCGGGTCGCCTTCGCCCTGGCGCAGCACGGTCACTTCTGGCTCGAGCAGCAGGCCGGGACGGGCCAGCCAGCTCGCCTTAGCGGTGGCCTGGTCGTAATCGGAAAAGTTGCGCCCAGTCCCGAGGAAATGGTACAGAGGGATCTGCAGGTTGTCTTCGTTGCGATAAGTGAGGTTCGCCACCTGTGTATAGAAGATCATCCACGACGCGGTGCGTAACAGTCGACCCTTGGCGCCGATGGTGAACGCGTAGCTCGCCGGCTTCAGGTCGGTCGCGGTCTTGCGGGACAGCTGGATGTCGTCGAGCATGAACTGGCCGAACACCGTGCTGGCCCCGCGGCGCTCGACGTCGAATCCCAGGAAACTGTTGGCGTTGGTCCCGGTGCTCCCCTGCCGCAGGGCGCTGAGCGTCGCGACGTTCAGATACCAAGGCTCGAGCGTGCGGCCCACGCCAGACAGCACCGAGCCGTCCCAGAGGGCCACGGTCCAGCGCCCGCGCGGCCCCCCCGGCTTGATCCACAGCCGGTGGTAGATCTGATAGCGATTTACCACCGCACCGGTGTCGATGGGGTCGAGCTGCGTGGTGATCGCCGCGAGGCGAACGCGCTCGCTGCCGATGCTGAGGTGCAAGTGGTCCATGCTGTAGGGATTGTCCGAGAGTAGGACGCCCTGAATGCCGCTCGGGCCCCAGTTGCGGTCCAGGATTCCGAAGAACGCGTCCCCGTAACGCCACTGCCCGCTGACGTAGGCCTCTTCCCACCGCGTGGCGTTGTCACCCGAGGCGCGCCAATCGGGATCGTACTGCAGCCGCGTGTCCACGGTCGGATGACTCACGGCCACGAACGGTCCGAACGCGAGCAGCAACTCGCCCGAGCCGCTCGCGAACCCGCGGCGCGCGGCCGGGCGCGACGGCGCGCCGCGGCCCAGCTCCAGCGGATCGCGCATCGTGTAGCTCGCGGCTGCAAGCCCCGCGCCCAACACGATGCGGTAGCGCGAGCCCGAGAGGCGCGGCCGGAATTCCTCGAGCAGGCGGCGCACAGCTGCCGCGACCGGAGCGCCGAGTCGGGCCGTGTCGGCGGCCTCGAGCGCGCGCACCAAGTCGGACTGCCTGAGCGGCCGGGTGAGGGGTGTGGGATCGGCGATCGCGCCCGTCGAGACGAGGTACTCAACGTAAGGCATCGCCCAGTGGTGCAGCGGAACGTAGGGCGACGCGGTCTGCGCGCCCAGCGGCCCAGCGCCGAGCGAGGTGAACACAAGCCACCACCAGCCCGCTGCTCTCATATCGGAGCGGGTTTCTTCATTCTTTTGCGTCGGGCGACTCGAATAGCCGCGCCAGCGACTCGCGGAGCCGCTCGAAATCGACCGGCTTGTCGAAAAACTCCAGCGCCCCGAGGCCGAGGGCCCGCGCCTTCGGCTCGGCGACTATGAACGCCTGCATCGCGTCCATTGCGGTCACGACCTGAAACCCTACGCCTCGCAGCTGGGCGCCGAGGGTCTCCAGCGTCACCGGTTCATCATCCGTGACGAGGACCTTCTTGCCGCGCATGAGGCAACAATGTACGACGGATTTGTCAGGACGTCAGCGCAGCACCACCGCCGCCACATACTGCGCCCACAGCGTCCCCTCGGGAACGAGGAGCGGCGCGAGCCGGTCGATGATCGCGAGCGCGCCGCCCTCGCGCGACATCAGCGCCAGCTTGTTCTGTACCTCGAGGGCGGTGATCGGCGCGTCGCTGGTCAACAACACCCAGTAGCCGGAGACGCCGCTGCTGTCGTCGCGCGGGGGCGCACCGGTCAGCAGGCTCCCCGTCGGGGTGAACTGACCTGCGCGACCTGACACCGGCGCGCCCGAGATCACCGGCGCCTGGAGCGGGGAGGGAATCTCACTGACGCTGATCGCGTTGTTGCCCGCGCGGCGCAACGTCTTATCGCGGCTGCGGACCGGAAAGAAGAGATCGATGCGCCCGTCGGGCGTCACCCAGAACAGCACGACGTTCGCCGGCCGCAGCAGCCGGAAATCGACGCGACCCTCCGTGATGGCGGTGAAGCCCTCCCCGAAATGGGCGACATCCCCGCGCACCGTCTGTACGATTTGCGCGGCCGCCCATGACGGGGACGCAAGTGCGAGCATCGCCAACATCCGCAGCCGTTCGGCCATGATCATCTCGAATGAGCGGGGGCGGACACGGCGAACCCGAACCCAACGTAGTACGCGGCCCAGTTCGTCGTCCGACCGCCGATGAGTGCACTCGGCAACTCCAAGACCGTCGTGAGCAAGGGCGTGTCGTCGAAGTCGAGCTGCGCCAGCCGATACTCGAGCTCGGCGGCCGGCGTCCGGGTATCCGACACGATGAGCAACCAGTAGCCGCGTTCGTCGTCCGACTCGCGACTCGACGGTGCGCCGGATCGTACTGATCGCGACTCGCGCGCTACCGCTCGACTCACACAGCTGGGATCCGGTTGCGCCGGCACATTCGGATCGAGAACCGGCACACAGGACAAGGAACCGGGATCTGACGAGAAATCGGCTGCGACCGGCGCCGACATCGGTGGTCGACCCGAAGTCGGTCCGACCGCTCTCACGGAATACGCCCCCGGCGCAGCGGCCGGATCGTGGCCCCATGTGGGCGAAACCTGTTCGACTCCGTCTTCCGTCACGCGCAGCACGATGGCATGCGCCGGCATGGCGAGCGCAAACCGCATCCCGCGTGCGCTCGCGGCGACGATGCCCGGACCGTACCCCTCGCCGAGACCAAAGCGTGCCTGTGGTGTGAGAGCGAGGGGGGGAATCGCGTGGGGAATCGTGTGCCGCGCACAACTAGCTGCTGCCAGCAACAGCGCGAGCACGGAGACAGGCAGGTTCCGTAGCATAAGGACCTCGCGACAGAAGGCTGAATACAGCTTGGGGCAGTGTACAAACTCGCGCAAGCTGCCGCCCTGTTCTACACTTCGAGTCATGACTCGCTGCGGTACGATCGTGCTGGCCGGCAGGCCCAACGTCGGCAAATCGACGCTGCTCAATGCGCTTGTAGGGGAACACCTGGCCATTGTGTCACCCAAGCCTCAGTCGACTCGCCTGCCGGTTGTCGGCCTGCTGACGAAGGACGACACCCAGTACATCTTCACCGACTCGCCTGGTCTGCTGGAGCCCGAGTACCAGCTGCACGAAGCGATGCGCGCTGCGGCGCTGCGTGCGATCGACGACTCCGAGCTTATTGCCTATCTGCATCCGTTGGCTGAGTACCCGGCACCCGCGCTTGCCACCGTTGCTCGACTCGAAAAACCTCCGCGCGCACAGATCGTCACAGTGTACACGAAAGCCGATGTGGTCCAGCCGTCCGCCCGTCCGACCGTCCAACCGTCCGACGTCGTGCTCTCCGCGGTCACGCGGGAGGGCCTGGACGAGTTTCTCGAGACGTTGGGTGCCCGGCTTCCCGAAAGCCCCTTTCATTATGATCCCGACGAGCTGGCCACCCAGCCGATGCGCTTCTTTGCGGCGGAGTTCATTCGCGAAGCCGCCTTCGAGCAGCTGCATGAAGAGCTGCCCTACAGCGTCGCGTGTGAGATCGATGAGTTCCGGGAGGGCGCCGAGCCGGTATATATTCGGGCCGTGCTCTATGTCGAACGCGACAGCCAGAAGGGGATCGTCATCGGCGAGGGCGGCCGAACTATCAAAGCCCTCGGCGCCGCGGCGCGCGCCAAGATCGAGGCGCTGCTCGGCCAGCGCGTGTTCCTCGACCTGCATGTGAAGGTCCTCCCCAAATGGCGCCGCGATGAATCATCCCTCAAGCGTCTGGGGTACGCCACCTCATGAGTCTCGCCCCGGACCTGCTCGAGATTCTCGTCTGCCCGAAATGCAAAGGGCCGCTCGAGCATCGGACGAATCCGGAAGCGCTCGCCTGTCATGCCTGCCGTCTGATTTACGCCGTCGAAGACGACATTCCCATCATGCTCATCGATGAGGCGAAAAGCTTCTGACGGTTGGGCGGTTGAGCGGTCCGGCGGTTGGGTCCTCCCAATGGCCTTCATCTTTCTAACCGCCCAACCGCCAAACCGCCTAAGCGCTCAGGAGCTGCCCCTCAACGCCGGCGCGCTCTTCCTGCTATTTCCGGTGGGGGCGCAGGCGGTGGGGATGGGACAGACGGCCACCGCGGCCGCGGGGCGGGGCGAAGCGGCATTCTGGAATCCTGCTGGCCTCGCCACGCTGTCGGACGACGAGTTCGCTCTGCACAGCGCCTCGCTGGTCGCGGGTCGCAGCAACGTGCTGGGCGCGTATTTCCCCTCGCGCGGCATTGGCGTGATCGGCGGTGCGGTGTACCTCGTCGACTACGGCGATCTCGATCGCACCGATGTCAACGGCAACACGATCGCGCGCATCGCCCCCCGCAACTTCGAGTTCCTCGCCTCCTACGCGACCAACCTGACGGGCTCTGTCGTCTTCGGCATCAACTACAAGCTCGTCGAGTTCCGGGTGGATTGCAGCGGTGACTGCCGGGACTTTCCCGCCGGAACGGGCGCGACCCACGCGCTCGATTTAGGGGGACAGTTCCGCGTTGGCCCCGGCGGCCCGCTGCGCATCGGCGTGGCGCTGCGCAACATCGGGTTCCGGCTGCAGGTCAATAACCAGGCGCAGGCCGATCCGCTACCGACACGTCTCGCCATCGGGGCGCTCTACGAGGTCCGACTGCGTCCCGCCACGGGACGCTCACTCGATCAAGCCTTTGACGTGAAGCTTGCCGCCGACGTGGACAGCCCCTGGGGACAGGTGGGCCAGTCGGAGACTCGGCTCGGTGTCGACATCGGCTATCAGCGGGTCGTGCGCGTGCGTGCCGGATACGCCTTCGTCCAGGACGGACTGAGTGGGCCGAGTGTGGGGCTGGGCGTCGAGAGCGGCTCGCTCGGCGTCGATCTCGCGCGGGCGTTTCTAACGGGCTCGGACCTGCAGGTCGAGAGCCCGACCTTCTTTTCCTTCAGGGTGACCTTCTAATGAAGGAGGCGGCGTACCTTGCAGGCGTCGCGATGCTCGCCGCCGCGACTGTCGGCGTTGCGCAGCAGCCGGAGCCGCCCGCCACCGTGTTCGTGCGCCCGCTGGCGTCGCTCCTGGTGCCCGGAACCGGACAGCTGCTCGCCCATCAAGATCGTGGGGCGGTATACCTGGCTGCGGAGGTGTACCTCGTCTCGCGGTTCCTGCAGCTCGATCACGAGGCGATGACCCTAGCCCGGCGCTATCAGAATCTGGCGTTCGATGTGGCGCGGCGCGCGTTTGGGCCGACCCGGCGTGACACCATCTTCGAATACTACGAGCAGATGGAGCGCTTCGCGGAGAGCGGCAGGTACGACGCCGATCCCGGACCGGCGTTCGTTCCCGAGGGCGATCCGCAGACCTACAACGGAGCGGTGTGGCTCCTGGCGCGGCGCACATTCTGGCAGGATCCCAACGTGCCTCCCGATCCCACTTCGCCCCGATACTGGAAAGCGCTGCAGTTCTATCAGACCCGCGCCGTGGGTCCCAACTTCGAATGGAGTTGGCGCGACCATTCGCTCGAGCACGAGGTGTTCCGCGACTTCATCAAGCGCAGCGACAACGGGTTTCGGCGAGCGCAAACCCAGATCGGCCTGCTGCTCGCCAATCACGTGCTGAGCGCGGTGGACGCACTGATCTCCGCGCGCCTCAGCGCCGCCGCCGGACGCGGGGCTCAGGTCCAGACAATGATTGGCCCGGGCCGCGGGGCGCGACTGCAGGTCTCCTTGTCGTTCTGACGGTACTGCAACTCCTCCACGCTGGATCACATCATGAACGTGCTCACGAGTCCTGAAGCGTGGCTCGGCCTGCTCACGTTGACGGTGCTCGAGATCGTCCTCGGCATCGACAACATCATTTTCATTTCCATCCTCGCGGGCAAACTCCCGCAGCAGCAACAGGGGCGCGCCCGGCGCGTCGGCCTGGCCGGCGCCATGTTCACGCGCATCGCGCTGCTCGCCGCGCTCGCGTGGATCATTCGCCTGACCGCTCCGCTGTTCCAGCTCCTCGGGCACCCGTTCTCCGGCCGCGACCTGATTCTCGTCGCGGGCGGTCTCTTCCTGATCGCGAAAAGTACGCGCGAGATCCACGAAGGCCTCGAGAGCGAGACGGGCCATGCCGGCACCCGCGTGCGGGCCTCGTTCGCCGGTGTCGTCGGGCAGATCGTGCTGCTCGACATCGTGTTCTCGCTCGACTCGGTGATCACCGCCGTCGGGATGGCGCGGCATCTCCCGGTGATGATCGCGGCCGTGGTGCTCGCGGTGGGCGTGATGATGTTCGCGGCGGCGCCGATCAGCGACTTCGTGCATCGCCATCCGACGGTGAAGATGCTCGCGCTGAGCTTTCTGCTGATGATTGGCGTGTCGCTCATCGCCGACGGACTGGGTCAGCACATCGCCAAGGGCTACATCTATTTCGCGATGGGCTTCTCGGTGTTCGTGGAGCTGTTGAACCTGCGCATGCGCTCGCGCACCCCGCCGGTGCGGCTGCGCGAGGCGTATGAAGGTTCATTTGACTCCGGAGGCGACGAGGCCTAAGTTTAGGCGGTTTCTACCCTTACGCGAGGAGTAAGGTGCGGTCGCGCCAAGCCATTCTCTTCTTTTCGCCGGCTGGACGTTCCGTACCTGACTTCGTGACCGCATGGGTCAACGGGAAGGGGCTGCCCGTGATCACCCTTCCGCAGGCCGCCGGGGTGGAAGAGCGGGTGCTCCGCGGGCTGCCGACGCTGGTAGTCATCGATGCCGACAGCGCGGGTGATGAAGGCATGCAGCTCTGCGCCCGTCTCAAAGGCGACGCCTACACGGCGATCGTACCGCTGGCCGTGGTGACCAATCGCCACGCGACGGACGCGGTGCGGAAGTGGTTCGCGGCGGGGGCGGACGAGGTGATTACGCCGCTCTTCGAGCCGGGCGAGCAGGCGGGGCGGCTCGACGCCCTGGTGACCCGGGCCGAGCGCGACGTGGCGGTCAATCCCTCGACGCGGCTTCCGGGGACGACGGAGATCGAGCGGGAGATCAAGCGACGGATGGAGCTCGGCGAATTCTTCGCCGTCTGTTACGCCGACCTCGATCACTTCAAAGAATACAACGATCGCTACAGTTATTACGACGGCGATCGCGTGATCTACCTGCTGTCCCGCATCCTGCACGACGTCGTCCGGGGGATGCTCGGGAAGCAGGGTTTCGTCGGGCACATCGGCGGCGATGACTTCATTTTCGTGCTGCCGATCGAGAGCATCGCGGCCGTGTGCAGCGAGGTGCTCGATGTGTTCGACACGCTGGTCCCGTATCAGTACAACGAGCAGGACCGTCGGGCGGGCTACTATTTCGGCAAGGACCGGCGCGGCCAGCTGCACCGGGTGCCGCTGATGACGCTGTCGATCGGCGTGGTGACCAATCAGCATCGCCGGTTTGCGCACCCGGCGCAGGTCAGCGAGCTGGCGACGGAAATGAAGAGCTACGCGAAGACGCAGGCGGGATCGGTCTTTGTCGTCGACCGGCGCCACGATCGCGAGCAGAGTGAAGAAGCGAGCGGAGACAACGAGGCCTAGGCGTGAACGTCACCTGTCCGTCGTGCGAAACGGTGTATCGTGTGGATCCGGCAAAGGTCCCACCGGGAGGCCTGCGTGCGCGCTGCAGTGTCTGCAGCAACGTCTTCGCGGTGAGTCCCGACGGCGCGGGCGCTGCCGCCGCGGTGCCCCGCCCAGCTGCGTCCGCGCCCACTCCAGTTCCGCCGCGCGCGCCCGCACCCCCGCCACCCCCGCCGCCCGCGCCACGTGCTGCGTCTCCCATCGCCGCACCGTCGCGTCCGGCGATGGCACCACCTGCCGCGCCGCCGAGCCGCCCC
>Ga0099828_10003017_pt1 | contig 11743 bp, 9 predicted proteins | sample CZO8metaG_2_FD_79338 | JGI IMG/M metagenome (GOLD analysis project Ga0099828, IMG submission 79338) | Vadose zone soil microbial communities from the Eel River Critical Zone Observatory, Northern California, USA - CZOApr15con2H1.8 metaG | ecosystem: Environmental > Terrestrial > Soil > Vadose...
GAATGGCAGACGCAACGGACTCAAAATCCGTCGGGGGCAACCCCATGAGAGTTCGACTCTCTCCTCGGGCATCAGTCATCCTGACGTCGCTCTTCCTCGCGTTGACCCAACTTGCCGTCGTACAACAACCCGCACTCCGCGGCACCGTCGTCGCCGCTGAATCCGGCGACCCCCTCGGCTTCAGCATCGTGTCGCTCCACCCAGGGCGAGGACAGCAATTCACCGACGCCGGCGGCGGATTCGTGTTCGCCGGCACTAAAGCAGGCACCTACCTCCTCAGCGTCCGCCAAATCGCATATGCGCCGCTGGATACGCAGGTCGTGATTAAGGGCGACAGCGCGACAATCGTGCACCTGGTGCTACGGCACCTCGCGATCGAGCTGCCTCCGGTTACGGTCGCTGGACATCAGTGCACCAACCCCGGTCGCCCTGACTCGAGTGATGCTGCTCTGTTCGCCGTCTTCGACCAACTCCAGGAAAACGCTCGACGCTACGAGCTGCTTGCAGACTCCTACCCGTTCCGTTACGCGCTGGAGCTCGCCGACCGAGAACTGAATCAGCGCGGAGACACGGGGCCACCCGTGGTGAAGAAGCTCTACTTCTCCAGTAGCGACAATCGCCATCACCCCTACGCTGTTGGCCGAGTCGTCGAGCGGGGCTGGGGGCCATGGGGATCGGATGGCGTCCTCGTGATTCGGAGCGCCGAACTGGATGATTTGGGGAATCCCGACTTCATCGCGAGCCACTGCTTTCATCTCGCGGGCCGTGACACGATCGGGGGCGGGGGCGAAACATTGGTGCGCATCGACTTCGAGCCGGCCGTGCGCATTCAGTCGGCGGACATGGCGGGCGCGGCATACCTCGACTCGAGTACCTATGAGCTCCGGTACACGACGACAAGGATCACCAAACCGGAGCGATCAGCGTTGATGGACGTGCGTACCGTGACCTTCCGGACGCGCTTTCGCAACATTACACGCGGCGTCCCCCTACAGGACTGGCTGACGGCCGTTACCACCTACCAATTCGGTCGGCGAACCAACATTCAGACGCAGCGCACGGCAGAGGTTCGTTTTCGGCGGCAGCCGCCCCTGCCAGTGCCGTAGGCCTTGCGCGGCGAGACCCGATGGGGGGATATAGGGCCTCCCCAGGAGGCCACCCATGGCTCTGCCCTTGCTCCTCGTGCTGCTTCAGGCCACCACTGCACCCGTTCAAGCACCCGCCGGCTCGGTCGCGGCCTGGACGCTCCATTTCAGCGGCGATATCCGGTGGCAGCAGACCACCCCCGCCGGGGCGCTCCTGGTCTCGAGCGACGGCGCACTCGCGGGCGTCGACGTCGAGCGCGGTCAGATTGCCTGGCAGAAACCAGAGCTGGGCGGCCTCCCCGTCGACAGCGTCCGCATGGTCGAGGGCTCGTTACTGATGGAAGCGGCGAAGCCGGGCCTGTCGCTCATTTTCGATCCGGTCACCGGCACCGTGCTGTTTGACTCTCGGCGCTTGAGTCTGACGAAAGTCGTGACGCGGCGCGTGTTGCCGCAGACGGGCACGCTGCTCGTGCACGGCCAGCGAGCGTCGGGTCCGCCCGTGGTCGCGCTGTACGACCTGGCGACCGGCAACCAGCGCTGGGTGAGTGAATCGCTCTTCCAACAGACCGAACCGAAGCGCGGCGGCCTCGGCGGTCTGATGCAGGGCCTCGTGCGGATGGCATCAGCGGCAACCACACTCGAGGTGCTGCAGGCCGGCCCCGAGGTGATCGTAGTCCACACGTTGATGGGACTGCGCGCACTCGATGCGAAGACCGGCGCGATCCGGTGGACGGCGACGTTACCGATGGCTCGCTCGGGGACGGTGCCACATCAGGTCAAACTCTATCCCTCGCTCGCCAAGAACGACCGCATCTACGTGAGCTACGACGAGCGGCTGATGGCCTATCGCCTCGCCGATGGGCAGCCGCTCTGGTCCAAGCCCGCGACCGTCGATGGCTGGATTCGAGACATCGTCCAGCACCCGGCAGGCATCATCATGCTGCCGGTAGGACCGCCGCCGAACCAGGCCACCGGCAACGTGCGCATCATCAACGGCGTGGTGCAGACCGGACTCAATGTCGCGCGGTACGACGACGGCACGATGATCGCCGACAAGCCGCCGCGGATGCGCGGCACGGTGAAGGACGCGATGATCACCGGGGACGCGGTCGTGCTGGCGGTGGACGCCGACTCGCGCACCTTCGTCAACGTGCTGAACGTCGCGACGGCAACGCTGCGACTTCAGAAGGACGTGAAGATCAAGGGCCAGCTCGACTACGCCGAGCTGATTCCGGCGGGCCTGTTGTACATCTCCCGCTCCGACGCGGCGACGAACGGCGAAGTCAACGTCATCGACCTGACGAGCGGCGAACCGAAGTACAAGGATGCGATCGAGGGCGGCAAGTCATCCGCGCTGCTCCATGCTATAGATGGAAGCACGCTGTACGTCTATGCGAACAAGGACCACCATCTCTACGCCGTGAATCGCCAGGACGGCACCTATCGCGCGCTGGGCGGAGAGCTCAAGCTGGAAGGCGATGAGGATCCGACCGCGCTCGAGGTTCGTACGGCGGGGCTCGTGCTGATCTCATCACAGAACCTCGTCATCGCCGGTCGAGACGGGCAGATCAAACAGCAAGTCTATCATCCCGCGCCGCGGCTGCCGGGACTGCTGCGGGCGCTCTATCGGATCAATTCGATTCGTGCCGGTCTCTACGGTGCGGCGGCATCGTCATACGGTGACGCGTTCGCGCAGGCCTCGCGCACCGCGACTGATAGCACCGCGAGACGCATTACGGGTCAGCTGGCGACCGCCTACACCCAGGGTGGAGCACAGTTGCAGGGATACTCGACGCAGGCAGCCGCGATGGCGTCGAAGCGATTCAAGGCGTCACTCGCCACGCCCGGAGCGGTATTCGTGCTCACGCGCTCACCCGACGGGGACGGCAACGTCCTGCTCCAGATCGACAAAGACACCGCGCAGCCGCGCTCGCGCGTGGACCTCGGCAAGCAGCGCGAGCCCGTCTATGCGGTGGACGACATCTCGGGGATGCTGTTCCTGCAGACGACGCCGGGGACGCTGGCCGGCTATCGACTCTAGGCCGGCAGAGGCAGAGCAGCACGGAGAAAGGGCTCGCCTGCAAAGGCGGGCCTTTTTGATGTAAACTGGGGGCCATGCCAACACAGGTTGAGGGCCGCCGCGGCGGCGCCGTCGGCGCCAGAATCGACTACCGGGACGGCCATTGGATCGTCCCCGACCATCCCATCATTCCGTTCATCGAAGGCGACGGCACCGGACCCGACATCTGGCGAGCGTCGGCAAAGGTATTCGACGCCGCGGTGGCCAAGACGTCGGGCGGGAAGCGCAGCATCGTGTGGCGCGAAGTCCTGGCCGGCGAAAAATCATTCAATCAGAACGGCAATTGGCTGCCGGACGAGACGCTTGGCGTCATTCGCGAGCATCGCATCGCGATCAAAGGCCCGCTGACGACGCCGGTCGGCGGGGGCATCCGCTCGCTCAACGTCGCGTTGCGCCAGCTGCTCGATCTGTATGCCTGCATCCGCCCCGTCCGCTACATCGCCGGTGTGCCCGCGCCGGTCAAGCAACCAGGGAAACTCGACGTGGTCATTTTCCGGGAGAACATCGAGGACGTCTACGCAGGCATCGAGTACAAGGCCGAGAGCGCCGAAGCCGACGCCGTGATCGAGTTCCTGCAGCGCCGCTTCGGCGCGAAGATCCGAGAGAAGAGCGCTATCGGAATCAAGCCCATGTCGAAATTCGGCTCGCAGCGACTCGTGGTGAAGGCGATTCAATACGCGATCAAGCGGCATCGTCCGTCGGTGACGCTCGTCCACAAGGGCAACATCATGAAGTTCACCGAAGGCGGCTTCCGCGATTGGGGATACGAAATCGCGAAAGAACGCTTCGGCGAGCAGACGGTGACCGAGGCGGAGGGCGGGAAGCGGAAAGAGGATGTCGGCAAGGTCGTGATCAAGGACCGCATTGCCGATGCGATGTTTCAACAGTTCGTGCTGCGGCCCGATGAGTATTCCGTGATCGCGGCGCCCAATCTCAACGGCGATTACCTGTCCGACGCGGCGGCCGCGCAGGTCGGCGGTCTCGGTCTCGCCCCGGGCGGCAACGTGGGAGATGGCTTCGCGGTGTACGAGGCGACGCACGGCACGGCGCCGAAGTACGCCGGCCAGGACAAGGTGAATCCCAGCAGCGTGATCCTGTCAGGGGTGATGATGTTCGAGGAGATGGGTTGGGATGAGGTGGCTCGCGCCATCGTGCGTGGGCTCGAGGGAGCGATCGCGGCGCAACGCGTCACGTACGACCTCGCGCGCCAGCTGCCCGGCGCAACCGAGGTCTCGACCTCCGCGTTCGCCGACGCCATCATCGAGCACCTGTCATGAAGACACTCATCTCGACCAAGCCGCTCGGTAGCGTTGAGACCCCGCTCCTCGCGGTGCTCGTCGCCCAGGGATCCGCGCCAACGATCGACCCGAGCGTCGAGCGCGCGGTCGCCACCGGCGACTATAAGGGAAAGAAAGACGAAACCCTGCTCGTCTACGCCAGCGGCAAGGCGCAGCGCATCCTGCTCGTGGGTATCGGGAAAGCGAGTGAGATCACGCGGAGTGCAGTCCGTCGCGCCGCGGCGATCGCGGCCAAGCGTGCCCGCAGCCTGGGGACCAAGACGGTCTCCCTGGCCGTCGCGAGGGAGGCGCGCGGCAGTCTCGGCGCCGCGGAGCTGGCGCAGGTGCTCATCGAGGGTACGGCACAGGGAGGATGGCAGTTCACCGAGCTCAAAAAGCAGCCGGAGGACCCCAAGCCCGAGCTCGAGTCCGTCGAGCTGGTGATCGATCCATCCGACAAAGACGCAGCCGAGGCGGGGCGCCGCATCGGGGACGCCATTGCGGCCGGGTATCTGTTCACGCGCAACCTGCAGATGCAGCCGGGCAACATCTGCACGCCCAGCTATCTCGCCGAGCTGGCCCGGAAGGTGGCGGCGGAGCACGGATTCAGCGTCACCATCATGGACAAGGCGCAGATAAAGAAGGAAGGGATGGGTGCGCTCCTTGCCGTCGCCCAGGGGAGTGCAGAGGAGCCGCGGTTCATTGTGATGGAGTACGCAGGCGGCTCAGGTGCCCCCGTCGTCCTGATCGGCAAAGGCGTGACGTTCGATTCCGGCGGCATCTCGATCAAGCCGGCGTTGAACATGGAGGACATGAAGTTCGACAAGTCCGGGGCCACCGCGGTGCTTGGCACGTTCGAAGTGCTGGGACGCCTCAAGCCGAAGATCAATGTGGTAGGCCTGATACCAGCCACTGAGAACCTGCCCTCGGGCACCGCGATCAAGCCCGGCGACGTGGTGAAGAGCCACCTCGGCAAGACGATCGAGATCATCAATACCGACGCGGAAGGGCGGCTGATTCTATGCGACGCCCTCTCGTACGCCCGGCGCTTCAAGCCGGCGGCCGCGATCGACGCGGCTACCTTGACGGGCGCGGTCGTGATCGCACTCGGCCACCACGCCATCGGTATGCTCGGCAACGACGAAGCGTTGCTCGCCGAGGTGCGCGACGCGGGCGAGCGCGCCGGCGAGCGCTGCTGGCCGTTGCCGCTGTGGGACGACTATCGCGAGCTCCTGAAGTCCGATGTGGCCGACGTCAAGAATTCCGGGGGGCGCTCCGCCGGGACGATCGCGGGCGCGTGGTTTCTGCGCGAGTTCGTGGACAGCTTCCCGTGGGTGCATCTCGATATCGCCGGGACCGCGTACCTCGAGGCGGAAGGCGCCGGTCATGCGAAGGGACCGACGGCGATCGGAGTCCGGCTGTTCACGGAGTTCCTGCTCAAACGCGCCGGCGCTTGATTCGGGCGGGGTTGATCGCCCTCGCCTTCCTACCCGCGGCGCTGGCCGCTCAGGGCGAGACGACGGCCCGTGACACGACGGCGAAGCGGGACACGTTGGCACGAGACACGAGCGCAGCGTTGCTCCCCACATTCGCGCCGGCGATCGTCCCCGGTCCGCTTCCCAAGGGTACGCGCTACACCTTCACCCTCGACTCGATCCTCTTCTCGAACGCGCGGACGCTGAGCGATCTCCTGGTCCACATCCCCGGCGTCTACGTTGCGCGCGGGGGCGGGTACGGCGAGCCGGAGATTGTCTTGTACGGTGGCCGCGGTCCAGCGTCGCTCGAGATCTACTGGGACGGCATGCCGATGCTGCCGCTGGGCCGCGACTCGGTCTATCTCGATCCGGCCCGGATCCCGCTCGGACCGCTCGAGCGCGTGGATGTCATCGTGCTCCCCGCGTCGCTCCGGGTGTACCTGGTCACATCGCAACACCGTCCGACGACGCCGCGCACGCAGGTCGGCATTGTCTCCGGGCAACAGGACATCGCGGATTATCGCGCGGGTTACGCAACCCGTTCGCGCTCGGGGTTTGGTGTCTCGCTGCTGGCTGACTGGGCCAGCATCGGTATCGGCTCGCCCAGTAACACGACCCCGGCGTTCGGGACGAGCGACATCTGGGTCAAGGCCGACTACGTGCCGCCCGGGGGACGAGTCGGGGCGTCGTTCCAGGTGTCGAGCTCGAGTTGGCATCGCGCCGCCGCGAGCGATGGCCGGGTGGACGGCTGGCGCCAGGATCGCCGCGACCGGCTCCTCCGCCTATTCGTCGCGCAGCGCGAGGACGGACTCGGGTGGCGGCTGACGACAACCCTGGGCACCAGCGGCATCAGCAATGACACCCTGGTGCGGCCCCGCACCGTCTCCGTCGCGAGCATCGCGGCGAGCCAGGCGTGGCGGACCGCGACGGTTTCGGGGATGGCGCGGTTCGGTGCCGCCGGGGCGCCGCAGCAGTTCGAGGCGCGCGCGGGCTGGATGCCATTGGCACCGATCACTCTGTCAGGCGAGGTTCGCCAATCCCTGTACGGCCTCGGTCGCCGTGGAGCGCAGGCTTATGGCATGGCGGGCCTCGCGTTGCCGCTCGGGTTTTCGGCGCGCGCCGAGGTGGCTTGGCGGAAAGATCCACAAGTGGCGCTCACGGCGACCCGTCTCGTGACCCAGCAGCTCGACGTCGCGGGCTGGCTTCGCTTCGACCATTCACGCGTCATGATGGAAATCGGCCGCGGGCGCCGGGACCCATTTGCACCGTTCGGATTTGCCGCCGGGATCAAGACGGTCGACTCAATGAGTCCGACACCACGCACGGAGTTCGTGGCGGCGCGCGCGAGCATTCAGGTGGTGCCCGGTCTGTACCTGTCGGGCTGGTACTTCGATCCGATCGTCGGCGGCGGCGATTTCGAGCCCCCGCGCCACGCGCGCGTCTCGGCCGTGTTTTACTCGAAGTTCTGGCGCGTCTTCAAGAGCGGCATTTTTGCTCTACGCGGCGAAGTCGCCATGGAATCGTGGAGCAGCTGGGCGCTGGGCGGCATCGACAGTGTCGGCAACCACCGCGCCATGACCGGCTCGAGCTTCGTCGATACGAACCTCGAGATGCAGCTCGCCGGCGTCACGATCTTCTGGAGCGTGACGAACGTCAACATCATGCGCTCGAGCTACGTGGACGGACTGGGGTATCCGAAGAGCGTGCAGCAGTACGGCGCGCGCTGGTTCTTCACGAACTAGCGCAGTCGACTACATTTAAGGCCTTGTGCCGCGCAGTATGACGGGCTTCGGCTCGGCCGAAGATCGGGTGCTCCGCGGACGGTTGCGAATCGAAATCCGCACCGTCAACCACCGCTATTTCAACCCGCAGCTCAAACTGCCGGCGGATCTGGCCGGCGTGGAGGGCGAGATGCGCGAGCGGCTGCGCCAGCTGCTCGAGCGCGGTCATGTGGCGGTCACGGCGCGCTGGGTCGAGGGACCGGGTCCTGAACGGGAAATCACCATAGACCTGTCCCGAGCCAGACAGGTCGTCGCCGCCGCGCAGCAGCTCAAGAAGAAGCTGAAGTTGAAGGGCACGGTCGACCTGGCGTTCGTCGCCCGGCAGCCCGACGTCATGACCGCGACGAATGGGGGAACCGAGCAGCCGGTTCAGTGGTCGGATGTGCAACCCATCGTCGAGCGGGCCGCGCGGGACGTCGTCGCGATGCGCGAGCGGGAAGGGCAGGCGCTCTCGAGTGAGCTGAGCACGCGTCTCGACGCGCTCGAGGCGGCGGCGCAGACCATCGAAGAGCAGGCGCCGGCTCGACTCAAGGCCGAGCACGAGCGGCTCAAGCAGGCGGTGGCAGAGTTGACGGCGCAGGCAGCGGTGGACGAGCAGCGGCTGGCACTCGAGATCGCACTGCTCGCCGACCGGGTTGACATCACGGAGGAGCTGGTGCGGTTTCGCTCGCACGTGGCGGCGGCCCGTGCCGCGCTGCGCTCCGATCAGCCGGTTGGGAAGCAGCTCGGGTTCCTGGCGCAGGAGCTGCTGCGCGAGGTCAACACGATGGGCTCCAAGGCGAATGATGCGCGCATCACGCAGACGGTGATCGCGATGAAGGGGGACCTCGAGAAGTTTCGGGAGCAGCTGGAGAACCTGGAGTGACGCCGCGAATAGTCGTCCTGTCCGCGCCTTCGGGGGGCGGCAAGACGACGATCGCGAAAGCGGTGCGGGAGCAGTATCCGGATCAGTTCGGGTTCTCGGTCTCCGCGACGACCAGGAAACCACGTCCGGAGGAGCGCGACGGCGTCGATTATTACTTTCAGACACGCACCCAGTTTCTGGAGGGCGTCGGCGCGGGTCGGTTTCTCGAGTATGCTGAGTACGGTGGAGAGCTGTACGGCACGCTCAAGGTGGAAGTGGAGAAGGTGCTGCGGTCGGGCAAGCACGTGTTATTGGACATCGAGGTCGAGGGGGCGCGGCAGGTACGCGAGCAGTATCCGCCCCCGCGCTCCGTATCGATCTTTATCTTACCGAGTGACCCGCGGGTATTGCTGGAGCGCCTGCGGCACCGGAAGAGCGAATCGATCGAGCAGATTCGGTGGCGCCTCGATCGCGCCGAATATGAGCTGCAGCAGGCGACGCTGTTCGATCGCTGGATTCGGAACGACGATTTGAAGACCGCCGTCGAGGAAGTGGTCGCGATTGCCAATGATACGCGAGGTCGGATGCGGGAGCGGAAGGATTTCGATTGGATCACCAACTACGGGCGTCTCCTTCAGGAAGAAGCCAGGCGCCTGTATGACGAGTTGCACCAACAGAAAGGCTGAGCAATGCGGATCATAACTCCAGCAGAAGTCGCAGGACAGACGCAGAACAAGTACCTCGGCGTCCTCGTGGCCGCCAAATTCGCGCGCTTCGTGAATGATTTCCCGCGCGACCGGTCGGTGGACTGGGAGGAGAAGCTCACCACGCGCGCGTTCGACGAGCTGGTCCGCGGCGCACTCAAGTACCGCCTGGTCCGGCGGCGGCGCGGCTCGCAGGAAACCTGATGTCTCTAGCCGGCCGTCACGTCGTGCTCGGCGTGTCGGGCGGAATCGCCTGCTACAAAAGCTGTACGCTGGCGCGCCGGCTGACCGAAGCGGGAGCCACTGTAGACGTGGTTCTCACCGCCGCTGCCGCGGAGTTCGTACGTCCCGTGACGTTCGAGGCGCTGACCGGCCGGCCGGTCCTGACCTCGTTGTGGGAACGGGGCCGCGCGCTCGCGCACATCGATCTCGCCAAAGATCCGGATCTCGTGATCGTCGCTCCGGCGACCGCCAACATCCTGGCGCGTGCCGCGATGGGGATGGCCGACGATGTGCTCACCGCCTTGCTACTCGCGCGCGCCGATCGACCGGTGTTGGCGGCGCCGGCGATGAACGACGCGATGTATGCGAATCCCGCGACTACGGCAAACATCAAGGCGCTGACGCAGCGCGGCTGGCATTTCGTCGGACCCGAAATCGGCGCCCTGGCCGAAGGACCGAGCGAACGGCCGGGACGCATGAGCGAGCCTGAGGCGATTTTCGCGGCGGCCGAGCGTCTGCTCGGGCACAACAGCACAAGCAAATGGTCAGGCAAGCGCGTCGTGGTGACGGCGGGCCCGACGCGCGAGCATCTCGATCCGGTGCGCGTGATCACGAATCCGTCGAGCGGGCGCATGGGCTACGCCTTAGCGGAAGCCGCGCGTGAGCGTGGCGCGGACGTCGTGCTCGTCACGGGCCCCACCGAGCTCACGCCGCCGGCCGGTCTCGTCACGAAGCACGTCGAGACTACGGAAGAGATGCAGCGCGCGCTCCAGGGACTCGTCACGAACGCCGACGCCCTGATCATGAGCGCCGCGCCGGCGGATTACCGACCCACGAGTCCCGCCAACAAGAAGCGCCCGCGCACCGCGGGGGGGGGAGCACTGACCGTGGAGCTGGAAGCGACACCGGACATCCTCGGCACGCTCAAGCGTCCCAAGCGCATGGTGGTCGTCGGCTTCGCGCTCGAGACGGGGAACGGACTCGCCAACGCGCGGTCCAAGATGCAGAATAAGGCGCTTGATTTCGTGATCCTGAATGACGCCACTGAGCCCGGCGCCGGATTCGAGGTCACGACCAATCGCGTGACGATTCTGGGACGCAACGGTACGCAAGTCGACTTGCCGTTGCTGCCCAAGCGCGATGTGGCCGAACGAATCCTCGACGTGGTGGAAGAAGCGTTTTGAGCGACAGCCGGGCTCTCGCAATCGAATACCTGAAGCAGCAGCGGCTCCTGGGTGGGGATTCGGTAATCCTCACGGGAGCAGGGAGCAGGGAGCAGGGAGCAGCTCCCATACCTCCGGCAGCGGCGCCGCCTGCTCCCAGCTCCCCGCTCCCTGCTCCCGGTATCGCATTTGATCCGCCCACCGGCGATTTGTTTGCGACCGACCCCATCCAGCAGACCCGCAGCCTCCAGGACGTCGCGACCCTCATTGCGGCGTGCCGCAAGTGCAAGCTGTGCGAAGCGCGCAACAACACCGTCCCGGGCGAAGGTCCGGCGACGGCGCGACTCGTGGTGATCGGCGAAGGACCGGGGCGCACCGAAGACGAAACGGGCCGTCCATTCGTGGGGAGGGCGGGCGAGCTCCTGACGAAAATCCTCGAAGCCATCAAGCTGCCGCGGGATCAGGTGTTCATTTGCAATGTCGTGAAATGCCGGCCACCAGAGAACCGCCTGCCGCAGTATGACGAGATCGCGGCGTGCCTGCCGTACCTCTATCGCCAGATCGAGCTGGTCAAGCCGAAGGTCATTCTGGCGATGGGTGGGACGGCCGTGCAGAGCCTGCTCAACACCAAACAGTCGCTTGGCGCGTTACGTAATCATGTTCACCGGTTCCGTGGCATCCCTGTGGTCGTGACGTATCACCCGGCCGCATTGCTGCGTAACCCCAACTGGAAGAGACCAACCTGGGATGACGTCCGCATCGCCGCTCGCCTCCTCGACAACTGAACGGTCCGGGGGGGCGGGGGCGGGAGAGTACGCCGGCCGCCAGACTCCGTGGAGCAATGACGCGGAGCAGGCGGTCCTGGGCGCGATGGTGCTCGACCAGGATGCGGCGCTCAAAGCCGCCGAAATCCTGGACGACTCGATGTTCCACCGCGAGGCGCATCGCCTGCTGTTTCGGTCGATGTTGTCCCTGAACGAGCGCCGCGACTTCCTCGATACCATAACACTGGGCGGCGAGCTAAGCAGGCGCGACGACCCCGACCGAGCACGGTGGACGGACTACATCTCGACCCTGTCCGACGTCGTCCCGACCGCGGCGAACGTCCACTC
>Ga0099828_10003020_pt1 | contig 11737 bp, 9 predicted proteins | sample CZO8metaG_2_FD_79338 | JGI IMG/M metagenome (GOLD analysis project Ga0099828, IMG submission 79338) | Vadose zone soil microbial communities from the Eel River Critical Zone Observatory, Northern California, USA - CZOApr15con2H1.8 metaG | ecosystem: Environmental > Terrestrial > Soil > Vadose...
GTACGACTACTGCCAGGCCGATCCGCGGCGGCTGCTGGGCGTGGCCATGGTGTCGCCTTTTGAAGTGGATGACGCTGTGGCCGAGACCCGCCGCGCAGTCAAAGAGCTGGGTTTCCGCGGCATCTTCCTGCGAGCCAACGTGGTTACTGGCCGCAACTGGTACGACCCGTACTACGGCCCGCTGTGGTCGACCCTGGAAGAGCTGGACGTGCCGCTGGGCTTCCACGAGGCGGGCGGCTCGGGCGCACCGTTCGCGGGCGAGCTGTTCGACAATTTCATGCTGCGCCACGCCTACTCGCACCCGCTGGAGCAGATGCTGGCTCTGGGCGCCATCTGCGCCGGCGGCGTGCTCCAGCGCCATCCGCGGCTGCGGGTCGCCTTCTTAGAGGGCAACTGCTCCTGGGTGCAATGGTTGCTGTGGCGATTGGATGAGCACTGGGAGTTGTATGCCGATCAATGGCCGCCGGCGGCCGAGATGAAAATGGTGCCCAGCGAGTATTTCAAACGCCAGGCATATCTGTCAGTCGATTGCGACGAGGAGGCCGTCAAATACGCTATCGAGGCTCTGGGCACCAGCCGCAACATCGTGTTCTCGACCGACTTCCCGCATTCCGACGCGAGGTACCCCCATTCGGTGGACACCTTCCTGGAGCTGCCCATCAGCCACGAAGACAAGCAGCAGATCCTATGGGACAACTGCGCGGCGCTATACGGGATAGGAGTTCCCTCTCCCGCTGGGAGAGGGCTAGGGTGAGGGATGCTTACTTGAAGCCCTGAGCCATCAGCTTATCGACGATCGAGCTGTCGATAACCTTCTCCGCGCTCAGGTTCTTCACTGAGGGATTGCTCTGCGCCAGGATGTCCATGCTCTTGGCGACGCCTGCTGGGTCGAGCTTCGGGGGCAGGGCGCCCTGGAAGTCCTTCTGCATCTCCTCATAGGCGGGCTCTGCGGCGGGCCCTTCGATCTGAAGGTACTTTTTCAGCCCCTGCACCACCTTGTCCTTCTGGCCGCGATCCAGCACCAGCTTGATGCCCTCCCAGGTGCCTTTGACCAGCGCTTCGGCACCGTCGGGCTGGGATTTCAGCACGCTTCCGGATATCGCCAGCCCGCCGCCGGCTAGGCCCATGTCACGCTCCCGCAGGTCCATGAGGACCTTGAGCGAGCCGATCTTGTCCCGGAAGGTGGGATTAATGATGGTCGCCTGCACCTGGCCCGACTGGACCGCCTGGACGCGGGTGGGCTCGGTGCCCAGATTAATCAGCGAGATGTTGGTGCCCTGTTTAAGGCCGTACTCGGCCAGGAACACCTCCGCCACGACCGATGCCTGCCCGCCAGGATTCGCAATGGCAAAGGCTTTGCCTTTGAGATCTTCGACCTTCGTGATATCGGGCGTGACGACCAGCAGATAAGAGGGGCGTGTTGGAAAGCCCATGACGGAACGGATGTCGGAGCCGGCCGCGACCGCCTCGGCAACATTCGAGGGGTTGATGTAGGCGCCGGCGATCTCGCCCGATTGTATGGCTGCGATAGTGGTGTTGCCGACGCCGGTGGGGCTGAATTCGACAGTAGCTCCGTATTTGGCATACAGCCCCTGGTCGACGCCCAGCCAAATCGGAAGGAGACTGCTGTTAATGGCCGCCGCTCCGAGCTTGAGCTTAAGTGCCGCCTTGCTTGCTTGAGCGCTGCTGCTGGCAGCTGGCTGCGCCGCCGAGCCGCAAGCCGCCAGCACGAGCCCGGTGAGGAGAGCGAAACAGGCGAGAGTACGTCTGCAGAACATGGGCTGCATCCTATGTCCGCCCTCCGAGCCTGTCAAGATTTCGCCAGCTTTCTTCCGGTCTTGATCGGCTGGCCTTCGACTTCATTTCACCGCGCTGATGTAGGAGTCGTCGATCCACTTCGAAGGATCGAGCGGCCCCTTGAGCGTGCCTGCGTCGACGATGGCGTCGGCGTAGGCACGCATGCCTTCCACGTCGAACCTAGCGCCCTTGCTGACGACCTTGCCGTTGGTGCCCACGTACACGTCGTAAGTCTTGCTGGCGGCGTCCTGCGAGACCTTGGCCTTGTCGACCAGCAGCTGGATGGCCGCCGCCTTATTGGCCGGGTCGTACAGCCAGTTCACGCCCTGCACTTCCGCGGTCAAGTAGCGAGTCACCAGGTCGCGATGCGACTGTGCCCAGGCTTTCGAAGCGACCTCGACGATGAAGGCGTAGTGGTCGATGTTCAGGTCAGAGCGCTCCAGCTGGTTGTAGCCGTCGGCGATCGCTTGGAAATCGACCGGCTGGTTCATGATGGCCACTTGCACCTGCTTGGACTGCAAGGCCGCGTAGCGTGCCGGCGTAATGCCCACGCCTTGGAATGAATAGTCCCGCTGCGCCTGCAGGCCATGCTTCTTGGCCAGCACGTTGAAGACGATGGCCGCCGCCTCGGTTGGGCTGCTGACGGCGACCTTGGCGCCTTTGACTTGGTCCCAGGTCTTGATCTCAGGTTGGGTGATCACGCTGAAGGCTGGGTTGCTGATCTTCTGGGCGATCATCACCACGTCGGCGCCCTCCTGGGTGGCTGCCGCGAAGGCATCCACCGCGCCCTCGGCGATGTCCAGTGAGCCGCCGACCAGCGCTTTGGCGGCCGTGGCCGGCGTCTGAGTGGCCACTTCGTCGAGCTGGATGCCCTGCTTCTGGAAGAAGTTCTGCTGAACCGCGGCGAAGTGCGGCCACGAAAAGGCCGAGACGCCCGCGACTCCGTAGGTGATCTTGGTCAAATTGGCGGCCGTCGCCGCGGACCCCGAGGCCGAGGCCACAGGCTTGACTGAAGCGGCGGCGCCGCTCGAAACGCTGCTGGCAGCTCCCCCGCAGCCGGCCAGAACGAAGGCCATGCCCACAATCACATTCAATCGCAAGCGCATGCGCCAAATTTCTCCTGGGGCAGATTGCCGCTTATCCTACCGCCATGGTGTTGGTGGTCGACGATGAGGCCGCGATCACGACCCTCGTTCGGTCCGTCCTGGAGGAGGAGGGGTTTGAGGCCCGCGCGGCGGGGAACGGCAAGCGGGCGCTCGAGCTCCTCCGGAACACGCCAGCGCGGCTGATCCTGCTCGACATGTGGATGCCGGTCATGAACGGCTGGGAGTTCGCGGCTGCCTATCGCCAGACGCCACCGCCGCACGCCCCCCATCGTCGTGATGACGGCTGGCTTCGATGCCGAACAAAAGGCTGCCGCCATTCAAGCCGACGGCTTGCTGCGCAAGCCTTTCGAGCTGGATGATCTGGTCCAGATGGTGAGGCGTTACATCACGCGATAGAGGGATCGCAACCGGACAACTGCTTCGTGTGAAAGCTGCCTGAGGTCCTCGTTGCGGACATGGAGCGCCTGGGCTCGCTCTAGCAGATGAAGGAGACGATCCACGTCGAAGGGCACGCGCAGCACGTCATAAGCGCCCAGCCGAGCGGCCACCTGCGCTCGAAAGAGGGGCGCGAGCCACTGCCGCGAAAGGGCCAGGATGGGGACCGCCGGGCCGTAGCGAATACGGATGCCGACGCAGAATGACTCCGCCTCGATCGACGGGGCGACATCTACCAGCGCCAATCCCGGTTTGTGTTTGGAGGCCAGGGCCAGCCCGGCGGCGCCGGAACCAGCGGCAAGCACCTGCCAGCCTTCAAGGTTCAAGACGTCGCGCAGTGTCGCGCGCACCACGCGGTCCGGCTCCAGCACCAATGCTGGCATCATATCTGCTCGCTCTACCGGCAGTCGCATGTATCTTCCGAAGTCCCGCCAGTATATCTCGCTTTTATCAAGCGACGGGTGTCACAATGTAACACTCCATGGCCCGAGCAGCTGAATCCCCTCCGGTGCAGCAGCTGGTGGTCATTGGCTCATCGGCTGGCGGAATCGAGGCGCTGTCGCAGCTGCTGAAGGCCATGCCGCCGGACCTGCCGGCGCCCATCGTCATCGCGCAGCACATCGCCCCTACCACTGAGAGCCACCTGGAGGAGATCCTGCAACGCCAGACTTCGCTGCGCGTCAAGACAGTGAAGGGTCGCGAGCCGCTGGAACCCGGCGTGGTGTTCGTCGTGCCTGCCAACCGCCACGTGCAGGTCACCGATCACCACGTGAGCCTGTCTAAGGACAGCACCGACCGGCCGAGGCCATCCATCAACCTGCTGCTGACCACCGCCGCCCAGGCGTTTGGGGAGCGGCTGATTGCCGTCATCCTGTCGGGCACCGGCTCGGACGGAGCCATCGGGGCTGAAGCCGTCAAACGGGCCGGCGGCACCGTGATCATCCAGAACCCCGAAACGGCCCGCTATCCAGGCATGCCGCGATCGCTGGCTCCGGCGGTGGTGGACATGGTGGCCGAGCTGGAGGAGATGGGCTCGATCATCTTCAAGCTGCTCGCCGACGGGCGCCAGAGACCGGTTGCGCCGGAGGCCCAGAGAGAGCTCCGCGGCTTGCTGGAGGAGCTGCGCATCCTGCGCGGAGTCGATTTCAACAGTTACAAGCTGCCCACGATTGAGCGCCGCCTGCAGCGCCGAATGATTGCCACCAAAACCGACGGCCTGGGGGCTTACCGCCAGTACGTCCGGGATCATCCCGAGGAACAGGACGAGCTGGTACGCGCCTTCCTGATTAAGGTCACCGAGTTCTTCCGCGATGACGAGCTGTTCGGCTACCTGCGCGAGCGGCTGCTGCCACAGTTGCTGTTGGAGGCACGCAAGCGCGACAACCAGTTGCGCTTGTGGTCGGCCGGCTGCGCCACCGGACAAGAAGCCTACTCGCTGGCCATCCTGGTAGCCGAGCTGCTGGGGGCTGAGCTGGAGCGCTTCGGCGTGCGCATTTTCGCCACCGACCTGGATCCCAAAGCGCTGGCCTTTGCCCGCCGTGGCGTCTATCCACGAACGGCAGTCGAGCACCTGCCGCCCAAGCTGGTGGAGCGCTATTTCACCCACGTTGACGGCGAATGTGAAGTCAGCAGGCGCATCCGCAGCCTGATTATCTTTGGCGATCACGACTTGGCCCAGCGAGCGCCATTTCCGGCCATCGACCTGATCCTGTGCCGCAACGTGCTCATGTACTTCGACTCCGAGCTCCAGAAGCGTGCGCTCCACCTGTTCGCCTTTTCGCTGCGCGACGCGGGTTACCTCATATTGGGCAAAGCTGAGACGCTGAGCCCGCTGCCCGAGTTCTTTCTGCCGGACCATCATCGACTGCGGATCTACCGCCGCCATGGAGATCGCACGCTGATCCCGGCCACGCGGGCCGGTGTCAGCCCCGGAGCCAGGCCGGCGCAAACCGCTGCTGCCGCGGCCGGAGTGGCTCAATCCCGCGCCACTTCGCCCGCCGTCAGGGAACGAAGCCCGGCCAGCAGCACGCTCGACGTGCTGCCTATGGGGGTGGTGATAGTGGACCGCCACTACGACATCCGGGCCATTAACCCCGCGGCGCGGCGGTTGCTGGACATCCATGTGCCCGGCGAAGACCAGGATTTCATCCATCTGCTGAGGGTGGTCGATGCCAGCCTGGTCCGCGGCGCCATCGACAGCGCCTTCCGCACTTCCCAGCCGGCCAAGCTGCGCGATCTGCCGGTCACCGACCCCACCAGCGACAGCCCGCGCCATCTCGAGATCGTCTGTTACCCCGGCCAGAGTAGCGACGATGACACTCCTGCGTCGGTCACCGTGACCGTTACCGTCGTCAGCCCCGACCCCGCGGCCGAGCGAACTCCGGACGTGCTGCCCAGGGTCGCCCAAGACGAGGCTGCCGATGTCCGCCAGCGGCTGCAGATGATGGCACAGCAGCTGGTAGAGGTGCGTGAGGCCAACGAGGAGCTGTTGCAGACGAACCGGCAGCTGGGGCTGTCCCGCGACGAGCTCATCTCGGACACCGCGGCGGTCCAGGCCGCGTCAGAGGAAGTCGAGACGCTCAACGAGGAGCTGCACGCTACCAACGAAGAGCTGGAAACGCTCAACGAGGAGATGCAGGCCACGCTCGAGGAGCTGCAGGCGACGAACGACGACCTCGCGGCGCAGACGGCGGAGCTGGGGCGGCTCACGGTCGAGCACGAAACGCAGCGGCGCCGCTTCGAAGCCATGGTCAACAGCATCGGCGACGCCGTACTGGTGGTGGACTCCCACGGCGGAATCGTCTTGGCGAACCCCGCCTACAAGACGCTGTTCGGCAGCGCCTCGGCGCTATTCACCGCCGAGCTGCCCGACGGCACCCCCGTCAAGGCCACCGGCAGCCCCCAGCAGCGCGCCGCCCGCGGCGAGGAATTCACGATGGAGTTCATGGCCCTGGCGATGGACGGCACCCGCCGCTGGCTCGAAGCCACGGGCCGGCCCGTAGAAGCCGACGGCGAGACGCACAGCATCCTGGTCATCCGCGACATCACCGATCGGAGCCTGCGGCAGCTCCAGGAGCGCTTCCTGGCCATGGCCAGCCACGAGCTGCGCACGCCCTTGACGTCGCTGTTTGGCAATGCCCAGCTGTTGAGCCGCGCCCTGGAGCGCGGCAGCCCGTCCTCAGAGGAATTGCGCGCCCCAGTAGCGATCGTGCTCCAGCAGGCGCGCCGGCTTCAACGACTGATCGAGGACCTGCTGGACGCGGAGCGGCTGCGCGGCAAACACATGAGCCTCGACTTGGAAGAGGTGGACCTGAGGGAGCTGGTCCGGACCGCGATCGAGCTGGAGAGACCACTCGCCGGCACGCGCGACATCCGCCTCGATGTGCCTGATAAGCCCGTTATCGTGCAGTGCGATTCGGGGCGGCTGGAGCAGGTGGTCATCAACCTGGTCAACAACGCGCTGGCCCATGCGCCGCAGTCGGAACACATCGACGTGCGGCTGCGGGTAGCCGAGGAACGGGCAGAGATCGAGGTCCAGGACTACGGGCCGGGCATTCCCGCGGCCGAGCAAGCGCAGCTGTTCACGCCTTTCTACCAGGTGAACCGCGGCCAGGAATCGCGCGAGGGCCTGGGGCTGGGCCTGTTTATCAGCCATGAGCTTGTGGCAGCCCACGGTGGAACTCTGGACGTGAGCTCCAGCGAAGGCCAGGGCGCCACATTCAGGGTGCGGCTACCGCTCTGCCGACGCAGCTGAATCCGATTCAGTTGCCCCCACGTCCACGTCCTCTGCCACTGGCCCCTCTTGCTGAGGCACTGGCCCGTCTTGCTGAGGCGGCTCGAACTCGGCCAACTTGGCCGAATAGCGCTTCAACGCTTCCGCTTTGGTCCTGGCATAGACGATCAAGCCATCACCCACGACAGCCCACCCTAGCCAGCCCTTGATCACCTTTGGCTCGGCCATGCCCCGCCCAACCTTACCAGAACACAGTAACTAACTGCAAGGTTAGTAATTACCGCTAGGCTGCTCTTCGGCGCGGGCTGAACCCGAGACGTCGCGCCCGCCGCTAGGCTGCTTCGCCCGGCATCACTTCCACCGGACAAAGGAGGCCTGGGACACGGCCTAGGCGCTCGTCCGTCGTGATCAGCGTCGCCTGGAGCGCTTCAGCGAGGGCGACATACATCGCATCCCAGCCTCTCACATTCGCGCGGAGCTCCCACGCACGTACCAAGAATGGACGATGGCCAAAACGATCGCCGGGCCAATCGCGCAAGTCGTCGATCGCCTGGGTGGCGGCGGTTGCGTCCAGGCGGCCCAGGAGAAAGTCACGCCGGATAACACCCAGAACTTCGACGTCTATGACGTGGGGCGCCACGTGATCCCCATCGGCAGCAAGGCGGCGCCGAATCTGCTCGGCCCCAGGCGTGCCTGCCAGTACCTCATACAGGCAGGATGCGTCAACGATCAGCATCCGGCCACGGACCACGGAGCTCGTCGAGGGCCTCGATAGTCTCCGCTCTGCTGATCGTGCTCGTGCGGCGCCGGGTTCTGGCGAGCCACTCTTCGAGCGTCGGCCGAGCGGCGAGTCGCGCCGCTTCACGCCGCAGCAGCTCCGGGACGCTCGTACCTGCCACGGCCGCGTGGCGCTGCAGAGCAGCATAGACGTCGTCCTCTATATCACGTATCTGCACCGTCTTAGGCATAATTGCATCATATCATGCAACTTTGCATGACGAGCGCCGGAAAGTAGCTCCTTAGTGCGGGCCAGTGACCTCTACGCCGCCGCACGGGCCGCCACCGGTCGCATCAGCGATGACGAGCTCTGTGCCGTCAAAGCGGTACAGCGGCTTGTAATAAGGAGACACTTCCTCGGCCGATGGGCCGATGTAGTGGCAGATGAACGACCGGCGAAAGCGATCCGACTTGCGGTTGGGCTGTGAGCCATGGATCAGGCTGCCCCCAAAGAAGAGCACGTCACCCGGGTCGAGGTCCACCGGCACCTCGGCGAGCCCCTTTGGCAGCGGGACGTACTCCCCCGCGAACGACACGCTCAGGTCCGCTTCTTCGGGACAGAACAGCTCCAGCTTGTGGCTGCCTGGAGCAACGAACAGCCCGCCGTTCTCACGATCCGCCCGATCGAGGGCGAGCCAGGCGGCCAGGCAGGTGCCCGGAGAGACCCTGAGGTAGTAGTTGTCCTGGTGCAGCGCCTGGCCACGGGCCGAGGGCGGCTTCCAGTAGAACATGCTCTGGGCGGCGATGGGCGGCTCATTCAGCAGGGCGTACAGGATTGGCTCCAGCTTTGGGTGGAGCATGTAGTGCATCGCCACCTGGCTGATCCGGTGCGGGTGCATCATGCGCGGGTAGACGTCCAATGGGTCCTCGGCTTCAGGGATCGCCTCGAAGCAGCCAGGGATCGCGCCGCGCGCGTGCAGCGCGTTGAAGGTCTCGATCAGCTCATCGATCTCGCCCGTCGTAAACAGGCCGCGAACGATGGCGTAGCCATCCCGCTCGAACGCTGCCAGCTCAGATTGCGCGAGCGATGTACGGTCAAGCGCCATTGGCTTCCTCTCAGCCAGTGTAGCGTCGCCTAATGGGCGGCTATGGCTCGCAGCATTATTCCGTCGAGTTCCTGGCCATCACCGCGATGAGCCAGCCGGTGGAGTGCGTAGTACGCGGTTAACGGATGATCGTCGGTGATAAACGGCCCGTCGCCGGCGAAGCGGTCGACCTCTTCGTCCGCCAGCCAGCGCATGCCTGCCAGAGTCTCCGCCCACGGCTCGTCTGGCAGGGAGGCGCTGTCCGACGCACCATCGATATCTGCCTTGGCCTCGGGCGACTCGAGGATACGGGAGACGGTGGCCGCGTCCCACGTGATTGGGGCGTCAGATCCTAGCATGTAGATCGCCGCGTCGTCCAGGTGGATCAGGATCTGGACGTGACGAAATTGCGAACGGAATGTCCGCAGGTGCTGGCGCAGCTGATCCAGGTCGATGCCGAAATAGAGCCATTGCAGCATCAGGCCACCTGGGCGCAGTGCCCGGTGCGCATCGGCATAGAACTCGCGGCTGTAAAGGACCGCCGCGCCCGCGGTCTGGATGGGCGGGGGCGGATCCACGGCGATGAGGTCATACCTGCGCGAGGTGAGCCGCACGTAGTTGCGTCCGTCGGCGGTGATGACCCGGGCAAGCGGATTGTGCAGAAACTGCTCGGCGTCGTCATAGAACACGGGCATCATGCGCGGGACCGAGGGCGAGAGGTCGACGGCATCCGTGTGCATGCCGAGCACCACGCCCGAGCGAAAAGTGGTGCCCACACCGAATGCAATGTCCAGGAAATCCTGGGCATTGGGGCGCCTGCTATTGGGGAGATAGGCCATCAGCTTGGTTTCCACGACGATGGAGCTCATGGTCGTACCGCTCGTGTACAGAGTGCGATCCCCTACTTCGCCGCCTACGGCGTCCACGGTAGATAGCCGGTCCTCCGTGTGGTAGTAGGGCAAGCCGGTCTTGTCCAGCATTCGCTGGGTGGCGGTGAGTGCCAGTGGCGAGCCCGTCACAACCAGCAGTGGTGGGACGATCAGCACGACGCCGGCGGCCACAGCAAGCCGAAACGGCGCCAATCTCAGACGCGGAGCACTGACCAGCAGCAGCGCCAGGGCTACGCCCCCGTCCGCCGCGGCGAGAAGCAGTATGGAGTTGTTGGTGCCCAGGGCGCCGGCCAGGATGAACGCGGCGGCCAGCGTGCCAAGGATGGAGCCCACCGTGTTCCACGCGTACAAGAGGCCAATGCCGCGAGCGCTGTCCGCGGCGTTTCGACTGACCAGCCTGGCGGAGAGCGGAAAGGCATAGCCCATGCATATCGTCGCCGGCAGCAGCATGACAGCCCGGGCCACGTTGTTTATCGGCCACAATGTGGCCAGCGGGACGGTGAGCACCGTGCTCACGGCGACGCCGATGAACAGGACGGCAAGTATCTGAACAGAGCCCTTGGTGCTCTGACTCGCAGCACGATAGAGCGCGCCGCCTGCCGCGATGCCAAAGAGGAAGGCGGCCAGGATACCCACGAAATGGTAGATCTGGGAGCCGGTGCCCTCGGCCAGCATCCGCGTCCACAGCACCTCCAGACCGAGAGCCACGAAACCCGAGACGAAGCTGGCGGCGTACACCGCCAAGCGGAGGTGCTGGCTTAGCGCCGGCGCCTCGCTATCCGCGTCGGGAGCGTGCGTATCTGGGCTGGCTGCAAGCTGTCGAGCTGCAAGGACGAGAGCGATGCTGCCAGCCAGCACGTTGAGACCGACGGCCACATGGGCCGTGGCCGATAAGCCCAATAGCTCGATGAGAATGAACCCCGAGACCAGGCTGCCTGCCATGGCGCCCACCGTGTTCGCGCTGTACAAACCTCCCATGTGGGCGCCGGCGTTGCGCAGCGACGTGACCAGGTGGCGGGTGAGCAGAGGCAGCGTGAGGCCCATGAGGAACGTGACCGGCGTCACGGTGGCCAGCGCCAAGCCCAGCCGCAGCAGCGTGAGCGCGCCCGGTGACGTAGCATCGTACGCGGAGCGGTATGCGCCATCGATCGCTTGGAAGCCAAGCGGCACCAACAGCGCGGCGGCTGCGATGGCCAGCTCCGTAAGGCCGTAGACCTTGAGGGGGTTGCGCAGGCGAGGGGCGATGACGCCGCCGGCCAGGCCGCCGAAGCCAAGGCCGGCCATGAAGGCAGTGACGATCGTGCCGATAGCCTCGGTGGTGTTGCCAAACACCAGAACCAGCTGGCTCGACCACACCACCTGGTAGATCAAGCCCGCCGCGCCAGAGGCAACGAACACGCCGGCAACCAGGCGATCTTCGAAACGTCGCGTGGCTCCCTCAACGATGGGGAGACTTGTCGCGGAGCTTACGCTTCGCCGATCCTCGGCTTGTACGGCAATGGCCGCTGCCTCAGCGCCTAGCGGCCATTGCCCAGAGGATTGCCCTATGCTGTCGCCTCCAAAGTGGTCTACCGACGGGAATGTTCTGCGAACTCGTGCTCAGCTGTCAAGCACCTAGGCTGTTCCAGGCTTGACGTTGGCGCCTCGCCAAGACTAACGTGACTCAGGGCAATCAGGAGGGAGAACTATGGCCGGCAGCATCGACGCAGGCGCCATCTCGTATGAGCAGCGGCGCGCCAGCGTGCAGTTGGATGTGCCGGAGCGATTCAACTTCACGGCCGATGTGTTCGAGCCTTGGGCGGACACGGACGCCGTGGCCATGCTGTGGTTCGACGATAACGGCGCCGAGCGGCGGATCAGCTATCGGGAGCTGAGTGAGCGCGCGAACCGCCTGGCCAACGTGCTGCGATCGCAGGGTGTCTCCAAGGGCGATCGGGTGTTCATCATGGTCGGTCGAATCCCCGAATGGTGGGA